>PVBE011853111.1_pt1 | contig 37494 bp, 32 predicted proteins | sample 1631181 | NCBI WGS metagenome assembly PVBE01 (sample SAMN08397723, study PRJNA350692) | Marine metagenome, whole genome shotgun sequencing project. | isolation source: water | place: Pacific Ocean | collected 2012-04
GCAGGATGAATTAGTCTTTGACGGAAACTCCATGGTCTTTGATAACAATGGAAATGCTATTTTTCGTGCTGCAGAATTTAAAGAAGGTTTATTTGAAGCCCATATAGATATTGAAGGTCCGAAAATTACACAACAAATAAAGACTAATGGCTCAAATTTAATCAATGAAGAAAGTATTTATAATGCTCTCGTACTCGGTGTTAGGGATTATGTAAGAAAAAATAACTTTAAAGGTGTAATCATTGGGTTATCTGGGGGGATTGATTCTGCGCTAACGCTTTGCATCGCTGTAGATGCACTAGGTTCAAAAAATGTAGAGGCGATCATTATGCCCTCGCGCTACACCGCGAAAATGAGTATTGATGATGCCGGTGTGTTAGCAAAAAAATTAAATGTTTCTTATGAAATAATTTCTATTGAACCGCCATTTTCAGCCTTTCTTGAAGTGCTTAAACCCAGCTTTAAAAAATCTTCAATTGATACAACAGAAGAAAATATACAGGCACGAAGTAGAGGAATATTATTAATGGCAATATCGAATAAATACAATAAGCTTGTCTTAACAACTGGAAATAAAAGTGAAATGTCTGTCGGCTACGCAACACTCTATGGGGATATGGCGGGCGGTTATTCGCCGCTTAAAGATTTATGGAAAACTTTGGTTTATCGGCTTGCAAAGTGGCGTAACAAAAAGGAAGAAATCATCCCCGTAAACATAATAAATAGGCCGCCAAGCGCTGAACTGTGTGAAAATCAATTAGATCAAGACTCGCTGCCGGATTACGAAATACTTGATCCGATTCTTGAGTTATATATCGAACTTGATAAACACCCAGAAGAAATTATTAAACATGGTTTCGATTCTGAAACTGTATATAACATCATTAACCTTGTTGATAAAAACGAATACAAAAGAAGACAAGCCGCACCAGGAATAAAGATAACTAAAAAAGCATTTGGTAGGGATAGGCGATACCCGATTAGTTCTGGTTACATTGAAAAAAAATAGATTATTTAATCTCTAATTCTTCGATTTGATAAATACCGGGATGATTGGGGTAATTTAGTTTCAAAATTCTAAGCGCATCATTGGCTAAATCTTCCATTTCCAGAACGCGATATGCTTTCGCCATAAGAATCAGTGCCTCTGGCACAACAGGTGTACGATCATAATTTTCAATAACATATCTTGCTCTATTTGCAGCCGCAATAAATGCACCTCGACGCATATAATAATTTGCTACATGAACTTCATTTTCAGCAAGATTATTTCGTAAGTGTCGCATACGTTTTTCCGCATCCTCAATATATTCACTTTCAGGAAATTTTTTTATTAAATCAGAAAAATTTTGGAAAGATCGAAATGCGCTCCCCGGGTCTCTTTTTGATTCATCTAAAATTTCATTTGGTATAAATCGGTGTACGGAAGCCTTCCCTTTATTGAAGTATGCTAATCCTCTTAAATAATAGGCATAATCAACGTGAAGATTTTGTGGGTATAATTTGATAAAACGATTACATGAGGCGATTGAGGCGTCATGTTGTTCGCTTTTGAAATAACTGTATGACAAATCCAAAAGTGCCTGTTGCGCATGATTGCCAAATGGGTATCTCGCTTCTAAACGTTGATAAAAATCAACTGCCCCAGCATAATTTCCAGCATCTAAATTACCCTTTGCTTCAGCATAAAGACGATCGGCATCCCAAGTTTTCGTAACATCTTCTTTTTCTTCAAAATAAGAACACCCAGGTAGTGAAAAAATAACTAAAAAAAATATTAAATTGCGCATAGTATCTAGGTTAACCTAATAATTTCTTAAGGGCAAAGCTTCAAAGATTATGAGAAAAATTCAATTAGAAATTGTGATACCGGAGAAATTTAAAGGTAAACGCCTTGACCTGGCTCTTTCGAAACTGTTTCCAGAGCACTCGCGCTCACGAATTCAATCATGGATTAAGGCGGGAGAAGTGGAAGTTAACAATTCAAAATACAAACAACGTAATGTAGTTAATTCTGGTGATATTATTAAAATAAATACAACTCTTAAAAGTATTGATAAACACCAAGCAGAACACATCGGTCTAGATGTTATTCATGAAGATAAGGCAATTATAATAATCAATAAACCGGCAGGATTAGTTGTGCACCCTGGCGCAGGCAACCAAAAACATACGCTCGTAAATGCCTTATTACACTTCGATGAAAAACTTGATGTTTTGCCGCGAGCGGGCATCATCCATCGACTAGATAAAGATACAACGGGCATTATGATTATTGCTAGGACAATTGAATCGTATACCTATCTGGTAAATGAACTCCAAAAAAGAAACATAAAACGTAATTACAAAGCAATAATTTGTGGGCAACTAGTAGCAGGGGGGGTAATTGAAAATAAAATTGGTAGACATCCGGTACATAGAACAAAAATGGCGGTTACAGATAAAGGTAAATTAGCAACAACTCACTACAGAATAATAAAAAAATTTCAGCATTATACCTATCTTGATATACAGCTTGGTACTGGCAGAACTCATCAGATTAGAGTACATATGAATAACGAAAAACACCCAATCATAGGAGATCCTTTATACGGGAAAAATACCTTCATAAAAAAAGGAATCAATGCTTCTTTGCGTGAGTTTATTAAAAATTTCAAACGTCAGGCCTTACATGCATATAATCTCGAATTTACTCATCCCATATCAAAAAAAATAATTAGCCTTAAAGCTGAGCTTCCCGATGATATGAATAACCTAATAAATATTTTAGAAATGCATGATTAAAGAAAAAAAAATTTTTTGGCTAAAAGCAAATTGGTCTGCTCCAAATCATATAAAGGCTGGTACTTCGATAAGAACAGGCGGATGCAGTAGAAGTCCTTACAATGAATCTAATCTATCCCTTAATGTTGGCGATGATCCTAAAAATGTTAAAAAAAATCGCAGTGCTCTTGCGCATCATCTAGAGCTTAATGAAGAACCTGTTTGGCTTGAGCAAACACATAGCGAAAAAATACTTTCTATTAATCATGTTCCTGATAATTTAAAAGTAGATGGTAGTTATACAACAAAGAAAAATAGAGTCTGTGTTATCACAACAGCGGACTGTGTTCCTATCCTATTTTCTAACAGTGAAGGGACAAAAGTTGCAGCAATACATGCTGGATGGAAGGGTATTTGTCGGGGGGTTGTTGAAAACGCAGTAAAAATATTTTCCTGCCCTAGATCAACCATTGTTTGGATTGGGCCATGTATAAGTAATAAGTATTATGAAATTGGTGAAGACGTGTATTCTAATTTTCTAGATTATTCAAATTCATTAGAAAGCGCATTCAAAAAAAGTAACAAAAAAAATTGGTATTGTAGTTTAGGTGATATTGTAAAAATTCTCCTTAAAAATTCAGGTATAAATAAAATTCATGAATGTGGTCTTTGTACTTATCAAATGGATAGCCTATTCTTTTCGTATCGTCGAGATGGTGATACTGGTCGAACAGCCTCAATGATTTGGATTGATTAACCGAAATTGATTATCTAAAAAAGAAACATTTAATGCAGTATTTACGGTGGCTCTACAAAATGCTTGATTCAAAATAAAATGAGTTTAAAAAGTGGGGAATTAGAATCTGCAAACCTACTCTAAAACACTATAAGATAACCCCTCTTTTCATGAAAAATTATGAAATTTCAGAATTTCTGGGCTATTTTCACGGTTTTAATAGTAATTTAAAGTTGGTTATTTGCCACATATAATCTATATTTAGAATAGTAATTTAAGAGATATCTTGAAGAAATTATTATTATGGCAACAAATGAAAAAACCATAGCGCTCAGCGGTCTCGCCCGTACCCTTGTACGAGGGGGTTATATTGACCAGGAAAACGCGGAAAAACTCTTTTTAGAATCACAAAAAAAGAGAACTCCTTTCGTCAATCTTATAGTAGAGAATAAAGTGGTGCCCGGGGCAACGGTTGCTACTGCCGCTGCTAAAGAATTTGGTATGCCAATTGTAGCTATCGATTTAATTGAAATAGATCCTGAGATAATAAAACTGGTTGGGAATGATTTGATTAAAAAACATTCTGCATTACCAATTTTTAAACGTGGGAAACGTCTTACTGTAGCTGTTTCTGATCCAACAAATATTCAAGCCCTTGATGAAATAAAATTTGCTACAGGTCTCACCGCCCACGCTGTTGTTGTAGAAGCTGATAAATTATTTAAAAAAATAGAGAAAGTTATCGAAGATACAGATGGTGGCCTTGGTAATATGGATGATGATGATTTTGACAATCTAGATGATTTAGAAGTCGCAGAAGATAGCCCCCAAGAGCAAGATGATTCTGATGTTGATGACGCTCCCGTTGTACGCTTTGTAAATAAGTGTTTACTGGATGCAATTAAAAAAGGAGCATCGGACCTTCATTTCGAGCCCTACGAAAAACTATATCGAGTACGTTTTCGTGTAGATGGTGTTTTATCAGAGGTAGCAAAACCGCCCATGAGTTTATCGGGGAAGATTGCAGCTCGTATAAAAGTTATGTCGCGTCTAGATGTTTCCGAAAGACGAGTACCTCAAGATGGGCGTATTAAATTAAAAATCTCAAAATCAAAATCGATCGATTTTCGTGTTAGTACCTGCCCAACACTATTCGGTGAAAAAGTAGTTCTGCGTATTTTAGATTCTGATGCTGCTGCACTGCAAATTGATCAGCTTGGATATGAAAAACATCAAAAAGAAATGTTCTTAACAAACCTTCATAAACCCTATGGGATGTTTCTGGTAACGGGACCTACAGGTTCAGGAAAAACAGTCTCCTTGTATACGGGAATTAATATTTTAAATCAAGCAGATATAAATATTTCAACTGCTGAAGATCCTGTAGAAATTAATCTGCCTGGGGTCAACCAGGTTCAAATAGATGAGAAAACGGGTATGGATTTCCCAAAAGCGCTCAAGGCATTTTTAAGACAAGACCCGGATATCATACTCGTGGGGGAAATACGGGATATCACGACAGGGGGTATTGCTGTGAAGGCCGCTCAAACAGGACACATGGTAATGTCCACATTGCATACAAATGATGGTCCACAAACACTAACACGCTTACAGGATATGGGTGTACAAGCGTTTGCGGTGGCAACTAGTATTAATCTCATTACTGCGCAACGATTGCTTCGGCGGCTCAACCCGGATAATCGAGTGGAAATTAAAATGCCTGATGATGCGCTTAAAAAAGAAGATTTCCCTGAGGATATGATTAAAGCTGGCATAACTCTCTATGGCCCAGGTGAAGAGAGCGAGGATAGCCCAGGTTATAAAGGGCGGGCTGGTATTTATCAGGTTATGCCCATATCCGATGACATGAAACGATTAATAATTGAAGGTGCAAATGCAGTACAATTGGCAGACCAAGCTGCTGCAGAAGGAACATGGAATATTAGAAGGTCTGGTTTACAAAAAGTAGCAGATGGAATTACAAGTTTAGCTGAAGTTAATCGGGTAACGTTAGAGTAAATAAAAATGGCAAACATAAAAAAAAGTGAAATGTTTATTTGGGAGGGCAAGGACGCTTCCGGTAAAAGAGTAAAAGGAGAAGTTAGTGGTCAAAGTGAGGCACTAGTCAGGGCGGTACTTAGACGACAAAAAATTAATCCCACCAAAGTTAAAAAGAAACCAAAACCTCTTTTCGGCGCTGGTAAAGCGAAAATAGTGCCAAAAGATATTTGCATATGGAGTCGTCAGCTGGCGACAATGATGTCCTCCGGAGTACCTCTAGTGCAATCATTTGAAATTACTGGTCGTGGACATGACAATAAGGGAATGCAAGATTTAATTTTAGCTATAAAAGCCGATGTTGAATCTGGTAATAATTTAGCCGAGGCTTTAAAAAAACATCCTCTTCATTTCAATTCTCTTTACTGTAACCTCATTGAAGCAGGAGAGCATGCCGGGATTTTGGAGGCTATTTTACATAAATTGGCAACTTATCTGGAAAAAACAGAAGCGTTAAAATCAAAAATTAAATCTGCTCTTTTTTACCCAGCTGCAGTTATTGTCGCCGCAATAATTGTTGTCACTATCTTGATGATTTTTGTTATCCCACAATTTTCTGAATTATTTGGAAGTTTTGGTGCTGATTTGCCAGGATTAACACAATTCCTAATAGATGCTTCGAATTTCTTTGTTGCTAATTGGTGGATAATGTTTGGAATTTTAGGTGCGACTGTTTTTGGATTACTTGAGCTTAAAAAACGTTCGATTGCTGCCCAACATTTCCTTGATCGGGCGATGCTAAAAATTCCTGTCATTGGTGACTTACTGGAAAAATCTGCTATTGCAAGATTTGCGCGCACACTAGAGACGATGTTTGCTGCAGGAACTCCTTTAGTTGAAGCAATGACTTCAGTTGCTGGTGCCTGTGGTAATATTGTTTTTTATGACGCAACAATGAAAATGAAGGATGAGATTTCAACAGGAACGCAGCTTCAAGCATCGATGCGTGATACAGAATTATTCCCAAATATGGTTGTTCAAATGGTTGCAATTGGTGAGGAATCTGGTGCTATTGATACGATGCTTGGAAAAGTTGCTGATTGGTACGAGCAGGAAGTTGATGATGCGGTTGAAGCTTTGACTAGCCTATTGGAACCAATGATCATGGCTTTCTTGGGGGTCGTTATAGGTGGTATTGTTGTTGGTATGTATCTACCAATTTTCAAAATGGGCGCTGTTGTATAAAAATAATAAATTAATTGATATAAATATTTTGTATGTTTCTTTTCGCTGATATCTTAAATTTAGTGAAAGACTAATTTACAGAGATAACCCGTGTATACATTCGTTGAATTTCTCCAAACTCATCCTAATTTTTATCTATCTTTAGTTTTTTTAGTCGGACTTGTTGTCGGTAGTTTTTTAAATGTAGTAATAATAAGATTGCCTAAAATGATCGAAAGAAATTGGCAAAAAGAATGCTGTGATTTGCTAGAAATTAATAACCAAGAGCTTAGTAAAAATGAAATCTTTAACTTAGTTAGCCCTCCGTCTCATTGTCCATTTTGTAAACATAAAATAAAAATAATTGAAAACATACCTTTATTGAGTTATTTATTTCTAAAAAGAAAATGCAGTAACTGTAATAAAAAAATATCGCCTCGTTATCCTATAATTGAACTTATTAGTGCTCTATCTATATGCATAGTTGCTCACTTCTTTGGTGTTTCATTACAGGCTTTTTTTGCGATATTTTTAACTTGGGCGCTTATCGTATTAAGTGTGATAGATTTTGACACAAGATATTTACCTGATGACGTAACCCTGCCTTTCTTATGGCTTGGAATTCTTATAAATCTTTTTAATATTTTTACCGATATTAATTCAAGTATTCTTGGCGCAATATTTGGTTATGGTATTTTGTGGGCTGTTTATGCCGTTTTTAAATTAATTACTGGAAAAGTAGCAATGGGTCATGGAGATTTTAAGCTCTTAGCTGTTCTTGGCGCATGGTTTGGATGGCAAAATCTCTTACCCATCATTATCATATCCTCGCTTATTGGTACTGTTGTAGCAATATCATTAATAATCAATAAATCTTATGACAGGCATAAGGGAATACCGTTTGGACCTTATTTAGCATTTGCAGGTTGGGTATCAATGATACTTGGGCCGTATATGATTTCTGCTTATTTAAACGCAGTAATGTGAAATGCCACAAGTACTAACTATAGCGTTAACTGGCGGCATTGGCACTGGGAAAACATCCGTTGCCTCTATATTTAAGAGTCTTGGTGTCCCTATTATTGATTCGGATATAATTTCAAAAGAGATTATGTTGCCAGGAAAACCATGTTTTAAAGATATCGTAAATGAATTTGGGGAAGAAATTCTAACGAACAAAGAAACAATAGATCGTAATAAATTACGCAATATTATCTTTAATAATGACAAAGCGAGAATAAAACTTGAAAATATCACGCATCCTGTAATTTTTAAAAATATTGATATTCAAGCCTCTCTTATTAATTATCCATATTGTTTAGTTATTGTTCCGCTCCTTATTGAAACAAAATCAGTAAAATATTTCGATAAAGTATTATTAGTTGATGTGCTTGAAAAAATACAATTCGAAAGAGTTACTAAAAGAGATTGTATATCGCCTACTTTATTGGGAAAAATAATTAAAACACAAGCGACAAGATCTGAGCGTTTGAAATATGCAGACGATATAATTGAAAACAACAATGAAATTGTAAATCTTAATGAATATATTAATATCTTACATAAAAAATATTTGACATTAAGTAAAGAAAAATCTACATAAACGTTATTGATCTTACCCATTATGAAAAAAAATGAATAATGAAATAGTAACATATGAGCATCCGATGCATGAACGAATAAGAAACTTATTACGTTTTGAGCATCTTTATAATACTTTTGACTACCGCTTAAACAATGATATTCAAAAAAATTGTAGCTCTATCTTGGAATCACTTCTACAGATCAATGATCTTTTGGTGCGTTCAGACATAAGAAATGAAATTATTAAAGAACTAAAAAGACAGAAAGATGTATTCAATACATTGAGGAATAATAGTGAGGTTGATACTGAAAGAGTAAATATGATAAATAATATAATTGATGAAAAATTAATACTTCTTCAAGATCAATCATATCATCCGGGAAATATTTTAAAGAATAATGAATTAATGAAAGTTTTCAGTCAAAGGATAAACATTCTTGGTGGAACTTGTAATTTTGATTTACCAAGACTCCATTACTGGCTTAAACAGTCAGAGTTTGAAAGAAAGCAAGATTTAATTGATTGGTCATCAGATCTTATGCCAATAAAAGATTCAATTTATATATTACTGGAAAACATAAGAAAATCTAGCACACCTACTCATGAAGATGCTGAATCAGGTTTTTATCATAAACAAATAGGGGTAAATATATCCTGCCAATTAATACGAGTAAATATAAGTTCTATAAGTCCTTATTATCCAGATATAAGCGGAGTTAAACATAGATTCACAATAAGATTTATGAAAGGCGTTGATTCTAATGCTAGGCCAATACAAACACATAATGATGTTCACTTTGAGCTTTGCTGTTGTATTTTATAAATTGGCAATACTTTTTTATAAAAAGAAAAAATGTAAATTTTGAAGATTTATTGAATTCTGCTTAATTAGGATAATTCATGAATTGTGCTTATCGTCGCAACTCCATATGCGCCATGTTCTTCTGCAACACTTAAATCAAGCGGAGATATCCCTCCAAGAGCATACACTGGAAAATTCGCCTTTTTTGCAAGATTTTTGAAATTACCCCAACCTAGTGGGGCTTCGATTGGATGGCTGTTTGTATTCAAAACAGGCGATATAAATGCATAATTAACATTTAATTTATTTGCTTGGATAAGTTCTTTTTCGTTGTGACATGAAGCCCCTAATATATAGTTTCCGCTGATTGGCCTGCTAGTATAATTTAGAAGTTGTTTTGATTTAAGATGTATGCCATCTACGGTATAATGTTCAATATCTGAAGCGAGTCCATTTAAAATTAGCTTTGCATTATTCTTTTTTGCTTCTTTACTTATTTTCTCAATATTTTTTTTAAACTTCGCATCTCTTTCAAAGTTTAATCTTAACTGAAATATTTTTAACCCAGAATTAAAATAATCTCTAGCTGTAGAAAATAAATGAGAATAATCTTTATAAGTCTTTCGGCTTATACCGTAAGTATCCGGTAAATAGAGCGTTTGAATAATATATTTATTAGCTTCAAGAAATTTATAATTACTTAAATTATTTATTGTTGACCATCTGATTTCTTGATTTTCACGATTATAAGGGTCCCCGTCCCATTCATAAATTTTCCAAACATCTAGTAATACTTTTTTTTCGGTATAATCATGGTTAATTTTAATTAATCTTTTAGCTTTCGCAACACTCACTCCTAGTTCTTCATAAAATTCACGGCTTAGCGCTGAAAACGAGTCTTCGTTTTTTTTGGTCTTCCCGCCAGGGAATTCCCAGTAACCTGATAAATATTGCTTACCTGTTCTTTTTGTTATTAATATCTCATCTTTGTTACTATTATAAAGAATACCAACGACAACGTTTATTCTTGAATTCATTTTATATCAACTACGATATTCGGCATTAATTTTTATATACTCATAAGATAAATCCGTAGTCCATATCTCCTCACTAAATGTGCCTCTTCGAAGGTTTATTCTCAAAATTATTTCATTTTGTCTCATTACCTTCATCCCCTTATCTTCACTATATGTTTTTGATCTCTCGCCATTATTAACAATACAAATATTATCGATATAAACATCTATTTTATGAATATCTAGATCTCTTATATTAGAATTTCCTATTGCTGCTATTATTCTTCCCCAATTAGGATCTGAAGCTGTAAAAGCAGTTTTTACAAGAAGTGATTCTGCAACTTTGTATGCTACCGAAAGGCATTCAGATGAATCTATACCTTCATCAACTTGAATTGATAAAAATTTTGTTGCTCCTTCACCGTCACGGACAATTGCTTGAGCTAGTTCACGGCAGACTTTTATAATTTCATTCTCTAATATTTTAAACTCTTTACTGTCTTTTTTATCTATTATTGGGGCATCTATTGCACATGTTGAAATTAAAAGAAATGAATCGTTAGTGGAAGTATCTCCATCAATAGTGATTCTATTAAAACTTTTAATGAGAGCATGATCTCTAATTTTATCTAAAGCATCTTTTGTTATATTTGCGTCAGTCGCTACGAATGAAAGCATGGTTGCCATATCTGGTTTTATCATGCCAGATCCTTTAGCAATACCAGTAACACTGACTGTCGAATTTGCAATGCTTATCTGACTTGATACAGCTTTAGGTATCGTATCAGTAGTCATAATTGACTTTGCGACATTAACCCAGCAATCTTCAGACAAGTTTTTAACTAACTGGGGAAGTGCTTTATTTATTTTTTCTACTGGTAAATCTTCTCCAATAACCCCTGTTGAAAATGGTAGTATTTCATTTTCATTACAATTAGTTATCTTCGCAAGTTCCCTGCAGATAGCTTTTGAGTTCGAAAGGCCGTCTTCACCCGTACCAGCGTTAGCGTTACCCGCATTAATTAAACAATAACGTGGCTTGGATTTACTTAAATGATTTTTTGAAATCTGAACTGGCGCAGCACAAAAACGATTTTGAGTAAAAGCCGCCGAAGTAACACTACCGTCGGTAATTTCTATTAACGCTATATCATCACGTTTTTTGCGATAAATCTTTGCTGAACTGGCTGAAAGCCGAATACCTTTTATTTTTATAAGTGATTGAGGATACTTTAACCCTACTGACATCTCTAAACTTCCTCTTATTAAAGATAATTAATAGAATTATATACTATTAAGTTAAGCTTCCATGACATTGCTTATATTTTTTTCCTGATCCGCAAGGACATGGTTCATTACGTCCTATTTTCGGTTTACCCCTTACATAGGGTTTATCGGAAGAACCTTCTTCCTGAGGATTATTACTTAAGCTACTTGAAACTGAAGGATGCCTATAATTTACCTTTTGTTTGTTTTCTCTGTTTTCTGCTAATTCAATATCTTCTTCTGTTCTAATGCTCACCCTATATAAAAAAACTATAACATCGCGTTTGATATTTTCTAACATTTGCAAAAACAAATCAAAGGCCTCTCGCTTATATTCTTGCTTAGGGTTTTTAGCTGCAAAACTTCTAAGGCCTATTCCTTGTCTAAGATAATCCATATTAACTAGGTTTTCTTTCCAATGTCTATCTGTGACATCTAGCATGACTTGTTTTTCAATGCGTCTCATTAGTTCTGTAGTTATATCTTTTTCTTTATCTCCGTATATTTTATCTAATTCTTGATGAACCTTTTGACGTAATGTTTCTTCATGTAATGATTCATCACCATCTAACCATGATTTTATGTCAACAGTAATACCAAATTCATTTTGGAGTATTTCCTCCAATCCACCAATATCCCACATTTCATGCATGCTTTCATGTGGGATATAACTATCTAAAATTGCATCAAATACATCAAGACGCATTAATTCTACTTCTTCAGTAACCACTTCACTATTGAGTAAATCGTCTCGTTGCTCATATATAACTTTTCTCTGATCATTTGCCACATCATCAAAATCAAGTAGATGCTTACGAATGTCAAAATTATGAGCTTCGACTTTTCTTTGTGCATTTTCAATTGCTCGGGAAACCAGTCTTGATTCAATAGCTTCGCCTTCTCCCATGCCAAGCTTTTCCATAGTTGATGAAACCCAATCATTTGCAAAGATACGCATTAAATTATCCTCCAATGAAAGATAAAATCTGCTTGAGCCAGGATCCCCTTGACGTCCTGAACGACCACGAAGTTGATTATCAATACGCCTCGACTCATGTCTTTCGGTTCCAATTATATGCAATCCTCCGCTCTCAATAACTTTTTTATGGCGTTCATCCCAATCTTTTTTAAGTGCGTTCACTTTTTCTATTGATGAATTATCCATCGCTTTAATCTCAACATCATAATTTCCACCAAGCACAATATCTGTTCCGCGACCCGCCATATTTGTTGCTATAGTAACTGCCCCAAGGCGACCGGCTTGGGCTATTATATCGGCTTCTTTTTCATGAAATTTTGCATTTAATACCTGATGTTTAATTTTATTTTTATTTAATAAATCTGATAAATATTCAGATACTTCAATTGATGCAGTTCCCACTAAAACAGGCTGGTTCTTTGCCTGACAATTTTTTATATCCTCAACTATTGCTATAAATTTTTCTTTTGATGTTAGAAAGATAATGTCACTTTGATCATCTCGGATCATTATCATATGTGTTGGAATTACAAGAACCTCAAGATTATAAATTGACTGAAACTCAGGGGCTTCTGTATCAGCCGTTCCAGTCATCCCCGATAGCTTAGAGTACAATCGAAAATAATTTTGATATGTTATTGATGCGAGTGTCTGATTCTCGCTTTGTATAGGGACATTCTCTTTCGCCTCAATCGCTTGATGTAAACCATCGGACCAACGACGGCCCGGCATTGAACGCCCCGTAAATTCATCGACAATAACTACCTGATTATCTTGAACAAGATAATCTACATCATTACTAAATAAGTGATGGGCTCTTAAAGCTGCATTTAGATGGTGAAGAACCCCCATATTCACTGGATCATATAATCCTTGTTCTTCTTTAATAATATTATTTTCCCTTAAAAGCTGTTCAATATGATCATGTCCAACTTCAGTAAAATAGGCCTGTTTAGACTTTTCATCTAAGGTAAAATCACCAGAATCATTATCATTTTCTTGAATAACTAATGTCGGAATCAATTCATTTATTTTTAAATATAATTCTGATTTATCATCAACTGTTCCTGAAATAATTAATGGTGTTCTTGCTTCATCAATTAATATCGAATCAACCTCGTCAACAATTGCATAATTTAATTTCCTCTGAACTTTCCCATCAATACTAAATGCCATGTTGTCTCGCAAATAGTCAAATCCAAATTCGTTGTTTGTTCCATATGTTATGTCACATAAATATGCAGCTTTTCTTTCTTCCATTGACAAGCCTGATACAATAACGCCGGTACTTAATCCGAGGAAATTATACAACTGCCCCATCCATTCGGCATCGCGCTTTGCTAAATAATCATTTACAGTAATTATATGAACACCAGAACCCGTTAAAGAATTTAAGTACGCGGCCAGAGTTGCGACTAGTGTTTTTCCTTCACCTGTCCGCATTTCCGAAATGTTCCCGTGGTGTAATACCATGCCACCGATTAGTTGCACATCGAAATGACGCATATTTAGAACACGTTTACCGGCTTCTCTAACTAGTGCAAATGCTTCGGGCAAAATATCGTCTAAACTTTCTCCCTCATTAATTCTTTTTCTGTATTCGTTTGTTTTGCCGGGAAAATCACTTTCGTCTAGTAATTTGAGATCATTTTCCAGTAAATTTATTTTTTTTACAATTTTACTCAATCGGCCAATAACACGATCGTTTCGACTCCCAAATAGTTTTCTTAAAAATTTTATAATCATAGTTATTTAATTCTATTGTTACGTAAAAGTTACACGTAATTTTACGCTCAATAAATTCTAATTGGTAAGTTAATAAAGAAAAGTGTTTATTTCGAAGAAATATATTTTATAGGATTTATGGGAGTTCCATTTTTTATTACTTCGAAGTGTACATGTGGCCCTGTTGCTCTACCCGATTCACCCATGTGAGCTATAACTTGGTGCTTATCAACTTTCTGACCAACTACAACGAGATTTTTTTTGTGGTGCGCATAACGCGTCTGGAATCCATTTCCATGATTAATTTCGACTATATTTCCATACCCATATCGATTACCAGACCATGTTACTACTCCAGAAGCAACTGCTTGTATTTGTGAGCCAGCTCTACCCGCAAAGTCAACTCCTTGATGAAATTGTATTTTTCCGGTGATTGGGTCAGGCCTTCTGCCATATGCTGATGAAATCCACCCATCGCTAGTAGGTGAGCCAGATGGAATTTGATTTTGTATCGTTCTGTCTATGAGCATTGATTCCATAGCTTCTAATTTTTCTGCGCGATCTTGTATCTTATAATTTAATTCCTCAAGTGCAGCAACAAAATCGTCAACTTGCATTGAATAAAGACTATCTGCTGGTTCACGCCCGCCTATACCAGGTGTGATTGAAATATCAAAATCTATATCAGTAAATTCAACAAAACTCGCTAGACGAGAACCAAGAGCATCTAAGCGCATAACTCTAGCTTGTAATTTGCTTAGTTTCGTCGCTAACGCATCAAGACCATTCTCAGCGCTTTCTTGTAATTGATTAAGCGTTTTTTGCTGAACCGCTATCTCTTTGCTCCAAACTGGTGCCGTTTGGTCATATAAAATTTTGAATGAGCCTCGGGTCATGTTCATCATATAGTTGCCGCCAGCATGAAAAATCAGTAGGCTAGCCATCGCCCCTGTAAAAAGCATTATACACAGACTAATAGGCCCAAGAGTAAACGACAGGCTCTTATTTCTTGATTTTGTTATTAAGAATAATTGCATATATAATTCAAATTAAATCAGACAATTTGTAAAGTATAATCAAAAAATACCCATAAAAGTGGATAAATCTCAACATATCAGCTCATTACTATTTGACAAAAAGTCACCAATTTCTAATCTTTATAAAAAGGCTATTTCTTTTAACCAAGTTGATACTAAATTAAAAAAATACTTGGATTTGGACATACAAGACCATTTTCAACTCTCTAACATAAATAATGACATAGCAACTATTGTAGTCGATTCCTCATCTTGGGCGACTCGCCTTCGTTACAATATCCCAGTGATATTAAATATAATGAATAACCAGCTAAATTTTACTGCTATAAAAACAATAAGAATTAGAGTAAAAAATAATCTCTAATAAATTACTTTTTACTATTAAACAAAAATACAAATTAATAAAACAAACTTTCTAAAAATTTAATTTGCAGATATTGTCTGCATGAATGAAATTGGTGCTTTATATTCAGTCTCAAAACTCACTAATTCCCATGCATCTTCATTTAAAAGTAATTCTCGTATTAATGTATTGTTTAGTGCATGTCCGGATTTATGTCCTTTAAACGCTCCGATTAAGCTATGCCCTAGTAAGTATAAATCGCCTATAGCATCAAGAATCTTATGCTTAACACATTCATCAGCATACCTAAGACCATCCTCATTAAGTATTCTATAATCATCAACTACCACTGCGTTATCTAAACTCCCGCCCAATACTAGATTTTTTTGTTGTAATAATTCAACATCACGCATAAATCCAAATGTACGGGCGCGACTTACTTCTTTAACGAATGATGTTGTTGAGAAATCAATTTCCGCGTGACAATTATTTTGATTAAAAACAGGGTGATCAAATTCAATACTAAAACCAACCTTAAAACCATCAAAGGGCTCAAACATTGCCCATTTCCCATCTCTTTCAACACGAACTTTTTCTTTTATTCTTAAAAATTCCTTAGCAACATTTTGCTCTGCTATGCCAGCAGACTGTATTAAAAAAACAAATGGTCCTGCGCTACCATCCATAATAGGAACTTCATCGGCAGTAAGATCAACAAATACATTATCGATTCCAAAACCAGCTAGTGCTGAAAGCAAATGCTCAACGGTCGATATACGAATATTGTCTTTTACTAGTGTTGTGGAAAGACTAGTATCCCCAACATATTTTGGTTTGGCAGGAATTTCTACAGTTGGATCTAGGTCAACTCTACGAAATATGATACCAGTATTAGCCGTAGCTGGTCGTAAAGTAAGAAGCACTTTCTTTCCTGTGTGCAAACCTACCCCGGTTGCCCTAATCACATTCTTTAATGTGCGCTGCTTGATCATTAAGTTAGCTTAAAATTTAATAAGTTCTTGGGATTTAATTAAGCATTCTAATAACTTAATTATTACCTGGCAAATTTTAATAAAAATTAAAGTTGGCTAATCAAAAATCTTCCTCCTATCTAGAGCTATATTATAATATTTCCCAATACTCTCAATCTGCTTGTCTTCTTAAAAATGCAGGAATATCAAGATATTCTGTCTGAGTCTGAGTAACTTCATCCTCTGCTTTTTGGTCAATATCTGTACTTTCAGTTTCATTCGTATGAGCATCCTGTCGCATAACAGTAGGTCGGTCCAACTCCGCGTAGTCAGGCACCAAACCCTCAACTGGCGACACCAATTGAGGACGATTCCCATTCGTGGTATCTGCCGTCGTTCTCTCACCAAGCCCAGTAGCAACGATTGTAACCCTGATACTGTCTGGCATTGCAGGATCGGTGCATGTTCCGATAATAGTAACTGCATCATCAGCGGCAAACTCCCTAACTATGGTGCCGACCTCCTCAAACTCAGCTATTGTCATATCTTCTCCGGCGGTAATGTTAACTAAAATGCCTCTAGCGCCGGCCAGATTCACATCCTCTAATAAAGGACTATTAATGGCGTCCTCGGCAGCTTTTCTTGCGCGGTCCTCTCCTTCGGCCTTGCCTGAACCGACCATTGCCATACCTGTTTCACGCATAACAGTTTGTACATCGGCAAAATCGACATTTATCAGACCGGGACGAGTTATCAATTCTGCTATACCCTGCACAGAACCCGATAACACGTCATTTGCTGTGCCAAAGGCATTCGTCATAGTAATCTCGCCGCCAAGAACTTCTTTAAGTTTTTCATTGGGTATAGTGATTAGTGAATCAACAAATTGTTTTAATTCAGTAATACCCTCATCAGCAACATCTGCTCGCTTTTTACCTTCAAACTTAAAAGGTCGCGTGACAACCGCAACGGTCAGTATATTCATCTCTTTTGCAACCTGCGCAACAACTGGTGCGGCGCCAGTACCCGTGCCGCCGCCCATGCCGGCCGCAATAAAAAGCATATCTGCACCATCAAGAACTGCCATTATACTATCACGGTCCTCAAGTGCGGCTTGGCGACCAATTTCGGGATTAGAACCTGCCCCCAAGCCTTTAGTTATGCCGCAACCCAATTGTAAAACAGGCTCGACGCCTGAAGTCTTGAGTGCTTGCGCGTCTGTATTCGCACAAATAAACTCAACACCTTCGATGTTGCTACCCAGCATATGCATTACTGCATTGCCACCACCACCACCAACACCTATTACTTTAATAATTGCTGGTTGATTAGTTGCATTGACTAATTCAAATGGCATAATTTTATCCTCCTAAATTACAATGAATTTATAAATCTAAAAATGACCTTGATACCAACTCTTCATTCTTCCCCAAATACCTTTCACTCCATTATTAATATCAATTCTTGTCGAACGATCCTGATCTTGGTCTAACCCATATAGCAACAAGCCTACGCCCGTTGCGTAAATTGGATTTTTAACGTTCTCAGCTAACCCACTTACGAATTGTGGTATTCCTAAACGTACCGGCATATGGAATATTTCTTCGGCCAGCTCTATGACTCCTTCCATTTTCGAACTACCTCCCGTCAGAACAATTCCAGCAGCAATAAGATTTTCATAGCCACTTCTTCGTAACTCTGCCTGTATAAGATTAAATAACTCTTCGTATCGTGGTTCCACGACTTCAGCTAATATTTGGCGAGCTAAACGACGTGGGGGGCGATCGCCCACACCAGGAACCTCTATAGTTTCTTCATTATTCGTAAGCTGTGTAAGTGCACAAGCATATTGAATCTTAATATCTTCTGCATGTGGTGTTGGGGTTCTCAAAGCAACAGCAATATCATTGGTAACCTGATCCCCGGCGATTGGAATAACAGCAGTATGATGAATTTCACCATCATTAAAAATGGCTATATCTGTCGTGCCTCCACCTATATCAATCATGCAGATACCAAGTTCTTTTTCATCATCAGTCAAAACAGAGTAGCTTGATGCTACTTGTTCTAAAACAATATCATCAACTTCTAAACCACATTTACGAACACACTTGTTAATATTTTGTGCCGCACTAACAGCCCCTGTCACCAAATGAACTTTTGCTTCAAGTCGAACACCAGACATACCTATTGGGAATCTTATTCCATCTTGATTATCTATAATATATTCCTGCGGTAATACGTGTATGGTTTTCTGATCGGCCGGTATAGCTACGGCTTTTGCTGCATCAATAACACGATCTATATCAGTTTGTGAAACTTCATTATCCCGAATTGCAACAATTCCATGTGAATTTAAACTTTGTATATGACTGCCTGCTATCCCTGTATATACTGAATGTATCTCGCAACCAGACATCAACTCAGCCTCTTCAATTGCCCGCTGTATAGACTGTGTTGTAGAGTCAATGTTAACTACAACGCCTCTTCTTAAACCACGAGATTGATGAGAACCAATACCGATTATTTCAATTTTATTATCAGGTGAAATTTCTCCAACAATGGCAACTATTTTAGATGTGCCTATATCTAGAGCAACAATAAGATTTTTATCTATTTTTTTTACCATGCTTCTCCGTCCAATATTAATTTGAAGAAATGTTAAATTTATTTTTCCAAAAAACTGAAAGGCCATTTGAATAACGCAAATCGATTGAGTCAATATCATTAATACCGTCTGGAATTAATGTAGGAATGAATTTTAAAAACCGATCAAGCCTTTCATTAAAAGCATGTCTTCCTAATACGACTCTAACCCCATTTTCTAAATCAAAAGAATATGCGCGCCTATCATTTAAAATAACTGAAACTACTTTTAATCGAAATGGTAAAGATTGTAATTTTTCTTGTATCACCTTATATCTATCGAGTAATTTAATTTCTGAATTAATCGGTCCAAATAATAATGGTAGATCTTCGAATATAATTTCCTCGCTTGGAGAAAAATATTCGCCTGATAGATTTAGCAACCCTAAATCTCCCCACCGTGCAGACGGTACTTGTTCAAATACAATGACTTTTAATAAGTCTGGCCATACTCTTTTTACAGTTACCTCCCTCACCCAAGGCATACTTAGTAATGCTAATCGAACCTCATTAACATTCAGGCTAAAAAACCCTCCTCGGATATTATTTACAACGTTCTTTTTCAATTCAGTTTGTGATAAACGATCAAAACTACCCTCAACTTTCACATGTTTAATAGGTAATGTGTTTGGATGTAATAGATAGTTTCCGCCATATAAAAATAAGGCAATAAAAACCACAACAAAAAAATATCCAAAAAGTCTCGAAAAATGAGATTGCTCTGATATTTCTGTATCAAAATTAGATTCTTTATAAGAATTTGTCATAATATCCTGCGCAATTTGCTCTTTTTTTAAAAAAACTAGTTGCTAATATTGTTTTTACTAACTCTTCAAAAGAATGCCCCCACTTTCCCCAAGACATTGGCACAAGACTATGACTCGTCATCCCCGGAATTGTATTTACTTCGATTAGCCATTCTTGTTTATTTGCATCGATTATTAAATCAATACGGCCCCAGCCACAAACACCCAATAATTCACATGCTTTTTCTGATCTCATTCCAATAGTAAATTCAAAATCTCTATCTAAACCACACGGACATATATATTTTGTATTACTATCGTTATATTTCGCATCAAAATCATAAAATTCTCTTTTAGTCTCTAATTTAATCATTGGTAAAAATTCGTGATGCCATCCTTGCGGAGTTTCCATTGCTACTACGGGCACGGTATATTCATCCCCATCAACCCAACTTTCTGCCATGACTCGATCATCAAATTGACTTGCATTTTCCCATGCTGAAAATAAATTTTCTTTTTGTTCGACTTTTGCTGCTCCAAAACTTGAACCTTCTCTAACGGGTTTAACCATAATTGGTAAGCCAATTTGCTCAACTACATTATCCCAATTAGTATCTCTATTTATCTCGATAGCGCCCGGTGTTGATAAACCAGCATCACGCCAAATAGATTTGCTTTTAATTTTATCCATAGCTAATGCGGAACTTGAAGCATCGCTACCTGTGTAAGGAAGTCCGATCGATTCTAGTTCCTTTTGAATTGTTCCATCCTCACCGCCCCTACCATGTAGCGCTAGAAATACACGATCGAAGTCATTCACATGTCCATCATTTATAAATCGTTCAAATGAATCCTTTTGATAATCAATCATGTGTGAATCAACACCAGCCTTAAGTAATGCTGAATGTACTGCTCTTCCACTTTCCAATGAAATTTCTCTTTCTGCTGATTCCCCACCCATTAACACAGCAACTTTTCCAAAACGTGATGCTTCGTAATTAATTGGGGTAAACATTATTAGCCTCCTTATTACCTTCACCAATAATTCTCACCTCAGGAATTAATTTAATAGTATATTTTTCATACACACATGCTTGAATAAACTCTATTAACTGCTCTATATCTAATGATGTTGCATTACCAGTATTGATAATAAAGTTACTATGTTTATCTGAGATAACAGCTCCGCCAACTTTCTTGCCTTTGAGTCCACATAACTCGATCAATTTTGCAGCATACTGATTAGTAGGATTTCTAAATACTGAACCGCAACTCAACTTTCCGAGAGGTTGGCCATCAGCGCGCTTGCTTAGCATTTTTTTTATACGATCACTTACAACAGTTCGAGTTGAAATTTCTAATTTCATTTTACAAGCAATAAACCATTCATTTTCTGAAATAGAAACACTGCGATAATTAATATCAAACTTATTTTTTTCAAAAATTTCGCGTTTACCTTTTCGATTTATTGTTTCAACCTCTTTTATGTAAGACCAAATTTCACCACCATACGCCCCAGCATTCATTGCAAGAGCGCCGCCAATTGTTCCCGGAATTCCCGCTAAGAATTCAATTCCTTCTAATCCATGCTTTGCAGAAAAATGTGCCGCCTTTGCGCATGAAACTCCTGCCCCTATAAATATTTCTGTTTCATTAATTTTCTTCAGTTCATTAAGTAGCCCAACCACAGATACAACAACACCAGAAACACCTCCATCACGTACTAATAAATTGCTTCCCAAGCCTATCCAAGTTATTGGGGTACTTGCTGGTAATTTAGATATAAACTTTGCCAAATCATTTATATCTGATGCAATATAATAATAATCAGCGTTACCTCCTGTTTTCCAAGATGTATGACGTGACATGGGTTCTTGTGTTCGTAATTCACCTTGTAAGCCCATAGTGTCTAGATCTAAAAACATTTTCTTATTTAAAATTGCCTGCTTTAATTGTGTTTTTTTTATGCTCAACAAACTAATTTCCCTTAATGAATAGTTTCTGAAAAATTCTTATACAGTCGTGCAGATAAAGAACCAATATCACCCGCGCCTAGTGTTAAAAGTAGATCATTTTCCTTTACAACATCGGGAAGTACTTCGAAAATTGTTTCTTTATTTTCCAAAAATATAGGATCAACTTTTCCTCTTAGTCTAATTGCGCGACATAATGAACGGCCATCAGAACCTGGAATGGGTTCCTCGCCCGCTGGATAAACATCAAAAACTATTAACCTGTCTGTCTGTGATAGAATCTCGGTAAAGTCTTCGAATAAATCACGCATACGTGTATATCGGTGTGGTTGATATATAACAACTAAACGTCGCGCAGGCCAACCAGATCTTATAGCCTCAAAAGTTGACCTTATTTCTGTTGGGTGATGAGCATAATCATCAATTAGTGTTAGATTGAACTTATTGATCATAATTTCTCCCCGCATATGGGAGCGGCGAGATATTCCCTGAAAACTACGCAAAGCCTGAATGATATCATCATCATTTACTCCTAATTCATGTGCTAGTGCTATTGATGCTAATGCATTTAATACGTTATGTTTCCCAGGAAGGTTTAGCTCTATTTCCAGCCAATCTTTTTTTTCTTTAGAAGATACTTTGAACCACGTTTTTGTTGTTTCTTGATTTATAATTTGAGCGTTATAGTCAGCATCAAAATCAACTCCATAGGTAACTATTGGTTTAGTAACTTCGGGTAATACTTTCCTAACACCTTCATCATCAATGCATAAAACCGCTAACCCATAGAATGGTAATTGGTATAAGAATTCCACAAAATTATGTCGTAGTAATGAAAAATCACCAGAGTAATTTTCGAGGTGATCAGCATCGATATTTGTTATAACGGCGATAATTGGATGTAGATGTAAAAATGACGCATCGCTCTCATCGGCTTCAGCAATAATATATTTTCCTTTCCCAAGGTGTGCATGTGACCCAGAGCTATTCAATAACCCCCCAATAACATATGTTGGGTCAAATCCGCCTTCTGCTAGTACACTCGTAACTAAACTAGTTGTTGTTGTTTTGCCGTGCGTTCCCGCTATAGCGATACCCTGACTAAAACGCATAAGTTCTGCTAACATTTCAGCGCGACGAACGATGGGTATTCTGTTTTTTCGTGCAGCGACTAATTCTTCATTATCTTCATTAATTGCACTGGTACGCACAACGACATCAGCATTACTTATATTATTGGCATTATGTCCAATTGATATCTCTATTCCTAAAGATTGCAATCTTTTGGTTATTGAGGTTTCCTTAATATCTGAGCCGCTAACTTCGTAACCTAAAGTTTTTAATACCTCGGCTATTCCTCCCATACCAGCACCACCAACACCGATAAAATGGATATGCTTTACTCTCCCCATAATGTGAGGAGAAGAATGCGTTCCCATATCATGCATAAGATGCCTCCACACAAAGTTTCACAACATTATTAGTTGCATCTGGTTTTGATAATTTTCTTGCTTTCATCGCCATTTGTATTAGTAATTCTGGAGTATTAAAAAATTCTAATAAAATCTTCTTTAGTATATCGGCGCTTAATTGGTCTTCTTCAATAAGAACTGCGGCTCCATTATTTGAAAGATATTGTGCATTTTTCATTTGATGATTATCAACAGCGAAAGGAAAAGGGACAAGTATAGAAGCTATACCACAAGCTGCTAATTCTGATAGTGTTGAAGCACCGGCTCGACAAATTACAATATCAGCCCACATGTAAGCACCAACCATATCATCAATGAAAGGGAGAACGTTTGCATCAACATTATATTTTTTATATATTTCTCGAGTATTTGAATAATTTTTTTCACCGCATTGATGTTTTATTTTCAGAATGTAGTCACTATTAAAATCGTGAATCACTACAGGCATTATTTTATTAAGTTTTTCCGCGCCAAGACTCCCACCAAGTACTAACACCTTTAATAATGTAGGTTCGCGATTTGTATATCGTTTTTTTGGATCAGGTATATTTTTAATGTCTTCACGTATAGGATTACCCGTTTCGATAAGTTTTTTTGATTTTTTAAATACCTCAGGAAAAGCTGTCATTATTGAAACAGCGAATGGAGTAAGCAATCGATTAGTTAAACCTGCTATAGCGTTTTGTTCGTGTATTAAAAGCGGAATTCTCATTAACCATGCGGCAATCCCGCCTGGCCCGCTTGCAAATCCTCCCATTCCTAATACAACTACTGGACGAATTTTAATCATAATGACCAGCGCCTGAAACAGTGCGACTATAAGTAAAAAAGGTGCTAACAATAAACGGGGGTAACCCTTACCTCGAATACCCACAACACTAATTTTTAGTAAAGGGTAGCCATGTTTTGGAACAATATTTTTTTCCAAACCATAATGAGTTCCTAACCAGAATAATTTAAACCCTTTTAATTTTAAATTTTCCGCAACAGCTAACGCAGGATATACATGTCCGCCTGTTCCGCCTGCCATGATAAGAATGTTTTTATGTCTCATAAGCAGGTGTCAATTTTCTATTATTGGGTTTTACATTCTGTCTATTCTCGTACTCAATTCGTAAAAGTACGCCAAATAGTATGCAATACACGATCATGCTATTACCGCCATAACTAATAAATGGTAACGTTAGCCCCTTTGTTGGTAGCACCCCCATATTTACACCGATATTAATGTAGGCTTGTAAGCCAATAATTAATCCAATGCCATAGGCTAAGTAAGCAGAGAAATACTTTTTAGTATTTTCTGCAATTTTACCAATCATAAATGCGCGCCAAACAATAAATAAATACAAAAAAATAATTGAAATAGTTCCGATAAGTCCCAACTCCTCAGCTATAACTGAAAAAATAAAATCCGTGTGGCGTTCTGGTAAATAAAAAAGTTTTTGTATGCCTCCTCCTAATCCGACACCAGCCCAATCGCCACGACCAAAAGCAATCAAAGCTTGTGTTAATTGATAACCATTTTCATATCGGTCTTGCCATGGGTCGCGGAAACTCATTAGGCGCTGCATACGATAAGGAGAAAGAATAATAAGGCAGGCTAACGCAACAATAAAAGTCGGAAGCCAAATAAAAAATCGTCCTAATGGTGCGCCAGCTAGAAAGAGCATGCCAAGTGTGGTGACGCATAATACGACGCATGATCCATAATCCGGCTGCTTCAATAATAATATTGAAATAACAGCTAAAATAAATACTGGTTTAAGAAAACCAGCTAATTCTGTTTGAACTGATTCTCGATGATGAACAAGATAGCCTGCTAGATAAGTAATAATAAAAAATTTAACTAGTTCTGCTGCTTGAAAAGATTTGTTACCTAATTGAATCCAACGCATACTTCCATTCACTTCTTTGCCTAAGCCAGGGATAAGTGTAAGCGCCAATAATGCAATTGCTACAATTAACAATACTCTACTTAACGTTTGCAAATAGAGAATTGGCATTTTTAAAAAAAATAATATAAGAAATAGACCTAAGATAATCGACTGCCCCTGATTCCAAAAATAATGCAATGGATCACCAAAATCTTTGTCGGCGGCCGAAATAGATGCTGAAGTGACCATAATCAAACCAATCGAAATTATTAAAACTAAACTAGATACCAACCAAAAATCATAACCTGCTATTAGTGTCGGCCTATAGCCTTTAGATGCCAATGTTGCTTGTTGTCTGTTCTGATCAAACATCAATTCTTTGATAGTGCATCTATGGCTGAAATAAATGCATCTCCTCGTTGTTGATAATTTTTGTACATATCGAGACTAGAACAAGCTGGGGCAAGTAATACTATATCATCGGGGTCAGCAATTTTACTTGCGCCTTTGACTGCTTCACTCATGTTGTTAACAAACTCTTTATCAACATCAGAGCCCATAACATCGGCTAACTTATTAGCATCAATACCAAACAAAAAAACTCTTTTAATATATTTTTTAACAATCGGGTTGAGGCCAGACAAATCTGCTCCCTTGCTATCGCCTCCTGCAATAAGAATTATATTACCAAGCTCACAAAGCCCCGTGATTGAGGCAATACATGCTCCGACATTTGTAGCTTTTGAATCGTTATACCAACTCACATTATCAATTTCCCTTACTAATTGGCAACGATGTTCAAGACCGGTAAAATTTTTTAATGCATCGGCCATTATATTAGTTGGAATATTAACTGCCCCCGCTAATGCCATTGCTGCCAATGCATTACTAATATTATGTTCGCCTTTTATCTTCAGTTGATTTTTATTAATAATCTTCTCATTTCCTTGGCTCAACCAAACTTCATTATTGTGATTTATTAATCCAAAATTTTTTCCTTCCGGAACGCCAAGAGAAAAATAAATGGTGTCTCTTTTATTATCAATGATTGAATGAATATATTCTTCATCCTTATTAAGCACCATTAAACCTTGTCCTGAATAAATTCTTTTCTTTGTATTAAGATAGTCCTTAAGGCTTGAGTAACGATCCATATGATCTGGAGATACATTCAACACCACACTAGCATGCGCGTTTAGTGAATAAGTTGTTTCCAATTGAAAACTAGATAATTCGAGTACATACAAATCCGGGGTACTATCGCTCAATAAGTCAAGGGCAGGTATTCCAATATTACCACCAACATATGTTTTTAGACCTGCTAAACGTGTCATCTCTGCCACGATTGTTGTAACCGTGCTTTTACCATTCGAACCTGAAACCGCAATTATTGGAGCCTGTGCTTTTTGGCAAAATAATTCAATATCACCAAACACTGGTATATTATTTTCAATTGATAATTTAATACTTTTATTATCAAGTGATACTCCTGGGCTTAAGATTATCTGATCAGATGCAAGTAAAACTTGTTCATTAATCTGGCCTAGATAAACTGATGCTGATTCAAACTCCGCTTTTAATTCCAAAAGTTCTGGCGGCTCTTCGCGACTATCCGTGATTGCTACATTTAGACCCTGATTAGATAAATAACGAAAACACGATAGCCCTGTTTTACCAAGACCGACTATAGCTGCATCATAGTGCAAATCAGTATCGTTTATTTTTGACATATTTTTTTCAATGCAAAGCAATTGTTTTCCTCAGCGTATTTTCAGGCTTGCAAGACCAATTAAAATTAGAATGACAGTAATAATCCAAAATCGAACTATTACTCTAGGTTCTGGCCAACCTTTAAGTTCATAATGATGATGTAACGGAGCCATTTTAAAAATTCTTTTACCAGTTAATTTGTATGATGAAACTTGCAATACCACTGAAAGCGTCTCAACTACAAAAACACCGCCCATAATAAACAAAACGAGTTCCTGTCTTGTCACCACTGCGACAATGCCTAATGCTGCGCCCAGTGATAGCGAGCCTATATCGCCCATAAAAACCTGAGCCGGATATGTATTAAACCAAAGAAACCCCAATCCTGAACCAACCATTGCTCCGCAAAATACAGCGACTTCTCCAACACCGGGAATATAGGGAATACCAAGATAATCAGAGAATCGTATGTGCCCTGTTAAATAAGCAAAAACTGCCAATGCACCAGCCACCATTACTGTTGGTAAAATTGCTAATCCATCAAGTCCATCAGTTAAATTAACAGCATTACTCGAACCAACGATGACGAAATAAACAAGCACGACATATAACCAACCCATATCAAAAATATAGGCCTTAAAGAAAGGAATTAATAATTGAGTCTCAACAGGTAGAACAGCCGATTGATAAAGATAAATTCCCGCGACTAAAGCAACAATCGATTGTGCTGTATATTTATATTTGGCAGACAACCCTTTTGGATTATTGTGTATTACCTTTCTGTAATCATCGATTAATCCGATAATTCCAAATAGAAATGTGACGGCAAGAACAACAAGTATATAACGATTACTTATATCGCCCCAGCAAAGAGTACTAAAAATAATAGATAACAAAATTAATAGTCCGCCCATTGTTGGAGTACCAATCTTATTCAGGTGGGCTTCTGGACCATCATCTCTTATGCTTTGTGCAATTTTTTTATTTGTTAAGTGACTTATTAAATACGGCCCCAAAATAAAAGAAATAATCAAAGAAGTTAAAACACTTAATATTGTTCTTAATGTCAAATATCTAAATACGCCGAATCCGCTTTCGAACTGCGTAAGATAATCTGTCAACCAAATTAACATTTATTTCTCATCCCTCATAAGCGCATTGACGATACGTTCCATTTTCATTGCACGTGAACCTTTAATTAGGATAGTACTGTTTTTATCTAAACTTTTTATTAATGCTTTTTCCAAAGCTTCATAACTATCAAAATGAAAAGCCCCTGCACCAAAATCATTTGATGCATTAACACTTAATTTACCAATCGTAAATAAACCATCTACATTTTTTCTTTTAGCAAGTTTTCCTACATCTCTATGAAATTGTTTTGCTTTATCACCCAATTCACCCATATCGCCTAAAACAATGTAACGTAAACCATCAAAGCCACATAGTGTCTCTATGGCAGCGTCAAATGATGTCGGATTGGCATTGTATGTATCGTCAATAATTTTAACGTGTTTCTTTCCTGTCTTAATTTCTAATCGCCCCTTAATTGACTTTATATTCTCAAGCCCATCCTTTATTGACTGCAAAGATATATCGAGACTTAAACAGCATGATGCTGCGGCCAATGCATTCATAACATTGTGTTCACCAAGTATAGGTAGGCAGATTCCAACTGATCCATGAGCACTAATTAATGTAAAATTGATTAACAAATCATCCATAGATAATTTGATGTTTTCTGCCCGAACATCAGCATTCTTTGTTTTGATACCAAATGTAAGTTTATTAATCTCTTTACAACTATTTTTCCAAAAATCAAAATACATATCATCTGCATTTATTATTGCGGTGCCTGAAGTTTGTAATCCTGAAAATATTTCTGCTTTTGCTTTCGCAATACTTTCAACATTTTTGAATCCTTCTAGATGAGCCGGGGCACACTGCGTTATAACTGCAATGTTTGGAGATGAGATTTTACTTAGCCATTCAATCTCTCCTAAGTGATTTGCCCCCATTTCAATAACAGCATAGTTATGTTTTTTATTAAGCCCGAATAACGTTTTTGGAACACCGATATCATTATTCAAATTGCCGGAAGTCGCATGTACGTTTGAAACTGTAGATAAAATACTAGTAACCATTTCCTTAACAGTAGTTTTTCCGTTACTACCGGTTATTGCGATTAAAGGAATTGTTATTTTTTCACGCCAAGATTTTGCCAACAGTCCCATTGCCTTTCGTGTATCTTCTACCCTAATAAAAGGTTTTGTATAAACAACTTCACTATCAACTATTAATGAAGACGCTCCATTTTTCTCAGCAACTGAAATATACTGATGTCCATCAAAATATTCCCCCTTCAATGCAATAAACAAATTTCCTTCCTCGGTAGTTCGGCTATCAGTACTGCATCCTAAAAAAACAACATCTTCCCCCGTTAGAGACGAACCAAGTATTTTAGCTGCTTCAGAAAGTAGCATACTAATCATGAGTGCTCCTCTGTTAGGCGTTTAGCTAATTCACGATCAGAAAACGGAATCATGGTCGAACCTATCTGTTGCGTAACTTCATGACCTTTCCCAGCCAATAAAATTACATCACCTTTTTTGGCCTCAAGAAATGTGCTAATAAGCGCATCTGATCGATCGTGCTTAATAATTACCTTAGATTTATTTTTAATTCCTTCGAGAATATTTTCAAAAATTTGATCGGGTAATTCATCGCGTGGATTGTCATTTGTTAGGATAATTTGATCGGATAGTGATTCGGCAATGGAACCCATTTGGGTGCGTTTTCCAACATCCCGCTCACCGCCACAACCAAATATACAAAATAATTGCCCTTTACAATAAGGTGTCAAGGCGGTCAATGCTTTTTCAAGTGCATCCGGTGTATGGGCATAGTCAACAACAATTAACGGTTTGCCTTGCAAGGGAAAGGCTTCCATTCTGCCAGGAAGACCAGTAAAACTAGATAACACAGTGGCAACCTCTTGAATAGGCTCCCCAGAAACACACAAAACTGTGAACGCTGCAAGAATATTGTCTATATTAAAGTCTCCAAGTAAATTCACTCTAATAATTGCTCTTCCCCAAGGGCTTTGAACTCTTATTATTTTTGCCCTAAAAGATTCAACTTCTATCTCCTCACAATAAATAAAAGAAATTTTCTCTCTTTTATAAAATTTTAGATTGCTACTTTTAGTTGAGTAGGCATAAACATTTATATCTGCCGGTAAATTTTCTATAAGTTTAGCCCCGTATGGATCGCCAATATTAATAACGGCATCCTCTAGGCCTCCTTTTTCGAATAATGAAAATTTTGCATTAACATAATCATCAACAGTTTTATGGTAATCAATATGGTCTCTACTTAGATTAGTAAAAACGGCAATATTAAACTCTGTACCTTCTACTCTCCCCTGATCTAATGCATGGGAAGATACTTCCATAACAACAGAATCAACTTGATTTTCCCATAGTGAAAATAAAGAATGTAATTTGACTGAGTCAGGAGTGGTTGTTTTGCTTTTTTCTATTTGGCCAAATAGTCCATGGCCCAAAGTTCCAATAAATGCACTATTTTTTTTAAGCCCATGCATAGCATATGCAATAAGATATGAGACTGTTGTTTTACCATTTGTTCCGGTAACACCTGTAATTTTAATATTTTTTGATGGGTCCCCATAAAATCGACTAATAATAAGACCTGCGTTTTTACGTAATTCAACAACCTTAAAAATTTCTATAGGAATTGATTTTGGATCAAATGCCTCAAGCTCATCTATTGCAATAGCTGCTGCTCCTGATTTAATTGCTTCATCTATATAATCTAGACCATTGTGATTCGTTCCGCGATACGCTATGAATAAATTTCCCCCCTCAATTTCTCTACTATCAATTGCAACACCAGTTACATCGATTGTAGAAACAACTTCTCCCAAACCCATTAGTAGCTGCTTTAAGGATTTTATATAATTTAATTTTTCAACTGCCATCATTACTTATATCCTTGTAATATTTCGCCACTAATAGTATTTGCGATTATTGACTTATTAAAACTATTCAGATTGTCAGGAGGAATATTTAGTATACGTAAGGTGCCTTCCATAACTTTTGAATATAGAGGTGCTGCTACTGCACCGCCATAATGACCCTTTTCTTTATTGGGCTCATCAATTGTCACAACTGTTACAAATCTAGGATTACTAGCAGGGACAATACCTACAAAAAGTGAGCGATACCGATCAGCAAAATAACCACCACGAGGATTATATTTATGTGCCGTCCCAGTTTTACCTATAACCCTATAACCTTTTATTGCAGCTCTACTAGCAGTACCTTCAGAAGAAACTACAGTTTCTAACATGTCTCTAATTTGTTTTGCTATATTTTCAGATATGACCCTTTGCCCAGTCTTTGGTTTATTTATTTTAATAAAAGAAACAGGTAGCATAATGCCGTTATTGGCAATTACTGAATATGTTTGTGCTAATTTTAGAGGTGTTACCTGAACACCATAACCATAAGATAAACTCGCTATGTCTTGTTCAGACCATGTATTAAATAATCTAAGCACTCCTGATTGTTCACCAGGGTAACCGCTGCCGGTAGTTTGACCAAATCCAAATCTATTTAGAACCCCATAAAAAAATTCAGGCTTTAGTGCTAATGCAATTTTGCTTGCGCCTATATTGCTCGATTTTGTAATAATAGTTGTAACATCAATATGCCCATAATTACGATGATCGGAAATTGAGTGGTTCCCTACTTTAAAAACGCCGGGAGAAGTATCTATTATTGTCCGTGGTGTAAAAATTTCTGATTCTAACCCAGCAATGACCGTAAACACTTTCATTGTTGAGCCCGGCTCATAGACATCAGTAACAATACGATTACGAGTTGTATTTTTTGACCAACTACGATTATTTGGATTAAACGATGGCTGCCCAACCATTGCTATTACTTCCCCAGTTTTCACGTCAAGCATAACCAATGAACCGCTCTTTGCTTCATGATGTCTGACAGCGGCTACAACCTCACGATAGGCTAAATACTGTATACGTTTATCAATGCTGAGTTTTAGTTCAGTTCCAGGTTCAGATGACCTAACGCTTTCAATATTACGAACAATTCTTCCAAGACGGTCTTTAAGTACACGTTTTTTTCCTGGCTTACCTCTTAAAATTTTGTCATAGGCTAATTCAATTCCTTCTTGGCCCTGATCATCAACATTGGTATATCCTAGAATATGTGCAGTAACCTCGGCAGCGGGGTAATAACGTTTGTATTCAGACTGTGTTGATACGCCTTGTACTCCGAGATTTTTAATTTCTTCAACCAAACTTGGGTGTGCATGACGCTTCAAATAAACAAAATCACGTTTGATGCGATCAGTTAAAAACTTTTTGAGTTTTTGTTGCGGCATACCCAAGAGCCTTGCCAATGCCAACAAATACTTCTTATCTTCCATTAACACTTTTCTCGGTTCAGCCCAAATTGAATCTGCCGGGGTACTTATAGCTAATTGCTCTCCATTTCGATCCATAAGTGCGCCGCGGTGCACAGGGACATTAACTATACGAACCGCTACTTCGTCGCCTTTTTCTCTTAAAGATTCGCCTGCTAAAAGTTGTAAATAAACCGCTCGCGAGGATAGGGTAATCACGCAAAGTAAAAATAAACAGACAGCAAACCAACAACGCAAAGAACTTTGGATATTCTCCTTTCGTAATTTCATTTAGTTAAAACCACAGAACTATGTATTGGTTCTGTCATACCTAATTTTGTTCGCGCATACTCTTCGACTCTATCATTCACAGCATATGCGCCATACTCAAGCTGTAAGCGCCCCCACTGTTCATTTAATTTATCCTGTTTTTGCAGTAAAGATTGTAACTCTACGAATAAATATCGAGCATCGTGTCGAGAAACAACAACTTGCAGTGCAGATAAAATTATTGCGATATAAAGTCCAAAATTTAATAGCATCTTCACTTTCAACAACGCTCAGCTACACGGAGAAGTGCGCTTCGTGATCTTTGATTTTTGGACACTTCGTCTTCACTCGGCCTAATCTTTTTGCCAACTAATTTTAATTTGATATCACGATAATCTTGCGCAACTGGAAGTTCGAGCGGCTGATCTTTAGGTTTTGATTGATCGCGCATAAAACGTTTAACTATTCTATCTTCTAATGAATGAAAACTAATAGCCGCAAGACGACCCCCTTTACATAAAACATCGGTTGCCTGGGGAAGCACTTCTCTAATTTCATCAAGCTCATGATTAATGTATATTCTAAAAGCTTGGAATGTTTTAGTTGCTGGATGTATATCTTTTTTGTTACTAGGTATTACTTTACAAATTATTTCAGCAAGTTGCTTTGTTCTATGAATAGGAGTTTTTTTTCGAATCTTTATAATAGCTTTTGAGATTTTTCTAGAAGCTCTTTCTTCTCCATATTTATAAATTACATCAGCTATTTCCTTTTCGCTTGCTTTATTTAGCCACTCAGATGTGCTTTCTCCTTCTGTAGGATTCATGCGCATATCAAGTGGCGCATCATATCTAAAACTAAAACCACGTTTAATATCATCAAGCTGAGGTGAAGAAACACCAAAATCAAATAATACTCCTGAAACTTGCTTTTTGATCTCATGCTGCTTCACATATCGCTTTAGCATTGTGAATGAGCCTTTGATAATTTCGAAACGTTCATCTTGAATTAAATCGACACCAGCAGACATAACTGCATCTGGATCTTTATCAAAAGCGAGTAATCGTCCTTTATCTCCAAGCCTCTTAATAATTTCACGGCTATGCCCGCCCCTGCCAAAGGTGCCGTCAATATAAAAACCATCTGCACGAATATTGAGCGCCTTGATAACTTCATCCAATAAAACCGGCTTATGAGCATAATGCAATTTTCAAATTCACCTTTTAGTTTAAATTTAAATTTATAACGACAATGAACGCAATGAATCAGAGGAGGAGGTTGATTCATTGCCCATTGACTCCAGCCAATCGTCTCGTTGTTTTTCCCAAGATTTTTCATTCCAGATTTCAAATTTGTTACCTTGTCCTAGAATTACGGCTTGTCGACTAAGCTCTGCATAACCACGTAATTCTTTCGGGATAAGAATTCGTCCTTGGCTATCTAATTGACAATCATTAGCATAACCACGCATCATTTGCTTAGTCCTTCTACTTTGTTTATCGAAGTCTGAAAGAGTAGTTAATTTATCTTCAATCAACTCCCATTCTGGCAAAGGATATAGCCAAAGGGATCGGTCAAGTGGGTTTAAGGTTATGACTAAATTATTCAGTGCTTGATCCAATACAAGTGCGCGATAACGACTTGGAATCGCTAAACGCCCCTTACTATCAATACTAATTTTACTAAAGCCTCTAAACATAGAAATAATCCTCTTTATGTTGGTAAAATCCACTTTTACCCACATTACCCCACTTATGTTGAACTATAGAGATTTCAAGGCTTCTATGTCAAGGATTGACTGTGTTTTTGCTTTATAAATGTCCCTTATTTTACAATGACTTATCTTAAATAAATTAAATTTTGAGGGCAAAGTTGATAAATAACGTCACAATAACGTTATTTATTTCATAATGTTCCATTATCTATATAATAAATCACTTTAAGTTTGAATTTTTTTGCTTAAAAACTAAGCATTAATAACATACTGGAGTGTTTCTACAACTTGATCTGGTGTTTTTGCCCAAGCTAAAGCCGCCGCATCAACTTCCTTTAATGGGTGAATAATTTCTTCATCATGGAGTGTTATATAAGGCTTGCCAAGAGCGGCGCAACATCCCGCATCAAATGCTGCATTCCACTGCTTAAATTTGTCGCCAAAGCGAACTACAGCTACATCGCACTTCTCAATTAATGTTTTTGTTCGAATACTATTAATCTTAGATGATTTATGATCACGCCAAAAGTTATTGTCTTCTTTTCCTAGATGGTCTCCTGCTGCGTCACTTGAATCATGATCTGTAACTGCTGAGGTATAGATGATAGGTAAACCTAATTTCTCAGTGCCTTCTTTTATTTTTTCTCTCCAGTCCGTATGAATTTCACCTGATAAATAAACATTCCAATCCATTTAGATGGCCTCCTATAAAAAATATTATGCCTCACAGCAAATAAAAAATTCTAAAAGAACGAGTCGGCCGATAAGCCGGGTTCTGTCATGGGCAATCATTCATCTTGGGTGCATATCGCCACACACCTCTAGCAACCTACCCAGGAACAGTGCGGGCCACACCATTGTTCCTCTATTTGGTCTTGCTCCCGGTGGGGTTTACCCTGCCACTGTTATTACTAACAGCGCGGTGTGCTCTTACCACACCATTTCACCCTTACCTAAACTAAATTAGGCGGTATAATTTCTGTGGCACTTTCCATCGACTCGCGCCGCCCAGATGTTATCTGGCGTCCAGCCCTTTGGAGCCCGGACTTTCCTCTACTAATTCAATGATCAGTAGCGATTGCCTAGCCAACTCTATATGTTAGTTTATGATTATAAATTTTAGTTGCAAGCAAATTTGTTCATTGGCCCAATTTATGGTTTTTATGAACTAATTTGTAAATCTCATTTTTTTTTCTTTTGGTAATTTTTGCTGTTAGTAAAACAGCATCTTTAGAAGATAATATCTCTGTTAAAATTTTATTTATCCTTAATATTTCAGAATCCTTTACTAAATTATCCTTGTTTCCTTCTACGATCACAACGAATTCACCTTTATTTTTTATTTCATTATTTTCAATTTTCGACTTTATATTTAATAAAGTATCGCGCACTATCTGCTCATGCTTTTTAGTTAGTTCTCGGGCAATCGTAACACGCCTTAATTCTCCAAATATAGAATACATTTCTTCTATTAAATCTAAAACCCTGTGTGGAGCTTCATAAAAAACTAGTGTTTTTGATTCTAAAACTAGGTTTCTCAAGAATTTTCTTCGTGCTAATGGCTTAGCTGACAAATAGCCATGAAAAACAAACTTGTCACAAGATAAACCTGAAGCTGTTAATCCGGCGACCATAGCGGAAGAACCTGGCACCGGTATAACAGTAATATTTTCATCATGTGCGGCTGAAACTAGTTTATACCCAGGATCGCTAATCAATGGTGTACCTGCATCTGATACGAGGGCAATTGATTTACCATCAATTAATTTTTCAATTAATCGGCCAGTTAATTTGTCTTCATTATGCTCATGATAGGCAATAATCTTGTTACTAATACCTAGATGATTTAATAATTTCCTGCTATGCCTTGTATCTTCGGCTGCTATCAATTCTACCTGTTCAAGTATATTGGCTGCGCGTCTGGTAATATCATCTAAATTACCAATTGGAGTAGCCACGATATAAAGAGAACCGGCCATTTATTACTCCTATATTTTTTATTAAAAATGGGTATCGAAATTTACGCCTTAATGTTACACAATATAAACATGAGACTTTTAATAATTTTACCGCTTTTACTGTTTTTTGTATCGGCTTGTGTACCCACCACAACACGGGATGACGATACACAAATAAGTATTGAAATAAATGAAAGAGAGGAAAATGCCCTATTATTATTTGAGTCTGGCAGATACTCAGAAGCTGCTATTGAATACATCAATCTCTCTCAGAAAAATCGGAAAAAATTTACTTTTTATATAACAAAGGCAATTGATGCGTACGCTAAGGATAAGAAATATAACAAAGCTAATGAAATAATAAAAAATAACTCGCTCAATGATCAAAATACAGAATTAAACAAGAAAATTATCATACTGAATGCTTATGAACAATTTAATTCTGGAAAACCTGGGAGTGCAATTAATTTACTTAAAAACGTGTCTGAATATGAAATACCGGAAAACTTTGAAATTGCATTTCATGAAATATTGGCCAAAGCTAGTCTTGCTTATGGGAATTATATTGATGCCGCAATTGAACAATTAAAATTAGCAAAATATCTAGTTTCAGATGAAAAGGTTGATAATAATACTAAAGTAGTTTGGAAAATATTTAAATCAATGGACAAATATGAGCTTGAAGATTTGCGTTTTGCTGCTCCTGATGAATTAACAAGTTGGTTTGAATTAGCATTAATAAATGAAGCATACAAATATCAACCAAAAAAACTTAAAAATGCAATTGATGGCTGGGCACAGCGTTATCAAAATCATTTTGCCTACACATTGGTAACCGATGAACTGATCAATAAAAGCATGCGATCAGTTGAACGTCCATCTAAAATTGGGCTACTTCTGCCTGTGACAGGAAAACATAAGAAATCTGCTGCTGCTGTTCGTGATGGATTTTTAGCTGCATGGTATTTCGATAAGCAAAAAAAAGCAGATGTCCGAATATATGATGCAAACACTATAAACATTACTGAAATTTATCAAAAGGCTTTGGAAGATGGTGTTGATTACATTGTTGGGCCACTAGAAAAAGAAGCTATAAATCAATTATATGATAATGCTGTTTTGCCTATAAAAATACTTGCGCTTAATAGACAAGATCTAAGAAAAGATGAAATAGGAAATAAGAATTTAATTCAATTTAGTTTATCTCCTGAAGATGAGGCCGAACATATAGCAGA
>PVBE011958838.1_pt1 | contig 37485 bp, 28 predicted proteins | sample 1631181 | NCBI WGS metagenome assembly PVBE01 (sample SAMN08397723, study PRJNA350692) | Marine metagenome, whole genome shotgun sequencing project. | isolation source: water | place: Pacific Ocean | collected 2012-04
AGATAGACCGCCTTGCCACCCTTGTTGGGCCCCTGGTCGACTGTGGTGATTTCCCCAATGGGCAGCACATCGAATCCGGCTGCAGAGTCGACCACCGATTCGATATCTGTGACGTCAAACGCGATGTGGGCGAATCCGACATCGCAGGGTTGCGGCACGACCGATGTCCGGTCGGAGGGGCCCAGATACTCGATCAGTTCAATGCTGTGATCGGGTCCTCGCAGGTACACGATCATCACGTCGGCATCTTTGACGCCGGTGATGCTCTGGATCATGGGTTTTGATCGGGGCGCTTTGGGCGTCGCTGTGAACCCCAGCACCTGTTCGAAAAAGGCGATGCTGCGGTCCAGGTTCGAGACGGTAAAACTCGTGTGGTTGGTCGAGAGAATTCTGGGATCGGACAAGGGCTATGCTCCCGTTTGTTACGGATATAGGCTAGAGAATAGGGTCACAGGCTGCCCAGAGCGTTCGCCTGCTCGCGCAGCTTGAATTTCTGGACCTTGCCGGTCGAGGTCTTCGGCAGTTCTCCGAAGACCACGGTTCTGGGGGCCTTGAAGTGCGCCATGTTATTCCGGCAGAACTCGATGATGTCTTGTTCTGGTACTTCAGCCCCGGCGTTTTTCAGAGTCACAAATGCGCAGGGCGTCTCGCCCCACTGGTCATCTGGGCGGGCCACCACAGCGGCTTCCAGTACATCGGGGTGAGTGTAAAGGGTGTCTTCGATTTCAATCGAAGAGATGTTTTCACCACCCGAGATGATGATGTCCTTCGATCGGTCCTTGAGTTGGGTGTAGCGGTCGGGGTGCATCACGCCGAGGTCACCGGAGTGAAACCAGCCTCCGGCAAAAGCCTCCTCGGTTGCGGTCGGGTTTTTCAGATAACCCTTCATCACGATATTGCCTTTGAACATCACCTCACCCATGGCCGTTGCATCGGCTGGAACGGAATCCATGCTCTCGGGGTCAAAGATCTCGAGGCCCTCCAGCATGTGGTAGGGCACGCCCTGGCGTGACTTGATCTCGGCCTGTGTGCCAGCGGGCAGATCATCCCACTCAGGGTGCCAGGCACAGATCACCGCGGGGCCGTAAGTCTCGGTCAGACCGTAGACATGGGTCATGGAAAAGCCGGCAGTTTCCATGGCTGCCAGTACGGCCGGAGGAGGAGGTGCCGCCGCGGTCATGACCTGCACAGTGTGTTCGAAAGGGCGTCTCTGGTCTTCGTCGGTATTGATAATCAGGTTGAGCACGACCGGTGCGCCACAGAAATGAGTCACTCCGTGATCGGCGATACCGTCGAAGATGCCAGCCGCCGTCACCCCACGCAGGCAGACGCTGGTGCCGGCAACCGCAGCCAGCGACCAGGGAAAACACCAGCCGTTGCAGTGAAACATCGGCAGGGTCCAGAGGTAGATAGGATGGTGACCGAGGTTCCAGCCAATGATGTTGCTGCTGGCGTTCAGGTAGGCACCCCTGTGGTGGTAGACCACACCTTTCGGGTTGCCGGTGGTGCCGGAGGTATAGTTCAGCGAGATTGCATCCCATTCATCTGATGGTAACCCCCAGTCAAACGCCGGGTCACCTTCATCCAGCAGTTGTTCATAGGTGAGTTCACCGAGGCACTCGCCCCCCGGTCCCTCTGGGTCATCGATGTCGATGACCAGCAGGTCCTGGTGACACAACTCGATGGTCTCTTTGATAACCGGGGCGAACTCGGTGTCGGTGAGTAGCACCCGGGCCTCGCCATGATCGAGAATGAAGGCGAGAGTCCTAGCATCGAGTCGGATGTTGAGAGCATTGAGTACGGCACCGGTCATCGGCACACCAAAATGAGCCTCGTAAAGCGCCGGGATGTTCGGGGCCATGACCGAAACGGTGTCGCCCTTGCCGATCCCGCGTTTGTTCAGCGCAGAAGCCAGCCGATGGCAGCGATCCGAGACCTCGGACCAGTTTCTTTTGATGGCCCCATGGATCACCGCTGGATGGGCCGGATAGACCCGGGCGGCACGAGTCAGGAAGCTCAAAGGGCTGAGCGGTACATAGTTGGCATCGCACCGCGCCAGATCAGTGTCGTAGATATTGGGCATAGTCGCTGGCCGGAAGTTCAGGGGCCTCGGTGTCCAATAAGCATAACGCAGAATCCGTTGTGGCTGACAGGGATCCGGAGTTATATCTTGAGCTTCGGCGACTTCGAGTGTCAGTCAACGGTCAGCAGGATCTTGCCGATGTGACGGCTGCTTTCCATCAGACGGTGCGCCTTGGCGGCTTGCTCCAAAGGAAAACTCTGAAAAATGTGAGGCTTGACCTTGCCGCTCTCGAGCAGGGGCCAGACCGATTGTTTCAGGTTGTCCGCAATCCGGGCCTTCTCCGCGGTGCTCTGGGGTCGAAGTGTTGAGCCCGAGATTGAAAGCCGTTTCATCATCACTTTGGCGAAATTGACCTTCGCTGTGCTGCCGCCCAGGAAGGCGATCAGTGCGTAGCGCCCGTCCCGAGCCAGCAGGTCGATGTTCTTTTGAAGATAATCACCAGCGACCATGTCGAGCACTACATCGATGCCGTCGCCACCGAGAAATTCACGAACCTGAGTGGCCCAGTCTTCGGTCTTATAGTTAATAGCTTTGTGTGCGCCGATGTCTTCGCAGAACCGGCATTTGTCGTCGCTGCCGGCGGTGGTGATCACTCTGGCTTCGTTCGCACGGGCCAGTTGAATGGCAGTGAGGCCAATGCCGCTGCTGCCCCCGTGAATCAGGATGGTCTCACCCGGTTGAAGGTTCGATCGTGTGAATACGTTGTAGTAGACAGTAAAGAAGTTCTCAGGAATAGCAGCCGCCAACGGGGCGTCAAAACCGGCGGGCCACGCCAGGCAGTGCTGTTCATTGACCGCCGTGAATTCCGCGTAGCCACCGCCATGGGTCAGTGCCGTGACCTGGTCGCCGGCTTCCCAGCGGGTGACTGCTTCACCTACAGCGGCGATCTCCCCCGCGACTTCCAGACCAGGCAGGGGATTTGCATCGGGTGGCGGGTTGTAATTGCCCTGTCGCTGGGCACAGTCGGGCCGGTTGACGCCGACGGCAATGTTACGAATCAACACCTCGTCAGGGGCCGGGAGCGGCTTGGGTACGGATACCGCCTGGAGCACCTCGGGTCCGCCGGGCTCAGTGATGTCGATGGCACGCATCTGGCTGGTCAATGTCAGTGTCCTCTCGGGATCGGTGTAAAGCGATTTGCGCGTGCTGGTCAGTGAACAGACGCTGGGAAGAAAGTGTGTATTAGGACTTGAATCCACCAGGCGGGTCAAGGCGAGGGTCGGCACACAGCAGGATTCTGGTATCCGTCAACGGGGGCTTGTACCGTTGGGCCGGGTGGGATACAAATCGGCAGACATTAGTTGAGAGGTGATCGATTCTGTTCACTAGAGCTATCACACGCGCGCCTTGTCCGGCCATGATCGATGGGATCAGTACGGCGGATCTTGGCGTGCCTGACTACGATCTTGCCTGTCGCCAGCACCAAGATTACATTGCCGCGCTTGAGGCCTGCGGGCTGGCGGTTACCGTGCTGCCGGCGGACCCGGAATATCCAGACTCGACCTTCGTTGAGGATACCGCAGTATTGTTGGCCGGGGTTGCCGTTCTGAGCCGGCCGGGCGCCGATTCGCGGCGCGGCGAGACCGCTGGCATTTGCCCCACGTTAGTAGGGCTCTTCGGCACGATTGAGGTCATCGAGGCGCCTGGCACACTGGAAGGGGGAGATGTCATGCGGGTGGGTACGCACTTTTACGTGGGTATTTCCGGCAGGACCAACCGCGCGGGCGCGGAGCAGTTCATCTCGATCCTCGCGAAACACAAACTGACCGGGTCGATGATCGTGCTGGAAGAGATGCTGCATCTGAAAAGTGGCGTGAGCTACCTTGAGGGCGGAAATCTCCTCGCCTGCGGTGAGTTCCTGCGCAGATCCGAATTGAGTCATTTCAACGTATTGGAAATAGATCCGGTTGAGGGCTATGCCGCCAACAGCTTGTGGGTAAACGGCACTGTGATGGTTCCGGCCGGTCACCCTCGGAGTGCGCAGGCGATCGAGGATCGTGGCTACCGAGTCAAGTTGTTGGAGGTTTCAGAGTTTCAAAAGCTCGATGGAGGCTTGAGCTGTCTTTCGCTTCGTTTTTAGTGCTGTATTTACCGGTTGCGCCAGAAGATACGGGTACCATGGCCGCGCCACTTCGGGTCATCAAAGGACTCGCCCTGCCAGCCCTTACCCGGCAGGCTGTCAATCACCTGGTCGTTGCTCCAGTTCCATGACGTGATAAACAGGTCGCGGGCACCGTAATTGTCCATGGCCACGACTTCCAGCATGTCGCCTGCCCGGTCGCTGAGCACATTCTGAAGCTGGTCGCGGTCGTAGCCGTCATCCGGATCGACCGAAAGCACGCTGCAGGCACCGAAGCGGCCGGTCGCGAGGAGAAGTTTTTCGGGATCCGGCTCGATCACAATGTCGATATTACCCAGCCCCCGGGCCCTGGCCTCGGCCACCACCGACGTCCCCCACTCGGGGCTGGGCTCAGCGCCGAGCACTGCCCGGCAGCGCCGGGCAAAAAACAAAGAGGAGCCCCCCGTTCCGACCTCGATGACCCGATCATCGCTGCGAACCAGCTCGTCTAGTTTTCTGACTGCTCCGGGTGTCATCCATGGAACCTCGTATTCCATGGTGAATCCGCCGCTGACGTAGTTCTCGGGTATCTTGACAGTCATGTTTTCAGATATTTAATGGTGGTTCGGCGAGTCCAGTGGGGTGCACCGGGTTTTTGGTTTATGCCTGGAATTCTACGCTGATTGTCAGCGCATCGGGTTGTGGGTCACATCGCCAGCCCGGATATCTATCGTATCCGGAGGCACGAGCAGTACCAGGAAACGCTGAGATCGAGCACTGGACAGACCGTAATCCCGCCCCTCTATAAACAGGGGCTTCAGTGAGAGGCCGGGAAACATAGCCCTTGTGTTTGCAATGCACAGCTCATCGTCTTCAAGGCAGACGACCGCCATACCGTGTTTGCGCACGTCGTCTTCGGTAACCCAGGGGCTCCACCGGTAGCTCAGATGCTGGAGTGTCGAAGGATGGTCCGGGGAATGGTAGGCAATGCTGTCCGCGGTCATCCAACCACCACCGACGAGCCTTAAGGGACGGCCCTCGGCCTTGTGCCACAAAGCGGTGACCTCCTCGGCAAGTTCCCGTCCCGGAAAACTGTAACGGGGCTCGACGGCCCCCTGAGCGATGACAAGAAGCATGCTCGCTGGAACAATCACCGCGTAACCCAGTGCCCACAGTGCGATCCGGCCACACTGCACGCTGGTCAGGTTGACTGGATACTGGAGGGCAAGCACCAGGCCGGCTGTAATCAGAATGGGTCCACCCCAGCGGCTGGAGACTTCCACACCCAGAACCAGACCGGGCAGGGCTGTCGCCAGCAGCGGGAAAAGCATCACCATGTAGGCGACCCCGGCGCCTTCAGGCAGCTCGGGTGTCCGAAGGGCTGCACGAATCCGGTGCCGAACAAAAGACGACCGGGTCGCAATCAGAAAAACCAGAACAGCCGGTACAGCGTAGGTGACTTGCGCTAGGAAGAACTTGATCGGTGCCCAGCGCGCCATGAGTGACGCCGGGAAAAAATAGTCCCCCGCATGCCTGATCGTCGCGACATTCTGGCTGAGCACATAATCGACGTGCGGGTAGAGCACAGCGAGGAAAACCACCACAGCAACATACGGGCCAGGTGACCTGAAAGACCCCCGTCCCCGTGGCGTGAACAAAATCCACGCGCCAATCGCACCCACCAGCGTCACAGCGTAGTACTTGGTGAGCATAGCCAGTGCCATAAAAAGACCCAGCAGCACCCAGTAGACGAGTCGCTGGCGCTGCACCGCAAGATAGGCAAATAAGGTACCCACTGCCCACAGCGAGATCAGCAAGGAGGTGTGGTTGAGCCGGATACCGAGAAAACTATAGTACGGTACAAACTCGAGCAGGCAGACCGCCGCCAGTGCCTGTGCCGGCCTGAAGAACTGCCGGGCCAGTACCCAGATGGCCGTGAAGGCAACGCAGATATTGATCTGTGACAACAGTACGTAGTTCCAGTTGTTGACGCCGAAGGTCTGCAAAAAGCCGGCGACGATCCACGGCAGCAGTGGGGGGTGAAGGTTGTAGGATCCCATCCACTCCTGCCCCCAGGCAAAGTGCATCATGCTGTCGCTGTCCAGTTCGTGACGGGTCAGACCCGGGAGTAGTGTCCACATCACGAGGTGAACGGCGAGAAACAGGCCGAAAAGACCGCGGGCCTGTCGATCAGTAATGCCGTGGGTCAACATGTTCGGCGGTTCAGTCAGCTGGTCCGTGTGAAACCTTCAGGTCAACAATCCGCCAGTACTCAGATGATCTGATACTGGCGGATTCGGGGAAATCGGCAGCGTGAGTCCGAGTCAGGATAGAACTATTTGTATGGGTCAGCCGCATCCCGCAGGCCATCGCCGAAAAAATTGAAGGCCAAGATAATAACGATCACCGGGACGACCGGTAGCATCAACCAGGGGTAAAGAGCGACTACATTGATGTTCTGTGCCTCGTTCAGTAGCACGCCCCAGCTGGTAATCGGCGGGCGAAGGCCGAGGCCAAGAAAACTCAAAGCGGTTTCACCCAGAATCATCCCGGGAATGGACAGCGAAGCCGATGCAATGAGGTGACTCATAAAGCCCGGCAGCAAGTGCCGGCCGATGATTCGCCCGGGCCTGGCGCCCATCAACTGGGCCGCGGTACAGTAATCTTCCTCTCGCAGGGCCATCAGCTTGGAGCGTACCGCCCGGGCAAGACCAGTCCAGTCCAGCAGCGCCAGGATCATGGTGATGCCAAAAAAGATCAGCAGCGGGCTCCAGGTCACCGGGAGAACAGCCGAAAGAGCCATCCACAGGGGAATCTCGGGAAACGACCGCAGGATCTCGATCACCCGCTGGACGATGTTGTCGACCCAGCCTCCGTAGTAGCCGGCCAGCCCGCCGATCACGATACCAAGAACAAAGCTGAAAGCGATCCCTATTAATCCGATGGTCAGTGAGATCCGTGAGCCGTAGATGATCCGGGAGAGCACATCTCGACCCAGTCGGTCGGTGCCGAAAAAGAAAAGCGTACCGGCCTTTTTGCTGATTTCAGGTTCGGCGTTATCTTTGGAGAACTTAAGAGTCTGATCAGCCGGGCAGAAAAGATGAACATTGGACTCGAAGACACCCCAGAACTGGTAGGCATCACTACGACAGAGGAATCGAATCCGATGGACCTTGTTCTCGTTTACGGTGAATCCACGCTTCAGGGTTTTCATGTCGAGCTTGTAGTCATAGCCATAGACAAACGGTCCAACGAAGCGGTCGTGGTGAAACAGGTGAATGGCCTGCGGCGGGGCATGAATGAATCGGGCATTGCGTGTGTGCAGGTCATAAGGTGCGACGAACTCTGCGAGGATCGCTACCAGGTAGAACAGCACAAGGACAAAGCCCGACACCACGGCCAGGCGGTGGCGTTTGAGTTTCCACCACATCAACTGCCACTGCGAGGCGAGGAAAAGCCTTTCCTGTTCTGGCGTCAGAGCTTCGACCGCCAGGGGGTCGAATGGCTTGTCCGAGACAAAGTGATCCAGTTGACGAGTACTCATTTGGTCGCGCCTCCCTGAAGCCGGATACGCGGGTCAAGGACTGCCAGCAGCAGATCAGAGACCAACACACCGAGCACGGTCAGGATCGCCAGAAACATGAGGAACGAACCGGCGAGGTACATGTCCTGGCTCTGCAGAGAGGCGATCAGCAGTGGGCCGGTGGTGGGTAGTGAAAGGACCACAGCGGTGACTTCGGCGCCGGAGATGATGCTGGGCAGCAGGTTGCCGATGTCGGAGACGAAGAAGTTGAGCGCCATCCGAAGGGGGTACTTACGGAGCAGTTTACCGGGCGGTAGCCCTTTGGCACGTCCGGTCACGACGTACTGCTTTTCTAATTCATCCAGAAGGTTGGCACGCAGCCTGCGGATCATCGCAGCTGTCCCAGCTGTTCCGATCACGATGACCGGGATCCACAAGTGCTCGAGTACCGATTTTAGTTTTCCGAGTGTCCAGGGTTGATCGATGTACTCGGGGTCCATCAGGCCACCGATGGAGGTGCCGAAGTAGACGTTGGCCAGGTACAACATGACCAGTGCCAGTAGAAAGTTCGGCGTTGCAAGTCCTATGAAGCCGATGAACGTGAGTCCGTAATCCCCCCAGCTGTACTGGTGCGTCGCCGAGTAGATGCCAATCGGGAAGGCAATCAGCCAGGTGAAGACGATCGTGACCAACGAGATCAGCACAGTCAGGAACATCCGATCTCCGATTACGTCCCTTACCGGTAGATCGTATTCGAAAGAGTACCCCAGGTCGCCGCGCAGGAAACCAGTCGCCCAGACCAGGTACTGTTTCCACATCGGCTGATCCAATCCATACTGTTGACGAAGGAACTCGATCTTCTTGCTGTCAATGGACTCGCCCTGTGCCTGCAGGGTCGCGATGTGGCTCTCCAGATAGTCACCGGGCGGCAGTTGGATAATAAAGAACACAATGATGCTGATCGCGACCAGGGTCGGGATCATGGCCACGAGTCTGCGGGCGCTGTAGTTCAGCATCCTGATGTCCCTTGGTCGAGTAGAGATTCCGTCACGGGGTCAGCCAGAAGGTGTCCGGCCAGTACATACCAAAATACGAACAAGGCGCCCAGGCATAAAGAGCCTCTGCTGGCACGTTGTTCAGCCGGTTGCTCACGACTACGGGTTGGGGTACGCCAGAAACCGTGCCAATGCTGTAGACCTGCTCTGCGTGGATCTTCAGGATTTCGTGCCAAGCGTCCTCTTTTTCCGCCGACGAGCCTGCCAGGCGCCACGCCTCGGCCAGTTCCAGCAACCGCTGTACCGGTGCAAGATCCGGGGTCTCCCCGGTCAGCCCTGACGTTTCATAGTGTTGTCCCCAAACCGGCCACTGGAGCTGGTCCTGGTGCATGGGCACGAATTCATCTGGCGGTGTATCAGCGGTGGGAAGGCCATTGTCGTAGCCATGCCAGACCGCCATCATGGCCTCGCCGGAATAGACCCGCTCCCGGAACACCTCCCGTTGTGAAGGCTTGGTGTGGATCTTGATGCCAAGCTGCAGCCAGGTGTCATGTATCAGTTCAAGAATGTCGCTTTGTTCGGTACTTTCGCCTGCAGACTGGATGACGATCTCGAGTGCCCGGCCATCGGACATCAGCCGCAGGCCGTCAGTGTCCCGCTCAGTCAGGCCGATCTCGTCGAGCAGGGCGTTGGCTGTGTCCAGATCGAATTCAGACCAGGCCTGTTGATAGTCCTCTCTGAACAACGGGCTTTCCGGCAGGACCGTGTTGGCGCTCGCGGCGACCAAACCGAAATAGACAACCTGGTTGATTTCTTCGCGGTCGATCGCAAGAGAAAGTGCTCGCCTGAAACGAATGTCCCTAACCAATGCCCGCCAGGCCGGGTTGACGCTGTTGAGATTAGGGTACAGGGCCATCTGCGAACCTACACCCCGCTTCCACAGATGCACATTAAAGCCATTGCGCTCGCCCCCTTCAACCAGGAAAGGATAGTTATCTAGACGCAGATAGCGGGCCTGCAGGTCAGACTCTCCGGCACCGGCCTTGGCCGGAATCAGTCCGGCACTGCCGATATTGACCAGCACCCTGTCGATATAGGGTAACTGGAGCCCATTAGTGTCGACACGATGAAAATATGGATTGCGCTCGAACACGAAACGTTCTGATGGTGGGTGGGTGGTGTTGATCCAGGGTTGCAGGGTGGGCAAGTCTGGATTGTCGAATTTGTATTGATGCCCGTAACGTGTGTGCAGTCCGGCCCAGTTGCGTACCCCGGCGAATTCGACCTCTTCATTGAGTTTGGCTTGGTCCTGGTAGCTGGCATGGAACTGTTTGAGGTAGTGGGCCGGCGCATAGATGTAGAGCGGCCGGGCACCGGCCAGTGCCGGGAGGAAATAGGGGTTCGGTTCATCCCAGCTGTAGCGCACAGTCAACTCATCAAGGATCTCGACCCTGGCTGGTTTGCCGTTCACGACCAGTTTCTCTGGCGGCCCAAAAGGCGAGAGCATTTCGTTCAACGCCATGTCTTCCCAGAAATATCGAAAGTCGGCGCTGGTGAACGGGTGACCGTCTGACCAGCGGTGTCCGGCACGCAGGTGTAGCGTGAAAGCTTTGTTCTCCTTGTTTTCGACGCTGCCGAGAATATCGGGTTGCAGCGCCATGTTCGGGTTGTAACCGATGAGCCTGGCATACCCGTAGACCGTCATCAGCCGGGTGTCTTTGCCCCGCGCCATCAGAATGTCGATCTCTCCGCCGTGCTGGCCGGGCTCCCGACCAAGAGCCGCAAGGTCCACAGTGAGTGGTTGTTGAGGGATTCGATCGGCAACCGGTGGCAGCGTTCCGGCGCTTACGTGCTCAACGAGAAACGGGACCTCCGGCAAGGCCCGGGCTAGCGGGGAGAGCAAGAGCCATGATGCAGCGAAAGCTACCGCGATGCGGTGGTTGAGGTTCATTTTGGGATCTCCGTGGGCTCGGTGCCAGAAACAGTGCGGACGAAATGCCCCTCACCCAACTCAAGCATCTGGGTCCCTTTCCTGGGGGTGTCGCCGAAAGGGGCTTGCCAGCTGCCAGGATCTGAGACGCTGTCCGAGACGATATTTTGAAAGTCGAGTTGCCGTTCTAGATCGGGGTAGGGCACGGCCCGTAGAAGAGCCTGGGTGTACGGGTGGGTTGGTCTGTTAAAGAGTTGACTACGGGGGGCGATTTCAACCAGTCGCCCCCTGCACATCACGGCGATTCGATCGGCAACGTAGTCGATCACTGCCAGATTGTGCGAGATAAACAGATAAGTCAGGCCCAGTTCTTTCTGAAGGTCTTTCAAAAGGTTCAGCACTTGTGCCTGAATCGAGACATCCAGGGCAGAAACAGGTTCGTCACAGATCAAGAATTCCGGCTGCAGTGCAAGTGCCCGTGCGATCCCGATCCTCTGGCGCTGACCCCCTGAAAAACTATGGGGATAGCGACTGAGAAAGCGGGGGTCGAGCCCGACCAGTCGCATCAACTCCTTGACCAGTTCGGCCTGTGACTCCCGGTCCCCGATCTGGTGAATGACCAGCGGTTCCCGCACGATGTCGAACACGGTCATGCGTGGGCTGAGTGAACTGAAGGGGTCCTGGAAAATAAACTGCATCCTGTTGCGAAAAGACAATAATTCGTTACCTTCCAGGCGAAGCACATCAATAGGTTCAGTGCCGTTGTTATAACGGACCGACCCTGAATCCGCCTCGATTGCACGCATCAGAATCTTGCTGAGTGTGGTCTTGCCGCAACCGCTTTCACCGACCAGGCCCAGGCATTCGCCCCGCATGATCTCGAAACTGACGTCATCGACTGCCCGAATGGTGTTCGTCTGGCCGCTCTTGAACCAGCTTTCTTTGCGGATCGTGAACGACCTGGAGATGTTTTGCACTTCAAGCTGAACGGGATGGCAGGCGGCCGAATCACGACGCGCAGTGAAATGTTCTCCCAGTTGGTGTTCCACTGGCCTGACAGGAGTCAGGCGTTCACCTGGTTTCATGTCGAAGTGGGGGACGGCTTTGAAAAGAGCACGCAGGTAGGGGTGTTCGGGCCGGGCATAGATATCATTGACGTCACCGCGTTCGACGACTTCACCGTTGTACATGACGACAACTTCCTGGGCCACGTTAGCGACTACGCCGAGGTCGTGGGTGATCAGCAACAGTGCCATTCCAAGTTCGCTCTGGAGCGTCCTGACCAAGTGCAGGATCTGTGCCTGGACCGTTACATCCAGTGCCGTCGTGGGTTCATCGGCAATCAGGAGGCTTGGTCTACAGACCAGGGCGATCGCGATCATGACCCTTTGGCGAAGGCCGCCGGAAAGCTCAAAGGGATAGGTCTTCAGTGCCTGTACAGGGTCGGGAAAGCCGACCATACCGAGCATTTCCTGCGTCAGGCGAAAGCCTTCAGACCGACTCACATCCCGATGAAGAAAAAGAGCTTCACTAACCTGGTCACCGACGGTGTGTAGCATCGACAATGACACCATGGGCTCCTGGAAGATGATCGATACGCGACCTCCCCGAATGGCGCGCATTTGTCTGCTATCCGGGTCCAGAGCCGCAATGTCTATCGTCTGGTCGGTGTCGGGATCATTGAGCAGAATGCGACCGCTGCCGATGCTGGCATTTTTCGGCAGAATGCCCATGACAGCCTGGGCGGTGACGGATTTCCCCGAACCTGATTCGCCCACCAAAGCAACTGTGGCGCCGGGCATGACCTCGAGGCTGACGTCACGCACGGCCTCCACCCGCCCACCGTGCGTGTCAAAGGCGATGCTCAGGTCCTTGATCTGCAACAACGGGTTCATGGATCAATCAGGTCTGGTTGTGATTCGATGACTGGTACGGGCGGTCGCAGCGCTGTGCCCGGTAAGACGCATGGCCCGCTCGGGAAAATCTGTGGTTAACCCATCTACACCTAAGTCCATGACTTCCTTGATGTCGTGCTCTTCGTTGACCGTCCAGCAGTGTACGCGAATCCCAGCTGAACGTGCCTGTTTGATCGCCTGGTCGTCCAGGTCGCGGAAAGCTGGCCCCCAGAAACGTCCGCCTGCCGCGCAGATGGCAGTGGCAATATTACCGCCGAACCGATCCGGATCGAACCCAGCCAGCCACGGGGACGTTCGGTGTGGCTCAATGTTACCGCCATTACCCTGGCTGGAGGAAAGATAGCCTGTGACCAGATCAGGTTCCAGCAGTTGAACCTCACGCAACACCCGCCAGTCGAACGATTGAACCCAGCAGCGGTCCAGCAGATCATAGGTGTGCAGCTCCCTGACCAGCAGCGCTGCGTATTGACTCGGTTCGGGGGTCATCTCCGGGCGATAAGGATTTGATTTGACCTCGATATTGAGTAAGGGTGGTGCCGTGCCGTGTTTTAGTTGCAGGTTCGCTACTTGAGTCAGGGTTGGTGGACTCTCGCCGTCAGCCGGCACTTGGTTTGGGAACAAGTGGGCCGTCTGAGAACCCGGCCGGGCACGCCCGACATCAAAACACTGGAGCTCAGTCACCGTAAGTTCCCGCACCAGAGGGAATGGAGGTGTTAGCCAATCTCCGGACTTGGTTCGCGTTAACTCGGGATTGAGACAGTCATCGTGATGGACGACGATACGTTGATCGGCCGAGACCAGGACGTCCATTTCCAGGCCATCGACCCCAATCTCTGCGCCCAACCTGAAGCCTGAGAGAGTGTTCTCCGGTGCATCACCGCGGGCGCCACGGTGGCCATGAATGGAAAGTGTTTTCAATCGGGCGATTTGAGGTTATCGTTACCGGCAGCGGTCGGCCTTTGTTGGGCCGTCATTGTGCAATCACTATAGCAAGGCACGCAAAGGGGTACGATACTGCTACTCGACTGTTTCAGAGGAGAAGGCCATGAAGGACCAGGGAGTGAGAGAAAAAGCCGGGCATGAATGGCTGGACAGCCTGGGATTCCAAATCAGGGCAGTTCTGGACCCGGGTTGCTCTTCATCAGCCCTCTGGGATGAGTTTGGGAGACTCGGCATTGATCTCACCTCCAACGCCCGGCTTGTTCTTCTCGCTATGGGGGGTACGCGGTTGTGGAACAGGATCCAGAAACGTGTCAAGACAGGAGCAGATCCGTTTGATACCTTTGCGATTTATGCTGCAAATCAGGTCTCCAGCGAGTATTGGGGCTGTGATCAGATTGAACTGTTGTACCCCGGTTCATTGGCTGTGCCGCTACAGAGGCTGGGTCGGTTCGCGGGCTGCAGCTATCCATCGCCTATCGGGGTCGACCTTCACCCAGTCTATGGGCCGTGGTTTGCCTATCGTGCGGTATTCTTGATCCATGCCGAGTTGCAGTTGACTGAGCTTGAATCCGGCGGGTCACCTTGTGAGAGCTGTGCCGACAAACCCTGTGTCGCAGGCTGCCCAGTCGGCGCTGTCAGCTTGGCCGACGGAATAGATCTTGGGCGCTGTATCGAACATCGCCTGTTACCTCGCTCTGGATGCGCAGATCGTTGCCGCTCACGTCTGATGTGCCCGGTGGGTAAAAAGTGGCAGTACGGCGAATCGCAGCTTGCCTATCATGGAAATCGTTCGCTGGTAAGTCTCACCCGTTGGGCTCAGTCGCCCGCCAGTCGGGATCAGACAACCGTATAATCTGTGTCCCCGCAAGGCACTCACTCGGTGTCAAATCTTTCTGTTGAGCCGTACCGACTGATCGTGCAGCTCGTTGAACTTAAGGCAGCTGATCACTTTGTCTCGAATCTGTAGGTACGCATTCCTGATATTGTTGTGCTTCGCTGTAACAGATGTTTCAGCGGAACGCTCAGCCGAGGCGATGTCGGCCTATCGTTCAGGGCAATACCAGAAAGCTCTGGAGATCTGGATGTTGCTCGCTTATGAAGGCCAGGCGCAGGCCCAGTACCAGCTCGGTCTGATGTTCTCCCAAGGGGCCGGGATGATTCCGAGTCCGGAAGAGGCGACCTACTGGTTCAATCGGGCGGCAGAGCAGAACCACGCGGGAGCCCAGTACCAGCTCGGCGCAACCTACTTGAACGGCAAGGGTCTGAGAGCCGATCGTGAAAGAGGGATGGAGTGGTGGCGGGCGGCAGCCAAGGGCGGCAGTACAGCAGCTCAGTACGGGCTGGGCCGGGCCTATCTTTACGGGGCCGGTGTCAGGCCAGACCGCGAGGTTGCAATACGATGGCTGGACAAGGCCAGCCAGGGCGGTCATGTAGAAGCGCGAGAACTGCTTGTGAATCTGGACAACTACGAAAGGTCCGGCACTTTGCCTGGAGATCGCGGGCGCTATGGCCGTGTCGGCCCGGGTGGGGTCTGGATCTACACTCGTTTCAACCGGTTGTCGCTGATCATCGCGGAAGCCGAAGCGGGTGGCCTGGTCAGAGTTCTTGAACGTCAGGCCGACTGGTACCTGGTCGAGCTGCCCCAGCCGATTGAAGGCTGGCTAGCTACGGACCTCGTGGCTCACCGGGCCGGTGATCAGGTCGTTGCACAATCGGGCGCAACATTGAAGGTGCAGCTATCCACAGAAACAGCCGAACCAGTGCTTGAGGTCCCAGATGATCGGCCCTTGACTGTACTCGAGAGTCGAAAACACTGGCTCCGGGTTAGGTCCCCTGGCCTGATTACGGGCTGGATTCCTATATTGGGTCTGGCGAGTGAGTACGGTTCGACTCCCGTTCTTGAGACGGAATGGAGTGTAGTACTCCAGCTGTTGGAAAGGTCCGGTGATTCTAAAGAGGCTCCAGAGCAGACCAGTGGGATCGGATCTGTGGGTACGGCGGGATCCAGGGCGGTTCTTGAGGTGCCGCCGTCCGATGACCGACAAACAGCCGACGATTCGCCGCCTGTGCAGGGCAGTATCGCGTTACAGAGTAAAGCAATCCACGCTGCAGACCCAGTTTCCGCTAGGCTCCCACCGTCAGAAACGCCGATCGTCCGGCGCGACGCTGCTCTTCAGAACCTGCTGAATGATGATACGCACGAGCAAAGCGGTCGGTTGATGCCCAATGAGTACGACTGGCTGTTCAGCCGGGACCCCAACGGGTTTACCCTGGAACTGTTCGGTTCGACCAGCGAAGTGCTGATTCGAAGATTTATTGGAGACTATGACTTTCAGGACCGCATTGCTTACTTCAGCAGTGCCCTGGCGGGCCGGCGGTGGTTCACCGTCCTGCAGGGCGCCTACCCTGATCTAGCCAGTGTCCGGAAGGCACTGTCCGAGCTGCCGGTCAAGCTGGATACGGTCCGTGTTCGACGATTGAGTGCGGTTGTAGGAGAGCTCTGCCGAAACTTTGATGGAGTGTCGGCCGCGGTGCTAACAGACCTCGAACAGCACTGCGGGAACATTCCGGGGCGCTGACACAGATCACCGGCAAGGTGCTGAGCAAGACGGCTGAGTGACACATTCACCTTGGGCACAGGCCAACTGTCTACTACAATCCGATTCTCCGGGTCTTGGGAGGTCCTGAGATCTGAGTGCTACGTTGATTGCCGAGGGCGAAGGCGTTCGCTGACGGGTGAGATGTATTCTGCCGATGTGACTGGCGGGTTGATACAGGCCTAGGATCGCACCGGCAGAACTCGAAGGTACCCCGGGAGGGTTTGTGATGTTCAGATTGACAGATCGTATAGCCGGTTTTGATGACGAGTTGTGGGATGCCATTGAGAAAGAGGGCCGGCGACAGGAAGAGCACATCGAACTGATTGCATCAGAGAACTACACCAGTCCGCGGGTGCTTGAGGCTCAAGGGTCGGTACTCACCAACAAGTATGCAGAGGGATACCCGGGAAAACGTTACTACGGTGGCTGCGCCCACGTCGATGTAGCGGAGCAGCTGGCCATTGACCGCGCCAAAGCGCTGTTTGGTGCAGCGTATGTCAACGTTCAACCTCACTCCGGTTCCAGTGCCAACGCGGCTGTGTATATGGCGCTTATGGACCCGGGCGACACCGTGCTCGGAATGAGCCTTGCTCATGGCGGCCATCTGACCCATGGAGCAGCAGTCAATTTTTCCGGCAAACTGTACAACGCGGTGCAGTATGGACTCAACGAGAGCCATGGTGAGATAGATTATGATCAGGTCGCCAGCCTGGCGCAGCAACATCGGCCCAGGATGATTATGGCGGGCTTCTCGGCCTACAGTAGGATTGTTGACTGGGCAAGGTTCCGGGAGATCGCCGACTCGGTGGATGCCTATCTGGTCGTTGACATGGCCCACGTGGCTGGGCTTGTGGCTGTTGATCTTTACCCTAGCCCGGTTTCGATCGCCGACGTGACGACGACCACGACCCACAAGACTCTGCGTGGCGCGAGGGGCGGGATGATCCTTGCTCGTTCGAACGAGGCCGTTGAAAAGAAATTGAGCTCGCTGGTTTTTCCAGGTACACAAGGTGGGCCGCTTATGCATGCCATTGCCGGCAAGGCAGTGGCGTTGAAAGAAGCGCTTGAACCCGGATTCAAGATCTACCAGGAGCAGGTTGTTCGTAATGCGCGTGCTATGGCTGACACCTTCACGCGTCGTGATTACCAGATCGTCTCGGGAGGGACCGACAATCATTTGTTCCTGCTCGATTTGATCGATAAAGACATCACGGGCAAAGACGCCGACGCTGCTCTTGGCAGTGCGCACATCACCGTCAACAAGAATACCGTACCAAATGATCCTCGTTCGCCGTTTGTGACCAGTGGTTTGAGGATCGGAACACCGGCGAGCACAACTCGAGGTTTTGGTGTAGACGAGATGTCCGATGTCGCTCACTGGATCTGCGACATACTGGATCAAATGGGCGATCAGGAAGTATTGGACAGGGTCCGAGAGCAGGTCGTCGAGTTGTGTGGCCGCTTCCCGGTCTATCGTTCAGGTTGAGCCGGAGCCTTTTTCTGGGACTGGACTCAGTATGAGGAACAAGTACTCGATCTTCAATCTGTTGCGCCATTCGGTCACCGGTCACAGCAACTGGCCGGAGGCCTGGCGTAGCCCGGATCCTCGCCCGGAATATGACGTGATCATTGTGGGCGGAGGTGGTCATGGATTGGCGAGCGCGTATTACCTGGCCCGCGAACACTCAGTAGGGCGAATCGCAGTCCTGGAGAAAGGCTGGATCGGCGGCGGCAATACTGGACGCAACACGACAATCGTTCGATCTAACTACCTGTGGGATGAAGCGGCACACCTTTACGAGAAATCGCTGAAGTTATGGGAGGGACTGAGCCAGGAACTCAATTACAACGTCATGTTCAGCCAGCGGGGCGTGATGAATCTCGGGCACACCCTGCAGGATATGCGGGATATTGTTCGGCGCTCGAACGCTAATTGCCTAAATGGAATAGACAGCGAGGTCCTGACCCCGGCGGATATCAAGCAGATGGTGCCATTGATTGATGTGTCGGACCGGGCCCGATACCCGATCCTGGGTGCGTCGTTCCAGCCGCGCGGTGGGGTGGCCCGCCACGATGCACTCGCCTGGGGTTTCGCTCGTGCAGCTGACCGGCACGGTGTCGACATTATCCAGAACTGCGAAGTGACCGGTATCCGGCGAAAGAACGGAGCCGTTACTGGGGTCGAAACCAGTCGTGGATTCATCGCGGCACCGAAGGTCGGGGTGGTGGCTGCGGGCCACTCCAGCGTGCTGGCGACGATGGCCGGCCTGAGGATGCCGATTGAAAGCCATCCGTTGCAAGCGCTGGTTTCGGAGCCCCTGAAACCGGTGTTGGATACGGTCATCATGTCTAACGCAGTTCATGGTTACATCAGTCAGTCTGACAAAGGTGAACTGGTGATCGGTGCGGGAATCGATGCCTACACTGGGTATGGTCAGCGGGGCAGCTTTTCCATCATCGAAGGCAATGTGTCCGCCATTGTCGAACTCTTTCCGGCCTTCAGCCGCGTGAGGATGCTGCGTCAGTGGGGGGGTATCGTGGACGTGTGTCCGGATGCCTGTCCGATCATCTCGAGAACGCCGGTAAAAGGGCTTTACTTCAACTGTGGCTGGGGCACCGGCGGCTTCAAGGCGACGCCGGGTTCGGGCTGGGTGTTTGCCTATACGATTGCCCGGGACGCTCCGCATCGATTGAATGCGGCATTCGACCTTGAGCGCTTTTACAGCGGTGCCCTGATTGACGAACACGGAGCAGCCGGTGTCGCTCACTAACGGCGTGAGGCTCATGAGCGATGCTTGAAATCAGATGCCCGTGGTGTGGACCGAGAGATCAGAGTGAGTATTCATTCGGTGGTGAGGCGCATATTACTCGGCCCCTGGAACCGGAATCGTTGTCAGATCAGCAGTGGGGAGATTATCTTTTCAATCGCAAGAACCCCAAAGGCCGGCACGCCGAGCAGTGGTGCCATTCTGCCGGTTGCGGCCGCTGGTTCAATGTTCTGCGGGACACGGTCACCTACCGAATCGAAAAGATCTACAAAGTCGGGCAGGCACCAGGGACCGGAGACCGGGAGGGATGAATACCCGACGACGCCCTTCAGGTGGCCGGATCGATCGCTCTCGACCGATTTCCTTTTCATTCAACGGACGTCGCTATCTCGGCTATCAAGGAGATACCCTGGCCTCGGCTCTGGTGGCGAATGGAGTGCGATTCATCGGACGCAGTTTCAAATATCACCGACCGCGTGGGATTTTTGGCAGCGGTGCTGAGGAGCCTAACGCTCTGGTCCAGGTCGGAGAAGGGGCCCGCACGGTTCCAAACCTCAAGGCAACACAGGTTGAACTGTTCGAGGGGTTGACGGCAAGGACCATAAACGGCTGGCCGAACCTTCATCTAGACCTCTATGGAATAAGCGACAAGCTAGGCGGATTATTGCCGGCGGGGTTCTACTACAAGACCTTCATGTGGCCGCGTGGATGGTGGGCGCGGTATGAACGTCATATACGAAAGGCAGCTGGATTGGGCCGGGCACCGATTGACGCCGACCCTGATCACTACGACAAACGTGATGTGCATTGTGACGTGATGGTGGTCGGGGCGGGGCCGGCCGGATTGATGGCGGCACTGAGCGCGGGAAGGTCGGGCGCCACGGTGATCATCGCGGACGAACAAAGCGAGTTCGGAGGGAGTCTGCTGTCGGGAACTGGTACGGTTTCGAGCCAGCCAATGTCAAGCTGGCTGGCGGGAATGGTTGAGGCATTGTCGGCAATGCCGGAAGTGCGTTTGTTATCGAGAAGCACCGTTACGGGGTACTACGATCACAATTTTCTGATCATCGATGAAAGACGCACCGATCACCTGGCTCGGCCGGACCCACGGGTCAGCCGTGAACGCCTGTGGCGGGTGCGGGCCGGGCAGGTCGTCCTTGCTACTGGAGCGATTGAACGCGGCCTGGTCTTCGCCGACAACGACCGACCGGGCGTGATGTTGGCTTCGGCTGTCCGCACCTATCTTAACCGGTACGCCGCGCTGCCCGGGCGTCATGGTGCGGTGCTGACCAACAATGATTCGGCCTACGAGGCAGCCCTGGATATGCAGGCGGCTGGACTTGACGTCACCGCCCTTATCGATATCCGGCAGCGGCCCGCCGAGGGGTTGCTTGAGCGAGCCCGGGAGGCCGGCATCCCGGTCTATCCCGGACATGCAGTCTGTGGGGTGCGCAGCGGCTTCAGTGGTATGACCGACGTCGAGCTGTGTCGACTGACGGCATCTGGGGATGACGTTCTGGCCTACAAGGGCAGTGTCCCGTGTCAGGTGCTCGCCATGTCAGGCGGCTGGAACCCGACAGTGCACCTGCACTGCCAGTCGGGTGCCGAGGCCAGGTTCGACGAGAAATTGGGCTGCTTTGTTCCGGGTGATTCTGTGCAGCGGGCGCGATCAGCCGGTGCGGCCAAGGGGATCTTTGACCTGGGAGGGTGTCTTGCCGATGGCGTTGAGGCCGGCCGGATGGCTGCGTCGGCGGCGGGGATCGCACCGGCCGCGACCGATATCCCCTTTGCGAAAATGCAAGAGGCGATGTCGATTGAGCCCTGCTGGGAGTTGCCGGATGGATTACCCGAAGGCCGCGGCGGCAAGAAATTCGTGGATTATCAAAACGATACCCTGGCATCGGACATCCGCTTGGCGGCCCGGGAGGGCTACCGTTCGATCGAGCATGTCAAGCGTTATACCGCGCTGGGGTTCGGCACAGACCAGGGCAAGACCGGAAATATCAACGGTATGGCGATCCTTGCCAGAGAACTGGATCAGAGCATAGCGGCGACCGGAACCACCACTTTCCGCCCGAATTACACGCCCGTTACTTTCGGTGCACTGGCCGGCAGGGGTATCGGTACAGAGTTTTTTGACCCTGTCAGGCGGACCGCAATGCATACCTGGCATGTCGAAAACGGCGCCCGGTTCGAAGATGTCGGTCAATGGAAACGCCCCTGGTACTACCCTTTAGTCGGCGAAGACATGGCGGGCGCCGTTGCTCGTGAATGCCTGGCGACACGCAAAGGAGTCGGGGTGCTTGACGCATCGACCCTTGGAAAGATCGACATCCAGGGGGCAGATGCGGCTGAGTTCCTCAATCGGGTCTATACCAACAACTGGGCCAAACTCGGGATAGGCCGGTGCCGTTATGGATTGATGCTCGGCGAGGACGGTATGGTGATGGATGACGGTGTTACCGCCCGATTGGGAGAGCAGCATTACCTGATGACGACAACGACTGGGGGTGCGGCGCATGTGCTCGGCTGGCTGGAACGCTGGCAGCAGACGGAATGGCCCGATCTGAAAGTGTATTTCACATCAGTGACCGACCGCTGGGCTGTGGTAAGTATGGCCGGCCCCAACAGTCGCCGGCTGCTGCAAACGTTGTGCGACGACATCGATCTATCAGCCGAGGCCTTGCCGTTCATGAGCTGTCGCCAAGGCACTGTGGCCGGTATCGCGGCTCGCGTGTTCCGGATCAGCTTCAGCGGTGAACTCGCTTTCGAGGTGAACGTGTGTGCCGACTTTGGCGCACACCTCTGGACCACGATCATGGAAGCCGGTCGGGAATATGGCGCAACGCCGTATGGGACCGAGGCCATGCACGTTCTGCGTGCCGAAAAAGGCTACATCATCGTCGGTCAGGACACCGATGGTTCGGTGACCCCAGGCGATCTGGGTATGGACTGGATAGTTTCAAAAGACAAAGACTTTATCGGTAAACGTTCGCTTTACCGTCCTGACACAATCCGAGGTAATCGCAAACAACTGGTCGGGCTGTTGACCGACGATCCGGAAGTGCGGTTACCCGAAGGTGCCCAGCCGGTGAATGAAGCCTCGACGGATTACCCGGTCGCGATGGTTGGCCACGTGACATCCAGCTATCAAAGTGCCTGCCTGGGCCATTCGATAGCGCTTGCACTTGTCAAAGGTGGACGCAGCCGGAAGGGTGGTGAGGTTTACGCCCAGTTGATGAGTGGTGAAGTGATCAGGGCGACGATCACCGACCCGCTGTTCTACGACCCTGACAACGCGTTGCAGAAGACCTGAGATTGATATGCAAGTTTCCCGGAGACAGTCAGCGTTGAGTCGGATAGACGCCCAAAACACGTCCGCCGACGTGTCGGGAGAATTTGGCTGCTGGTTGGGCGAGTGCCAGTCGCTACAGTTGGTCAATCTGCGTGGCGATCCAGATGATCAGCTTTTCCAACAGCAGGTCAACGAGGCATTGGGTATTCGATTGCCGATCCGACCAAATACCGTTACCCAGGATGGCCCGTTGAGAGTCTGCTGGTTGGGGCCGGACTGGTGGCTGGTTATGGCCCCAGCATCAGACGAGACGCTCCAGGAACGCTTGGGTGCGGCTCTTGCTCATCAACATACCTCGCTCAGTGATCTCACCGGTGGGCAGACGCTGATCGAGATCGGGGGGCGTACGGCAAGAGATGTCCTCGCATCGGCATGTACGCTGGACCTGCACCCCACCCAATTGCCGGTTGGATGCTGTGCCCAGACACAACTGGCGCACACAGTGGTGCTGATCGTTCCAACAATCCAGGAGCCCGAGCAAGCAGTAGTCGATATTGTGGTGCGCCGCAGTTTTGCCGAACATCTGGTGCGCTGGCTAATGGACGCCGCTGGTGAGGATGGCTACGCGTTCCGACAATCAGTCTAAGCGGCGGGCTCGGTGACTTCTGTAGATAGCCTGGAAGGACGGCGAGTGCTGGTGACCGCAGCGGCATCAGGGATCGGTCTGACAATCGCCCGGCAGTTCAGCGAGACGGGCGCCCGGGTGATGATCTGCGATATAGACCGCGACAGCATCAACGTACTCGATCGATTCGAAACCTGTATTTGCGATGTCTCAAGCATTGCAGATGTCGATGAGTTGTTCGATAAGTTGGAGACGGTTTTTGGTGGGCTCGATATACTGGTCAACAATGCGGGTGTCGGCGGGCCTATCGGGCCTCTGGAGAGTCTCACCGTGTCTGAATGGCAACACACGCTTGAGGTCAATCTGTACGGTGCCTATTACTGCTGTCGGAGGGCGATACCCCTGTTGAAGAAGGCGGGCGGGGGATCAATTGTTAACCTGTCGTCAACGGCGGGATTCTACGGTGTGCCCAACCGGACACCGTATGTGGCCTCTAAATGGGCGCTGATCGGGTTGACGAAGTCTCTGGCGGGTGAACTGGGCAGCGCCGGGATAAGGGTCAATGCAATCTGCCCCGGTTCGGTCGAGGGTGAACGAATCGATCAGGTCATCACCGCTGAATCGAGAATTCGCGGTTTACCTGAGGAGATGGTACGTACGGAGTTTGTCCAGAGCAGTTCGATGACGACCTTTATCAGTGCCGATGATGTTGCGGCTCTTGCTCTTTTCCTGTGCTCGAGCCAAGGCAGGTATATATCCGGCCAGGCGATAGGCCTTGATGGAAACACCGAGGTGAAATGGTAACCGCGAGAATATCTCCAAGTGCTGAAGGCCGCACCGTGATGATAAAATCCCGGCTACAAAACTGTGATATCCCAGGGGTAATACACCATGCGTGAATATCTTCACATCGATCTTCAAGAACAATCTGTACGGCGAGAAGAACTTCATGGGGAAGCCATTGCCCGTGCCGGAAGGTATTTAATAGCCAAGAGTCTGGTAGAGTCTGGCGCCGCCGCAGTTGATCCCCTGGCGCCGGAAAACCCGCTGATCTTCTCCGCCGGGCCATTTGCCGGAACTAATTTCTCCAATGCAAATCGCCTTAGCGTCGGCTGTAAGAGCCCTCTGACCGGTGGGGTCAAGGAGGCCAACGCCGGCGGTACATTCGGTTTTGCACTGGGTCAGATCGGGCTGGCGGGTTTTACTCTGAATGGGGCCTCGCCTGACTGGACCGTCATCCACATTGCCAAGGATGGCCAGGTGACCTTTGACCCGGCAGAACCATATCTTGGTCTTGGTAATTTTGAGGCGGCGGCGTTGTTGCACGAGAAGTACGGCAAGAAAGTGAGCATCGGACTGTGCAGTCCGGTCGGTGAATACCAGGGACTGATTTCAGGGATCTCTTTCAGCGATACCGATCTGCGGCCGTCCCGGCTGGCTGCCCGCGGCGGCGTTGGCGCGGTCATGGGTAGCAAAAGGGTCAAGGCAGTAGTCGCTGAACTGAACCGCATGCCGCAGCTTCATGATCGTAAAAAGGTGATCAGTGCGGTCAAGGCCTACAACGCAAAACTGGATGAAGACGAGATCGCCCAGAACCAGAAGACTTATGGCACGGCGCTCATGGCCGACGTCCAGAATTATCTTGGCGGCCTGCCGGTGCGCAACTTCAGTGATGGCCGGATTACGACCGACGATGACGAAACCATGACGATGGGCGGGCAGTACATCCGGGAACAGCAGTTGGAACGAGGTGGGCAGACTGCGCATATGTGCATGCCCGGCTGCACCATTGAATGCAGCAATGTCTACGTCGATAAGGATGGAACTGAGATCACCTCACCGGTGGAGTACGAGACTTTGGGGCTCATGGGAACCAACTGTGGCCTGACGGAACCCGACGAGTTGGCCGAGGTTAATCAAGTCGCTAATGATCTTGGCATAGATACCATCGAGACCGGTGCCATGATCGCGGTACTGATGGACGCGGGTCTAGGCGCGTTTGGCGACGTAGACTTCATGAAGGAAGTGTTGAAAGAGATTGGTGGAGCCACCGAGAAAGGAAAATTGTGGGCGCAAGGAACAGCCCGAGTAGGAGACCACTACAATGTATCCCGGGTTCCGGTGATCAAAGGCCAGGCGATCAGTGCCTACGACCCCCGCGTGGTTGAGGCTACCGGAATTACCATGATGGTGAGTGCCCAGGGTGCGGACCACACAGCCGGCAACGTGCCGAAGCTTGATTGCACGAATATGAGTGTCGAAGAGGTCGTGGCCGCCAGCCTGGAATCCCAACGGGTGATGGCCAGTTCAGACGCTCTGGGACTGTGTATTTTTGGTCGGGGTGTGACGGACACGAATGTGGCGTTTGTGGTCAACGCCATCAATGATGCGCACGGTACTGATCTAAAGGAGAGTTTCTACAGTGAACTGGGAGATGAGACGCTTGCATTGGAGCGTCAGTTCAACCTGGATGCAGGATTTACCGTAGCCGACGATGAGTTACCCGAATTCTTCTACTCAGACCCGCTGGCGCCCACCGGCAAAGTAGCACGCTTCCACGGTCCGGAGGTAAATAAAGCGCTGGGTCACTGATCGGGATTCAATCCAGCGGGTCTGGCGGTACTTTAGCCGGCTAGATCCCAATGATTGGCTCTATCCTGGAACCGTCGGTGAACCGCGAGTAGCGAAATGGAGCGGGATCGACCAGCGGTTCCGCGCCGATCGCGACGTCGGCTGCGAGCTGTCCGGCGGCTGGACCTATGCCGAATCCATGCCCCGAAAGACCGCTCGCGAGGAAAAATCCGGGCACAGTTTCTACTGGTGAAATCACCGGTATGGCATCGGGTGTCGCATCGATCAGACCGCCCCAGCTTTCCAGAATCTCGACGTCTTTAAAAGCCGGAAACGCAGCAGCCAGGTTCCGTCGAGCTTTATCCAAGGTGCCTTTTATAGGTCGGGGGTCAAGCGTCCGAATGGCTTCAAAAGGTGAGACCTGGTCCAAGGGCCATGACGATTTCTGTCTCCACTCGGTGAGGAACCTCTCTGTCAGGCAGGGTCTCAAGCTCTTTCTCGCCATCCAGGTCAGCTGTAGGAAATCAGTGAAAAAACGGAATGAATCCGGAACAATATCGAAATTCGTGATGCCGCCGTGGGATACCGAGTAACCGCCATCCAGGCGTTTACGGATGGCAAAGCCTGCCCCGCTGACGGATCGCTCGGGGGCGTCCAGAACAGGGGCCGTACGGTAGACAGATCCGATGGTGGACAGCAGGGGAAGCCGTATCCCGAGGTTGCGGCAAAACACGCCAGACCAGGCTCCGCCTGCAAGAATAACCGTGCTGCATCGGATGGTGCCGTGTTCTGTAACCACCGCCGATACGGCACCGGCAGTTGTCTCAATCCCACGGACCGCCGTCTGAGTGAATACTTTAGCGCCGCGCCTTTGAGCAGCGCGGGCCATTTCAGGGGCCGCGATCGCGGGTTCCGCCCGCCCGTCGGTCGGGGTGTACAGACCGCCAGGCCATTCTTGGTTTGATCCTGGAAGCAACTCGGCAATCTCTTTTGATGACAGCATATGGCATTCAACGCCGTGTGCTCGGCCGTGTTCTAGCCAGGCCTCTCGGTCGGCAATACCTTTGGCTGTTGCCGAGAGATAGAGAATGCCGCACTGTCTGAATCCGACGTCACATCCGGTTCGCTGATGCATCTCGCGCCACAGGCGCAGGGACTCGATGATGAGAGGTAGCTCGCGGGGATCGCGACCCTGTTGACGGCACCAGCCCCAGTTGCGTGAAGATTGTTCCGCCCCGATCTGGCCTTTTTCGCAGAGCACTACAGGCAGGCCCCGTTCGGCCAAGGTCAGTGCAGCGGCCACGCCGATTATGCCGCCACCAATAATCACGACGTCTGTTGTGCTTGGCAGTTGCTCGTCTGGGGTGGCGGGGTCTACACGTGTTGCCATCGAGATCCACTCCTTTGGGGGTTTGCGAATGAGAACATATTTAACAATATTATGTCAGCAAAATCCTCAGAGTTCCTAAAGTGTCGCCTGACCGATGTCAGTTGCGAGACAGACCGGCCCACAACGGGTATCCGCCAACGGCAGGCTGGGTTACTATCTTTTCCGTCCTGGAGGGGTTCGATTCGCACTTTCGAACGTTGAACTGCCGGAGAATCAGCTTTGCCTAAGGTCAAATCGTTGCCCGATGACATTGAATTCGAGCTGGCGCCCGATGAGACCCTGCTGGAAGGGGCGCTGAGGGCCAGTATCCCGATTGCTCATGCCTGCGGCGGCCGGGCGAAATGTTCAACCTGCCGTTTTTGGATCCTTAATGGCCTGGAGACCTGCCCTGCGAGAAACCCGGCTGAAGCGGAGCTGGCCGAGTCCATCGGGCTTGGTGATGAAGTGAGACTCGCCTGTCAATTACGACCCAAAGGGGACCTTACGATTCGCCGGTTGGTCCTGGACGAAACCGACCTGTTCATGACCAGTCAGCTGGAACGCTCGGTAACGACCCGTACGGGCGAAACGCGAGAAGTAGCCATTTTTTTCAGCGATATTGTGGGGTTTACTTCGATATCCGAAAGCCTCTCGCCGTACGACGTGATGTATCTGCTTAACCGCTATTTCGCTCAGACCGGCGAGGTGATCGAAGCCAACGACGGTTATCTGGATAAGTTCACCGGCGATGGACTGATGGCGGTGTTTGGCATCAATGGTCAGGAAGACGCAGCCATTCGAGCGGTGAACGCGGCACTTAAGACGCTGGAGGTGGTGGATAGAATGAAGCCATTTTTTGCCTCTATGTATGATATTGACTTTGACATACGCATAGGCCTGCATTGGGGTGAAGCGCTGATCGGCTCCATCGGCGCGATCGGCCACGAGCGCTTGACCGCGGTGGGTGACGCGGTCAATGTCGCGAGCCGGGTCGAGAGTGCAAACAAGGACGCTGACACTCGATTTCTGGTATCGGAAAACTTGTACGAGAAGATCAAGGACTGTGTCGAGGTCGCAGACTTTGTCCGAGTCAAGCTCCGGGGAACAAGCGACCGAATCACCCTTTATGAAATCGAAGGACTGAACGAGGCCGCCGATGCTGAGATAAACAAGACCGAGATAAGGGAAAAAGTTCGGCTTGGGGGGCGTGACTGGGTGCGGCTGTTCCAGGCCGCGGAACTCGGCGAAGGGGACCACAGGGTAATGGAGTTTCGCGACTACGATGTGGTGGTGACCCGCCAGAATGGCAACGTGACCGCTTTCAACAATGCCTGTCCTCACCTCAGGCTGCCGCTGTTCGAACGAAAGGAACGCCCTGCAGGTGATGAATCACCGATTCCACCGGCAAGTAAATTCACTGAGGGCAGCGAGATTCTGTGTCGCTGGCATCAGAGTTGTTTTGATCTACAGAGCGGTGAGATCAAACGTTGGTGCGATTCGCTACAGGATGATGGTACTTCCGCCGGGATGGAGTATCTGGGGGATATCTCGAAGAACCGTTCCGGCTTGCAGATCTTTCCCTGCCGTACGGATCAGGGCTACATCTGGTTATCTCTGGACTGAGAAGATCATTTCCTGCTTCAGGGCCGGGTCAGCCTGCCGGCGGCAACCAGACAGCTAAGCCCTATCAGTCCGAGCGAGAAGGTTGCCTTAAGTACGCCGGAATACCCGGCTATGCTCCAGATATAGCCGGACAGAGTCGGCCCTGAGGCGAATCCAAGAACATAGGCCATGGATACGACGGCCGAGATAGCGCCGAAGTTCGCCTGGCCCAGCAGATCGGCTGTGACCGTGGGTTTGGCGATGCTGCTTATTCCGACCGAACCCCCCTGACAGATCACGAAAAGAATCAGGATCAATACGCCGGTTCCGGCCCAGGCCAGATTGACGCTGGCAACCGAAAGACCCATGAAGGCGCACATACAGATGACCAGCATGGAGACCCGCTGTTCGACCGGGATCAGCACCAGGCGGCCGAGGACCTGGGCTACGCCAATAGTCGAGGCCGCGATCACCGCGTGGGTGGGCGATACCCCGCGACTTTCCAGCAGGGGCAGAATATGACTGATGATCATGCTGTGGTTGAGTGAGAAGGCCCAAAAGGCGATCGCCAGGCACCAGAATACGGGGTTCTTGAGCAGCGGTGTGATGATCGCAGAAAAGGGCGTCTTTACTCTGGCGTCTTCGGAATCTGTCACGCCAAGGTCAAAAGAGGCGCCGTACCAGAACAATGGGGTCGCTATTACCAGAACCAGTAGCGAAAACAGCCAAGTACTGGCCTGCCAGCTGAGCGCGTCAGCAACATAGTGGGACAGTGGAAAGCACAGTGTGCCGGCAAAACCCGCGACCAGCGTGACCATGATGATCGGTCTTTTGGCGTCGGGATAGAAGATCCTGGTGAGAAAGGCGAAACAAGGTTCATAGAGACACCCGGACATCGTTACCCCAACCAGCAGCCAGATCAAGTAGAACTGCCAGAGCGCCTCGATCAGGGGCAGCAGACCCACGAGCAACGCGCCCGCGACTGCGCTGGTGGTCATCAGGACCCGGCCGTGGCCGCGATCGATCAGTCGCCCGGCGAATACTGCAGTTGATGCTGATACGACCAGTGCCGCGGTGAAGCCCACGACCAGATCGACCCGACTCCAACCGAAGTGATTCTCCCAGCGAACCAGCATAGCGGGAAAAAGATAAAATATGCCAGCCCAGGCCACTGTCTCAGCGACTGCCAGGGACCACACCTTGGGGTTTGTCCACATGTATTGATCTGGGTGTCGGTTGGCAAGCAGAGAACGAATTGTAGTCTGAGCCCCGGATGGGTGGATAAGATAAAACGAGGCGGCGGTGGCTTTGTGCCGGGTACGACTGGTATTTGACCATGCAGCGAAGATCTGGGTGAGAGAAAACGGTGCTGACTTGTGAACCTAATAGTCGTGAGCGCTGAAACTTGATGAAATCTTTTCGCTTCAAGTCCGGTAGCTATTCTGGTTATGTAACCCGCCCTTCGATTTCCAGTGATGATGAGCTGACGCGGGTTGGGCCGAAGACCCCTTGCGGGGAGTATCTTCGTCGATACTGGCACCCGGTTTCTTTGGCTGGTGAGCTCGGGGAGCGGCCCCTGGCCTTGAGAATCCTCGGTGAGGACCTGGTTCTGTTCAGGGACCGTTCGGACCAGTTGGGCCTGGTCCACAGGCATTGCCCCCACCGGGGATCCTCTTTGGAATTCGGCCGTTGTGAGGAGCGAGGCATCCGTTGCTGTTACCACGGTTGGCATTTTGACGTCGACGGAACGTTGCTGGATGCACCCGGCCAGCCTGCGGGGTTAATTGAGAGGCTGAAACACAAGATCCAGCTCGGGGCCTATCCGGTCCTTGAATACAAGGACCTGATCTTCGCCTACCTGGGGCCGGTCGAGGAGATGCCGGAGTTCCCGGTGTTTGATGCCATGACCTTTGAAGATATGACAATGGTCCCCTACAAGGCGCCTTTTAACTGCAACTGGCTGCAGGTGCTGGATGCAATTTTGGATCCATTGCACACGAGTTTCTTGCACTCGCGAATCGGCCGAGTCCAGTTCTCCGAGGGTTTCGGGGAACTCGGCCAAATGGACTTCTTTGAACGGTCGGGCTTTCTCCTAGGCATCAATACGCGGCGGATCGGTGACAACATCTGGCTGCGCATTAACGAACTTGTGATGCCGAACTTCACCCAGGCGGGCAGCGCCTTTGCCGCAGATGGGTCACAAGTACGCTACTACGGTCGCAGTTCGTTTACGCGTTGGGTCGTACCGCTGGACGATGAAAATACGATCTGCTTTGCATGGGCAAATTTCGGCGAACGCGGGGACCCTCTTGCGTGGAACACCCCAGAGGGGCCGGAATTGATTGAACAGGGTGAGCTCTTCGAGCGAAGTTATGAAGAGAGACAGCGCTCACCAGCGGATGTGGAAGCCGTAGAGGGCATGGGCGCAATTACAGTGCATGAAAACGAGAATCTCGTTATCAGTGACAAAGGCATCGCCCTGATGCGCAGGCTGTTGCGGGATCAGATCCGGTCGCTCGCGAGCGGCGGTCCACCATTGAGGGCGCGAGCCAATTCATTTGGCACGATCCCGACCTATGGTGGCGACACGGTGCTCAGGATGCCCAGGGAATCAGCGGACAGCGAGGCCGAAGAATTGAGCGCTCTCGCACATCGGTTCATGGAGATTCAGTATCAAGTAGACGACCTGGCTGAGACCGACAGGATTTTGGGTGTGACTGAGTCTCTCAAGGCACTTGAGGCAGCGGGTATGGGGCAGATTGATCCCGATACGACACCCCGGAATCCGGCCCATAAGGCCGATCAGGAGACTTGAGCTTGGCAGCGAAACTGCGTGTCCATGTCAAGAACAACCATGCGTCAGCGGAGACTTTTCCTCCGACCATCGAGGGGGAGGCGGTCTTCACGATTACGGCGGAAAAGTTTCAACTGGCCTGCGACAAGTACCCACAGATAGCTGACCAGATAGAGGTTTTTATAGACTGGGATCTGGATAATTTTCAGGCGTCAATGAAAACTGCGGACGTGCTGGTGGCATGGGACCTGCCGACTGCTAACTTGGCGACCATAGCGCCTGAACTTCGCTGGATACATATCATTGGTGCTGGTGTTGAGCATCTGTGGCCGATGTCCTGGCTCCCTAACCAGGTCACGATAGTCAACAATCGGGGCACGCACGCTGCTAAAGGCGGCGAGTTTGGACTGATGGCAGTGCTCATGCTGAACAATCGCCTGCCGGCGATCATCGAGAATCAAAAGACTGCCACCTGGTCGTCCCTGTTCTCGACCTCGGCGGTGGGTAAAACACTGGTCGTGATTGGTGTCGGTCATATCGGAGCGGCTGCAGCGCGCCACTGCCAAAGGCTGGGGATGCGTGTGATTGGAGTCAGTCGGCATGGCCGACCCGTAGAGAAAATCGAGCAGATCGTGACGACAGTGAATCTCGACGAGGTGCTGCCAGAAGCGGATTTCGTCCTGATGGCAGTGCCGCTGACGGTTGAGACCCGGAAGCTTCTCGACCGTCGGCGCCAGGCACTGATGCCAAGCGGGGCAGGGATCATCAATCTGGGCCGGTCAGCCACCGTGGACTATCCGGCGCTGGTCGATAATCTGGTTTCAGGTCATTTCAGCGGGGCTGTGCTGGATGTCTTTGACCCGGAGCCCTTGCCGGACGATTCAATCCTCTGGCGGACACCCAATCTACTGGTGACACCACACATCTCTGCTGACGATGGGAACAGTTATGTCGAGATGACACTTGACCTGGTATTCGCGAATCTCGCCCGAACCCTGCGTGGCGAACCGTTGCAGAACGTCGTCAATCCTGAACTGGGTTACTGACGACTGGAGGTTTGGCAGGCAGATTGTGTCGCCACCACCTTGCCGGGATTCATGATGTTCAGCGGGTCGATGGCCTGCTTGATCGCGCGCATCATCGATAGGCCGACCGGGTCCTTGTAATCCGTCATCTCCGCTATTTTCAGAAGGCCGATGCCATGTTCGGCACTGAAGGAGCCTTTAAGCTCGTGCACCAGATCAAAGATCAAAGTGTCGAACTCTGGCAGTCGTGAGCGAAACCGGGCGGGGTCATAGCCGGGTGGCTGAAACAGACTTAAGTGGATGTTGCCGTCGCCGACATGGCCGAATGGATATGGTCGAATCCCTGGCATTCGCTGCTCGGCCAAAGCGCTCGCGCGATGGATGAAATCAGGCACCTGCGAAACCTTGACGGCGACATCGTACGTGTAGCGTTCTCCCTCCTGAAGTTGTGCCTCGACCAGGCCTTCCCGGATCCCCCAGATCTGCGCGGTCTGGGCCTCGCTGCTGGAGATCACGGCATCGGTGACTGTGCCCTTCTCAAAGGACGATGCCAGTGTGTTTTCAAGGATCGTTCGGAGTTCTAATCCAGTGCCGCTGTAGACCATGATCACGTACCAACGGTGGTCTCCGGGCAGTGGGTTGGAACATCGTGGAACGTGTCGTTCTGCCAGTTCGACTCCCATTTGGGGCACGAGTTCAAAGCCTGACAGCGCGCCACCACTCTTCGCGCGGGCTAATGTGAGCAACTCAAGACTTGCTTCCAGATCGCGTAAGGCCACGAAAGCGGTTTCAATCTGCTGCGGCTTCGGGTGCAGTTTCAGGACTGCCGCTGTGATAATGCCGAGGGTCCCTTCGGCACCGATCAGCAGGCTCTTGAGGTCATAGCCGGTATTGTTTTTTCGCAGTTCAGTCAGATCGTTCCAGAGCCGTCCATCGGGTAACACTGCTTGAAGCCCAAGTACCTGCTCGCGGGCATTGCCGTAACGCAGCACGTTGATGCCACCTGCATTGGTAGAGAGGTTACCGCCGATCTGGCAAGTTCCCTCGGCACCGAGGCTGAGCGAAAAATGACGGCCCGACTCTATCGCCGCCTGCTGGATGTTCGCCAGAACACATCCTGCTTGCACAGTCATCGTGTCGTTAATTGGATCAATATCAAGGATTCGATTGAGCCGCCTGAGGTTGATCAGAACCTCCCCAGGGCGAGATACGGCACCGCCGCAAAGCCCAGTGTTGCCGCCTTGAGGGACTATGGGTCGCTGGTGGCTAGCGCAGCAGCGAACGACGCGCTGAACTTCTTCAACCGTGCTGGGAAGAATTACTGCATCGCCCTGTCCATTGAATTTTCCACGTCGCTCTTCGAGAAACTCGGCCTTCTCAGAATCATCTGAAACCACATATCGGTCTCCGACGATTTCGCCTAGCTGTCTGATGAGATCAGTCACGAACGGGTAGCAAGCCTTGCAGAAATTGAGGGTTTCAGCTCGATGGGATGTCCAGAATTATATGATTTTTGGGCCGGCAACTGTCATGGTTGGACGTTTTACGATAGATTGTGATCCTCTTCGAGCTGCTCGGTCGTTGAGAATCGGCCGACAGTCACCAGTCAAAGGGAGATGAAAATGGCGCGGTCTTTGGCAATGGAACCGGACAAATGCACCGGCTGCCTGCAGTGCGAAATTGCCTGCAGCTTCGAACACGAGGGGGTGTTTAATCCCGCCCGTTCGCGGATCAGAGTGTTTGAGTTTCAGCATGGCAGACTGGCCGTACCCTATACCTGTACCCAGTGTGAGGCGGCCTGGTGTCAGAAAGTCTGTCCTACCGGCGCGATCGTTCTGGATGATCAGCTGGGTGCAAAGCTTGTTCGTACCGAGGCCTGCGTCGGGTGTAAAGCCTGCGCAATCGCGTGCCCCTATGGCACCATCGAGTACAACCCTCTATCGGGTAAGGTGGATAAGTGTGACCTGTGCGGGGGCGATCCTCAATGCGTTGCCGCCTGTCCGACAGGGGCTATAGCCTATATGGAGACTAGCTTGTCGGGCACGACAGCCAATACTACTGCGGAGGCGTAAATCAATGAGCTGGCAGAGACAGATCTTAAGAGTCAACCTCACAGACTCCACGATCCGGGCTGAGCCACTGAACATGCAGTGGGCGAGCGACTACATCGGCGAACGTGGTCTGGGGACTAAGTATTTGTGGGAGAACATGGACCCAAAAGCCGAGCCATTGGGTCCCGACAATGTTCTGATATTTGCTACTGGACCGTTGACGGGCACCTCAGCGTCGACCAGTGGCCGCTACGCTGTTCTCACCAAAAGCCCGCTGACAGGAGCGATAGCGTGCTCAAATTCAGGCGGAAAATTTGGTGCGGAGTTGAAATATGCCGGTTATGACCTGTTGCTGGTGGAAGGACGCGCTGAAGAGCCGGTCTACCTTCGAATAGAAGACGGCGACGTCAGTCTGCACCCGGCGAAAAAGATCTGGGGCAAAACCGTCTGGGAGACCGAGGAGTGGATCAGGCAAGAACATAACAATCCGATGTTGAAGGTCGCGACGATTGGCATCGCTGGTGAACGTGGTGTGCGTTATGCGGCAGTGGTCAACGATCTGCACAGGGCGGCTGGGCGATCCGGGGTTGGCGCAGTGATGGGGTCAAAAAATCTGAAAGCCGTCGCTGCACGCGGTACCTGTGGTGTTTCTGTTGACGATCCGAAGCGTTTTATGGAAGTGACCAGCCGGATGAAGGATATGCTGGCCGGTGACAGGGGCACTCGGGGGCTCACCAAGTACGGCACCAATGCGATGATGGATACCATGCAGGAATTCGGTGGTCTACCGACGCGAAATTTTAAGGAGGTACAGTTCGAAGGTTATGACAAGGTCGATGCCAGGGCCATGCTTGCGATCGGGGCTGACGGCCACCGTAACCTTGTCACTAATACCGCCTGTTTTGGCTGCACTATTGCTTGTGGCCGCATCTCGCATATTCACAAGGACCATTTCACGATCGTCAACCGCAAAGAGTATTGGCATGCATCCGGTGGACTTGAATATGAGACAGCCTATGCGTTCGGCCCCGTGGTCGGAATAGATGATATTGATGCGTGCACCTTTGCCGGTTACCTGATGAACGAACACGGCATAGATCCTATTTCATTTGGCGTGACTCTGGCCGCCGCGATGGAGTTGTTCGAGATGGGGGTGATCAGTACCGAGGAGACCGATGGGATAGAACTTAAGTTTGGCAATGCGCAAGCACTCACAGTTATGGCTGAGAAGACCGGTAAACAGGAGGGGTTCGGCGAAGTGCTGGGCCTGGGCTCACGCCGGATGTGCGAGAAGTATGGTTATCCTGAATTGTCGATGACTGTCAAGGGTCAGGAGTTTGCGGGTTATGACTCACGGGCGCTGCAAGGCATGGGCCTTGGCTATGCGACCGGCAACCGTGGTGCCTGCCACCTGAAGCATGACACGTTCGAAGTGGACATGGAGGATCAGACGGGATCTGGAAAAGCCGAGCCGTGCAAGGCCTCCCAGGACTGGCAGGCGGTGGTGGACTCGAGCGGCCTGTGCATGTTCACCATGGGAGCGTGGGGTCCGGAAGAATTTGCCGAGCAGTTGGACGCTGACAGTGAGGGTGACTGGACTGTTGACCGGATGACCGAGTCTGGTGAGCGGATCTGGAACCTGGAACGCATGTTCAATATGGCCGCAGGCCTTACCAGTGCGGACGATACGCTTCCGCAGCGACTCCTCAAAGATCCGGCCCCGAGCGGCACTGCTAAGGGCAGGGTCAACGAGCTCGACCTTATGCTTCCGGAGTATTATCGGTTGCGCGGTTGGACCGACGACGGCCAACCAACGACCGAGACACTCAAGCGACTGGGTCTTGGATAGAGGGCCCAAAGTTCCATCATGAGGCTACAGGTCAAGGTCACGGGGCACCTGGTTGACTATTTTGCAGACAGCGAGACTCTGTTGCCCGACGGTGCCACAGTTGAAGAGGCCCTTTCAGGCCTTGGCATACCGACCGACCAGGTTGGACTGGTATCAGTGAACGGCGTCGCCGTGAATAAGAGTGTGCGCGGCTCGCGGTTGCTTTCTGACGGCGACAGTTTGACGGTGATGGCGCCACTGACGGGGGGATGAGACCGTCCGGAACGCGACCGGATGTGCCGAGAAAGACCAAGTAAGAAAGCCAAGAACTTTGAACAACGACATCTACTACAGCGCCTGTCCACACGACTGCCCCTCCACCTGTGCGCTTGAAATCGAACTGATCGACGAGCAGCACATTGGACGGGTCAGGGGCGCGTCGCAGAACACCTACACATCGGGTGTCGTCTGCAGCAAGGTGGCCCGCTACAGCGAGCGAATCCATCACCCCGATCGACTGACCCGACCGCTGCGGCGCAAAGGAGGCAAGCACAGCGGCGAATTTGAACCGCTGAGTTGGGAAAGTGCTCTTGACGAAGTCGCCGAGAACCTGCTGCGGGCTGAACAGCGACATGGTTCAGAAACCGTGTGGCCGTACTTTTTTGCCGGCACGATGGGTCTTGTAATGCGCGACGGTATCAATCGGCTGCGTCATTCAAAACGCTATTCCGGAGAACATCGCACGATCTGCACGACCCCTTCCTTTACCGGATATGTCGCCGGTACCGGGCGGCTGGCTGGAGTCGATCCGCGGGAGATTGCGAAATCAGATCTGGTTGTTCTGTGGGGCACCAACGCGGCCAGCACTCAGGTCAACGTCATGACTCATGTGGCTAAGGCCAGGCGGGAGCGCGACGCTGCTCTGGTTGTGGTCGATACCTATCGCAACAGCACGGCACGACAGGCTGATTTGTTTGTCTGTGTCAGACCCGGCAGTGACGGGGCGTTGGCGTGTGGCATCATGCACGTGCTGTTTCGAGATGGCTACGCAAACCAGAACTACCTGACAAGCCACACTGATGATCCCGCCGGCCTTGAGGCCCACCTGCAAGACAAGACGCCCCATTGGGCCTCAAGAGTCAGCGGTGTTCCAGTGGAGACGATCGAGCAACTGGCTTTAATGATCGGCCAAACACCAAGATCCTTCTTTCGTCTGGGCTATGGATTTGCCCGACAGAGAAATGGCGCTTTTAACATGCATGCGGTTCTGTCTATTCCTACGGTTACCGGGTGCTGGCTCAATGAGGGTGGCGGCGCATTTCACAATAATGGTGATATCTATCACTGGGATAGGACATTGATCGAAGGGTTGGACGTTTGTGATCCCGGTATCCGGGTGCTCGATCAGTCCAGAATCGGTGCGGTATTGATGAATGACCAGCAGGATATCGGGGATGGTCCGCCGGTGACTGCGCTGTTCATACAGAACACCAATCCCATGTCGGTAGC
>PVBE012150677.1_pt1 | contig 37474 bp, 37 predicted proteins | sample 1631181 | NCBI WGS metagenome assembly PVBE01 (sample SAMN08397723, study PRJNA350692) | Marine metagenome, whole genome shotgun sequencing project. | isolation source: water | place: Pacific Ocean | collected 2012-04
TCATTCAAGTATATTTAAAATTAACGGACAAAGCTATCGTACTAAGAATATTAAAAACAATAAAACGGAGGTATAAATTTTTATCCGAGCTATGGAATTTTCTTTAATACCAACTATGGAATTTAGGTTGCATTTGACAGTGGATAAAATTTGTTAAGTAGCTTATTGATAACTAATTCTTTAGTATATATTCTATTATAATTATCTAGAAAATTGTTTATATCAGAAAGCGTAATATTATTACGCTTTACTAAATTTTTGTATTCATTTAGAAGAACGTTTATGTTTTGCATTACATCTTCATTATTTTTTAAGCTAAGATATGCAGGTTCTCCTGAAAAATTAATTCTTGGAATCTGGTTACTGTATTCAATGTAAAAGTCCAAAATTCTCTTATCAATATTCATAGTTAAAGCCAATTTAGCAGAATTATCTGCTAAATACGCCCTGAGTGAATTATTATTTGATACATGAGAGGTAAAGAGAAGAAAAATTAACTGATCTGGACTACTTGATGTAAAGATTTTGTGCTGGAGTATTTTTTTATATATATTTTCTGCCACTCTAGAACGCGCGGAATACATTAAACTATTTTGTGAATATATCATGCAATCAGAATCTGTATTTATTTCATTCTTTAATTCACCCAATATATTAAATTCATTATTAATGAGTTTTTCATTATCTTGACTACTAGAAGCATTAATAATTTGAACATTATTAGTTTTATCTATCTGCTTTAGTGCCTGAGCTATAAAATCATATGAACAAACAGCTGTCTTAATTATTAAAACAACAGCAATAATCCCCAGTACACTGGCTACAATATTTCTATGTGTAAAATTTGTTTTTTGAAATGTTTTCAATGAATCGATTATATTAAGATCGTTTGTCAAATCCAGATATGTTCCTTTAAGAAGAGGTGGCTTTATAATATCATCATTTACTGTAAGATCTTTTAACCATAGGGGAATTTTTTTATTGATCTTATCGAATAAATCAATAAATTGCATACCTTTGATGAATGTTTCAGCATCTTCATCATTAACAGCAAGATATCCAAATCGTTCAATTACTCTATTATTGGTATTCTTAAAATCCCTATTAATTTTTTCTGAAATATCGTTAAGTATTAAATAATTTTCATTGATTTCAGAAAGAAATTTATTAAAATTATCAATCTTATCTAAGTTTTCAAATCCTGTTATACTTACAAATATATTGCATACACCGATTGCATTATATATTGTATTTAAAGTATTTCGCACAGTTAAGAGATGCTGATTTACCTCATTAGTATTTGATGTAAGAATAACAGTATAATCAATATAAACAATTACAGTTGGTTGACTATATTTGTAGCTTTTCTTGAAAAATTTTAGGAGATCTTTTTTTGCTTCTTTTGTATTTTTTATCAGTATATTTTTAGCTAAATTAACAATGAACAATTTTTTTGTTAAACCAAATATAATACCAGAATTTGTTTTATCATTTGAATAATGATTATATTTAAATTTTTGGATTTCCTGTCTACTTTCCAATAAACTTCTATCAGTAGTATTTAGAATAATATACTGTTTTTTTGACTTGATAGAATATTTGAGTTTATAATCTAAATTTTTAATAAATAATTTATATTGCTGCCAGTAAATATTTTTTCTAAATATAGGCTTTAACTTTTGAATCAACTTATATTTTTTAATAAGCAGAACTGCCGCAATAATAACAGCAATGCAAATAACAATAATAATGATATGTCCCAGATGTTCAGACACTAGCCCTTTTTTAAATAATGCAGGTGACGGTGGTTTCATAATAGCACGTTCCTTATTTTAATTTATTTTACATAACACAAATAAAAATTAATATTTTTATGCCTTTCCAGAGAAGTCATAAAAATTGAATATTCTTTGACAATAAAATCCCATTCTTTACCTGGTAAAAATTTAAAAAATAGACAACAGCCGGTAAAATTATTGCTTAGTGGTATTTTATTTATTCTTTGAGTTCTAAGTCCGTATAGTGCTTGAGTATGTACAATTTGATATCTGCTGGAGCTGGCAATTATTATACTGTTTTCATCAAAAGCAAAATCTTGTGTTGGTAGCTGTACCGCAAGATAAAGTTTTTCCAAATTTAGATAATGTTCTGGAATATCTTGGACTTCATGAAGTATTCCATTGTTTTTAAATTTCATCAGTTCATAATTGTAATAATTTGTTGCCAGAAGACTTTCAATATCTTTCCGTATAAAAGTTAAAGATGTGTATATATCGTAATGGTTATATTTAAAGTTAGATTTAGGTTCTAAAAGAAAAAACAGAGCAGTCTTGACGTATAATTGATATATAATAGTAAAGATATTATGGGGGCGTTGCTCGCTTAAGCAGCTATTATCCAGCGCACAAATTCTCTTTATTTCATATGCGACTTCGATACAGGGTCTGAATTCAATTTTTTTTGCTATTAATGTCTCTGAAGTATCAATTAATGAATTGTAATAATTAATGATTCTATCGGCTAACAATGTAAGTTCTCTTAATAAATTTTTACCTACTATATTATTGAGATTGAAAGAGCATGGAACAAAAGTATAATCTAACTCCCATTTATCATCTAATGATTTATTAAGCCTGCATAATTTAAAAGTAAAATCGGCCTGAGGATTCGAAGTTTCAGATAGTTCTAAGCTATAATACTGTGTTTTTATATCGCTGCCTCTGTAATTGTAATTAACAGGAGGGGCTGTATTCACATTTATATATACATCAGTTCTGTTATTCGAAATTTCACTTAAATCTAAATTATTACATTTAGAGTTTATATTAAGGTCAAAGTATTCACCTGTAGGTAGTATAAGTTGTAAACTCTTAAGCCTTAATATCTGAAAATCAAGCATGTTTAAATCTATATCAAGTTTTGATACACCAAACATATTACTGCAGCTAAAGTTTACCAGGTCAAAAGTATATTCAACTAAAGAATCATTCATTAGATGCCAATTGTCAGGCATTAGTGGCTGCCCTACATACCATTTCACAGCAGATAACATTTCTTCTCCTTCCTAAACTTCTTTAAAATCAGTTAATATTTTAATGTCACTGTCCATACTTGAATTGCTCAAAATAAAATCAGATAAAACCCATGAAAACCATGTGCAGGCGGCTTTTATAAAATTATTTTGATATTTAAATATTATTTTTATAAATTTAGTTCTCTTCTTTTTGTAAATGATGATATCTTTTATTAAAGGTCTGATACTGTCGAATAACTTTGTATGATCACCTAGGAAATCTGCTAAAAAGAATAGATCTTCTGTAGTTAATATATGTTCATTTTTGATAGCCAATATTTTCCAGGCCTTTGCTATTTTAATTTCTATTTGCTGAACGTTTTTAAGCTTAGCTGGAAAGTAATTAAATATATCCATCGTGAAAAGGCCTTTACTTCTGTCCTTAAAAGAAACTATTGAATCCTCAATAGACAGTAAAAAAAGTTGAAACCATTCAGCCTCTATCTGAATAGTAGAACCAAAACATTCGAGAGGCATATAGAGTTTCAGCTGAGGTACAAGCTGATTTAAGTCATAAGCAGCCGGTTCTAATTCGTAACATGGATAATTGATGTCTTCATAATGCTTGATTTTATATTCAATATTACGGATTTTTTTCTTCTTTTCATCAATTACACTGAATACATCTAGAATATTAAATAGAGTAAAATCATAATCGTCTTGATTAATAATAGGATAGGTTTCTCTTTCATCATAAAATTTGATACTTTGTGCATATGATTTATAAACATTAATGCATGGGATTAAATTTATATGGAATATATTGTTTAGATTATATTTAATTATTTCCAAAGGGGATTGTATTGATAAAGCAAAACTACTAATGTTTTCAAAATCACTATTATCATTACCAGAGTATTCAACATAACAATACATGAATAGCTCAGGATATGTTATCTTTAATTTTAAATTAAGGTTTTTAGGTAAAGTGTCAAAATCCATTCCCCAGTTTAATTTTGTTTTTATTCTTTTTTTTCTGCCGTCGATATATTTAATATCTAAATAAGCTGAGGTTTGATCTTTAAGTAAATCATATAAGAATAGTGTTGAATTAATCTCTTTATTATAACTAATGAAAAAATGAAATCCATTTTTTGGTATGTTAAAAAATTCATTCCCTGTAAAATCTATTTTTAAGCAGGAAATATCATAATCATATTTGCATTGATGCAAGTTAAATGGCAATATATTTAAGCTTAAAAGCGACCTAAAAGAAAAATTGCCGTATTCTGTGGAATCTAATAATCGTGAGTAAATATTTATATATTCATCAATTTCGATTTGCAAAGATGCAAAGTTGCTATTTTTGAACTTTACATCTAGCATTAAGCAGTTCGGTATATCATTAAAATAAAATGGGAATAAAGAATTTAATTTGATTTTCTGGTAATTTAAAAAATATGTTTTAATATCTGTCTTGTTATTACTCAAATATCTACAAAGAATTTTGCTCAAGCTGACATCATATTTTTTTTTAAAAAAATCATGCTCTGAATTATTTCTGTCTTCATTATAAATTGCTATTAATTCGTTATTTAATGAAGTGAATAATTCATTTTCATAGTTTTGAATATAGTTATTATTTGTTTTCATTTTTTAACCAGCTGTTAAAAAATACAGGCTTGAGAAGTAGACTATTGCAACTACTGCTGCGACAATAGGGATATAATATTTAGCAACATAATATTTCCATGTAAAAATAGATTTAACTGAGATATCCTGTTTTAGTCTATTGTCTGGAATATTAGCTTTAATTATTTCTTCCAATTCCTTCATATAAGATTTTTTTGTTTTCTTTCCTCTATCTATAAGCTCTCCTTCAAACCCAAATTTCAAAATCAGATAAAAAGTATAGTGAACTGTTTTGGGAAATAATGGATCGGATAATAATGCGTCAAGTAATTGATAAAATTTCTCACCTGCAACATTTATATCAAACATCTCTTTTTGTAATTTTGGCCAGATCATATTCTTTTTTACAAATATTGTTGTAATAGTTTCATCTATATAAGCAACTAAAGCGAAAATAATAAAATGTGCATTATGTTGACCTAAATCACTATCAAGACTTAACCATAAATTCTTAAGTTTTGTTCTTAGGAAATCTCTTTGTTCTATCATTTCATGATCCGTCATACTTGCTTCAGTTTGCAAACTTTTTGATAGCATATTAACTTCATTGAGCAAACTGCTTATATTGTTTAGTACTCGTATTTTTTCCATAATATCATCTCTAATTTGTCATTCTTATGTCAAATATATATTTGCATATATATGTGCAATCTTAATTTCTAGAATATTGACCACGGAACATCTCCAAAATCTACTTTATCTATAGAGCTTTTCCTTAAGTAAAATGAATATGCTGTATTTTTATCAAATTCGCTTATTCTGTATTTCCATGCATAACTGTTACTGGAAAATAAAAAATATACAGATATCGGTTTTCCCTGTGTCAAAACAAGATATTTGGTTTTCCAACCATCAGATGGAACTAAAAATATTTTATATTTATCAGACCCTTCATCATTTGTAAAACTAGTATACAGTGATTCCTCTGTAGCATTTATAAAATCGCTTGAAGTGTCCTGAGTTATTAAAACATAAAATGGTTTACCGTAATTGCTGGTTTGAGTTGTATTTATATTTAATGTTAAGATACTTTTACCTGATTGAGCTGTAGGTAACGAACTGCAACCTGCCAAAAACAAAACTGTGATTATAATAAATCCAAACATCAAAATATGTTTTTTTATAATTTTCATATCACGTTTCCTATTATTTAATTTTTAACTTGCTAGACTTACAAAGTAATTAATGAAATACATCGAGTTAAATAGCCACTGAATGTACAAATACATTTAATTAAACTGGAGAATATCATTTTTTGATGCGGCAGAAGTAAGGGAAATTAAATATCATTAAAACCAACGTTATTTTTTTGAATATTTGGCTGTTCATTTTTAATATTATTTGAATTTATATTTTCTGCTGAATTCATGTATAATAATTCACTGCTGCAATTGGGATACTCCACTGTCTCTCTACTTGGGAGATATTCAGCCCCTAATAAATTAAAGTTAGATGCCATGAACCATTCAATTGAATTTTTATTTTGAAGCATCTTAAGTATATCTGCAACTTCACTATTCATTACCTTGTATATTGGCAAGAAAACTTCAGGAAAATATTTACGCGGATCAAAATTATGTATTTCATTATTAATATCTTCATATAAAATAGCAGCATCTAATATCCGTTTTGCAGAAACTACTTTCTGGAAAATTGATATTTTCTTTTTAAGTTTTTCCCATAGATGATTTCCATAAATATTTCTTTCTGCTTTATTTCCTTCAGAAATATATAGAGTATCATCGTAACTTTTTTTCAACTCATCAACTTTTTCTGTTTCAATTGTTTTATCAGTTTTGATTTTTTCTTCCTTTTTTATCTCAAAAGGTTTTAGAAGTTCAATTACCCTATAAGAATTCATGTCATATTCAGTCAAATCAAATACAGTATCATGTAACTCTTTCAGCGCGTTATCCAGTGTTTTAACATCAAATTTATCTATTGTTTTTTCTTCTATTTTATATTCCGTTTTTTTAATAAAACTGTCGATTAAAGAGATAGATGCTTTTTCTAAATCTAGTTTAAAGTTTTTCTGCTGCTTAAAGGTATCATCAAACTCTTTTATAATTTTTATATATTCTTTTATAAGACCAGCATATTTATCAAACTCATTTATTATAAAATTCTGCTTAAAATACATATACACCAATCTGACGTCGATATTACCTGATGAAACTTCAGTAATTATCTGTTTTTCAGCATTAATAAATTCTTTTGTTTCAATTGAACCATTAATTTCGTTAATACTCTGGTTATCTAATCTATTGATTAGGTTTCTATCTTTAATATTAACCATTTCATTATATAAATTATCCATTGTATTCATTCCAATTCTGATCTTTGATTACTTAGTATTTTAATGCCTAAAAACAGATTCATACTTAATATTTATTTCGGCAATAATACTCTTTTTTTGTTTTGTATAGAATTAATGATGCAATATATTTATCTAATTGTTTAGCAATAAAAATAAATCAACATCCACATCATACACAATACTATTATTTAGCTGGAGTATTTGCTGTAACATATTCGAAAACCTGACTTGCTGTTAACGCTTTATCTGTTGCAAGTGTAACAGAGTTCGCCGCAGTCCCTCTTATAAGGCAGCACTTCCAGCCCATGTGATATGAGTTTTGATTCGCATCTGCTTCATCACAAATTATTTCACTTGCTTCCAAATTTAAATTAATTTCTCCTAGAGTGGCACCTGCTCCATCCAATTGAGTTTGCATCGGTAAAGCTGCCAACGATATCGTTGGTAGTTTTCCAGTAACAATTGGTTCATCATCTATATGGAATTGATAATATACGCAAACTTCATGCTGAACTCCATTTCCACTGCTTATACTTTGAATAGTTATCATTTCTAATAGAGAATTGACACTTTCCATTTTTTCCGTTAAGGGATTATATACTGCAATTTTTTTAGCTGGTGCCATAGCTCCACTTTTACTATTTGCTGTCCAGGTTGTATGAGGCATTACTACACCTGCTCTTTTTTCTCCCGCCCTGGTTGTTTTTTCATGGGCCAAATTTGAACAACTCTGGATACATAAATCAGGCGGTGTATTTTTAGAGTCGAATGTAACTCCATAACATGCAGTGTGTTCTTTAATCATTGTTCTATTCCTTTTTTTAATTTAATTATTACCGAAATAATTTTTTTTTGTAAAAACTAACTATCCTTCAATTCTTGTTGTACAGTTTAAACTGACATCCATTCCTTCAAATTGAACATGCGGCAGAACTTTGAATGTAGCTTTATAGCACCCTAATTCTCATTCTACAGGCTCGACATTTACAGATGCTGCTTTAAATGGAAACCGTCTTAATGTTGCATCATTTGGATCTATCACAGTTGTAACATATCCATTAATCCAGCTGGTAAAAATCTTCTGCAAATACTCATTATCAGCCGTAGAGCCGATATTTAAACGCCCAATAACTTTAAAATAATGAGCTATTCTGCATATGGAAAACGTATAGGATAAATTAGTAACAAGCTGTGAATCTTCTCGATCTGCCGGATCTTCAAAATCTTTGCTGAGCTTTAGAGATTGTGTACTGAAAAAACAAGCATTAGAGGTGTTTTTTTCCTGTATAAGTGGAATAATACCTGCTTTAGCTAAAGCTAGCTCTTTATTGTCCGGTAGTGTTATTTCAACAGGAACTTTAAGTTCATCTTTACCGCGGGTGTTAAATTCATAAGATGGGAGCTCATCAATCTGTCCTCCACCTTTTGGACCGCGTATCCACTGGCACCAACCTGTTTCCTCAAATGAACGTGTTAAATTTCTTGCAAACAGCAAAGAACTATGAGCCCATACAAAACTATTATCATCTTCCGGATTTATTTCTTCATTAAAAGATTTAAATTCCTTTCCAGCCGGGTTTATTTCTTTCTCCCAAGGTTCTCTTATCATATATCTTGGCATACTCAAACCCAAATAAACTGCTTCTCGTGAATCTCTTAATTTCTTCCACCTTCTATATCGTGGGTGATTCATAAATTTGTTTAGATCTTTTATTTCAAGCAAATCTTCAAATTTATCCATTCCAAAAAAAGCAGGAGATAAAGAGCCATTGAACGGTGCATGGTTAACAGAAGACATTTTTCCCATTGTAGATAAAAAATCAATATCTTCAGTTGAGTGATCAAAATCATATAGACCTATAAATGAACCATAAGGTTCACCTCCATATTGATCATATTCAGAAAGATATGTCTTTTTGAAAAACTCTGAACCTGTTACATCTACACTATTACATTCAAAGTCAGTTGTAAGCTCATCCTTAGTAACATCAAACAGATCTATTTTAATATTTGACTGAAAGTTGGTATTATCTATAACATCTTTAATACCTAGCCAATTACTTTCAAGATTATTAAATTCCTTACATTTAATTATTGTATTTACTTGTTCATTTATAATTGTATCTATTTTATTGATAACTGATTGAGTCATCTGTGTATTGAAACCTTTGACTACAGTTCCTTCAGGCGTCTTGTAATTAGCCATTAGAAGATTAAGACCTGCATAGAATCTATTATCCAGTTTATCTGCAAATTCTTTATTATTTGAAATTTCTGTTAATTTTACTTCATTCTTATCAACTTCATCATATGATAAATCAATTGCACCAAGTAAATTTTCAAGCATTTTCTCTTTATCTATTGTAATTGCTGTTGCCATAATAGCCTCCTTTCTTAATCTTCTGTCTTTGTTGTAGATACATCGCTATTATCTGGAAGGGTATAGCTTTTACAACTTGTTAGAGAATCTTTAAGTACGTCATAAAGTTCACTATTTGACAAAATTTGATTAAATTGTTTTCTTGCAGTTTTGTTATTCTCCATAGTTGATTCAAAATCTTTAATCATTTCTTTTAGTTCAAGAAGTGAATTTAGCTCTGGAATTTTCTTTGCCACTGCTGCTGGATTGAAAGACTTTGAATTGTCTATCGGAATATCTATTTTTAGACTTGGTGTATTTGCCGGGTCAATTTTATTTTCTACTTCTGTCTGTAATCTAATACCCATATCTTTGATAGTTTCATCAAGATTGCCACCATCTATTTCACGAATTCTTCTTTTTGAAATATCGTTTTCCCGATCAGGTGATGAACCATTTGATAAATCACCCATAATCATCATTTTAAATGGAATTTCTTTTTGCTTAAGTTGACCATTTACTTCTGTTTCATATTTGATAGTAATCCTAGATTTTGGGACTGTATCAATTGCGGCTGGTTTACCCATTTTACTATTTCCTTAAATTAATAATTAACTATTCAGTGATTTCAGCTTCTTCTGCATTTTTGTCTGAATCAGATGGAACTTCTACATCAGATACTTCCGGTTTTAGTCTTTCTTCAACATCAGGTAATACACAGTCATCAAGAAAAATTTCATAATCCTTCATAACTATTTCTTTTATAGATTCTGTAGTGAGTTCAGTATTACCTCTGCTGCCGGCTTGCAACAATGAAACAATTTCGTCGATAATTTTCGATGTGTCATCTTTTAAATTTTCCTGCATTTTGGGTAGAATAAGACCCAGTTGAATCTGAAATGATAACTCTTCTGACATTATTAAATCCTCCTCTAATTTTTTAGTTTAAAACTTATGATATTTAGTCTTAGGTATTTAAAGTTTTAAACTCACTCGAATACTTGATTTCTTTTTATTGCTATTAATTCTATTTTGACTATTCTTACAAATACTTGTCTGATAAATCATTTTTGAAAAAATTCTGTTAATATCTTGTGTTAATCACATTTAAGTGATTTTTTTACAAAATATTGTAAGCAGCTCCATACAAATAAATCAAATTTGCATTTTCTGTATAAGCTAACTAAAGAGATAATTCCTATGTGCTTTTAGCCTTTAAGATTAAGTCTATAGATAAATAAAAACTGATAAAAAATCATGTTTATATGTCTGTTATGAAAAAATGCTTCTGATGTGCAGGAAATAAATACAGTGAAAGGTTATAATGCACCCTAAATTTAGAAATTATTTAAGGTGATAAAATTATCCTTCTAGGATTAACTTGGTAAGCTTCCAGTTTGATTTGTAGCATTAAAGCTATAAATAGTAAAATTGAAAGGCAAAGTAATGTTTAAAATGTATGGTAGAAAGTTAAAATGCAAAGTGAGCACTGAAGCTATTAGAGAAGTAAAAACTGTAATAGAGATTTTATCTAAATATTGTAATAGAAATGTTTATATTAATAGGAAAATAAAAAGTTGCAGATTTATTTTTACTATTTAAAATTTAAGAAAACTAATTCTGGGCCTTTGAAAGGTAAATAACCTTTCTTAGTTGCCTGAAAATCATAAATACTTTATAAAAATATGCTTATTTTGCATAAAAAATGAGCTGTATAAAATAATTTTTGATACAGCCCCTATTTTACGATCTATGTGAATTTTAATTTTTTATTCTATAATGTTTTTAAAATAAGTTTTTGTTAACAAACTGAACGCATTTAAATGTTGTCTTAATTTTTCTTTAAATAAAGAGCCCATTGATGCAGCATCACTATCTATAATCTCAACTGCTGTGTTAAAGTCACTACACGATAATATTTTATCTACCAATTCGATATTAGAATTACGTAAAGTTATACATGTTTTAACAACAGCAACCTTTATATAAGTTAAAAGGTCTGCTGATAAGATTGCCTCAGTAAATGAAGCGTATAATGATAAATACCTTGTATCTTTGGCCTCAGCCGCTGTATTTACTAATCCTTCTTTTGCTCCTTCTGCCTCTGCCACTTTTTTTGCTTCTTCCATTTCCTGTTCTGCCGCAGCTTTTTGTTCTGGTGTGATGTTATTAACACTCATCTTTGTCTCAAAAACCTTTTCTGCAATATTTACCATATTGCGTTTATTTTCATAATATACATGGCCTAAAGGTTTGACACCAAAGGCATTAGTGCTCAAGACAAGAATTTCGCTTGATATCCCAAAAGTATAATCTTTCAATACTATTCTAATATCACGATAGAGTGATCCCTTTAATTCATTAGGTCCATAATCTGTAGATCTGTCTTTGGCTAATTTTAGTTCTCCTTTGAATAGAGATTTGAGTACCCAAAACGCAATTAATAATTTAGATAAAGGTACTACCATTGTACATCTTGATAAATCTCCAACTTTACTCAATGCTTCAATTATTTTGTCCTGATCCTGTCTATATCCCTGAAGCAACTGAATCTCATTTTTTTTAGTAGCTTCAGCCTCTTTTTTAGCAAAACTTTTTAACTGATCATCTATTTTTTCTAAAGTTCTTCCAGCACTTTTAGGTGGCCCCTGAATCCAATAATTTCCACCTTGGACACAATTAGGGCCTGTAACAAAACACATTATAGTATTAAATAATCTCATCCTTTCATCAAGCAACTGATCATGTATTAATGCTACTTTATTACATGTCATAGTGTGAAAGTATCCCATTTTTTCATCCATCATTTTATTGAGACTTCGAATTCCAAACTTCTGAACTGCACTCAGTGGAGGGCCATTTAATCTTTCTCTTATTGTCTTTTGAAGAATTTTAGCTTGGTCAACTTCATCTTTACTAATATAACTATGAAGCATAGCTTTATTATCATTTCTCATATCGCTGTTTTTACCAACCAATATATCTGTCGCTTTTAAACGAACCATTGTGGCTATCTTAGTATTTTCTTCCTCTGTATTTTTCGTCTGTATTTTAAAATTGCTACTACCTTCTTTCAAAACATTTTCTTTTGTAATAGTAAAAGTCTGTTTATCTTTTACTCTTGTATATGAATCTTCACTAATCGCTGATATAGATAAATTTGATTTGTTGAATTCTTCGATTGAAGCAAAACAGTACGGGCATTCATTATTATCCATAGTATATATGTCTGGATAACGACGATTGCATTTTGGACATTTATTAATTTTAAATTTTCTTAAATTTTCTACACTTTCTAAATAAGCAATCTTTGCTCTTTCTTTTGGATATTTATCAAGTTCACTATCAGGTTCTACCCAATCTTTATATTTTTCTCTATTTTCTGACGCCCAGTGTTCTGTATCAGCAATCATTGTTGTACTGTTCATTATTAATAAAGGTTCAACATCATATTTGATCACATTATTATCCGCTTGAAAAGCTACTCCTTTACCCTTGTGTTGATTTATACAAACTGTACAGATTTTCATTTTTAATATATCATTACCGGTTAAAGGACAATTTCCTTTCCAATCAGCACTAAAAATAGCCCAATTATGAAAACCTAGTGTCATCAATGAACGAGCTGTTAATTCGTCGTCCCAATCCAGTGATATTCCTGGATCTAGGATATTTGAACCGCAGCAGGGGCATAATTTATCCCATTCATGTGTCGTTGGTAATAAAGGTGAACGTGCTCCAAATATAACAGATTTTAATGATATCCAGTCTTTAGTTTTTATTTGCAAACCAGTAATATTATCACGCACCCAAATTGGATTAACAAAATACCCGTCACTCATTTTCAATACTCCTCAATATTATGATTTTTGTGATTAGAACTTACAAATTAACTCACTCAAATATTTAATTATTTCCTGTTGCTATTAATTATCTTTTGAGTACTATTTAAAAATAGTTGTCTGATAAATTCTTTTTTTTAATTTCTGTTATTATCTTGTATTAATCACATTTAAGTGATTTTTTACGAAATGTTGTAATTAAGTTCATACAAACAAATCAAATTTACCATTCCTGTATAAGCTAACAAAAGAAGTGATGCTTTTTCTTAAAATCTTCAAAACTGAGACTATAAATGAAGCAAAACGAATAAGTAAAATATCTGTTTTTATGCTATTTTAGGTGTAATAAGGAAGTAAATTTAGCAAGGAAGCTAATACAAGTAAAAAGAAGGAATCAATATGATTTTTCAAGCTTTTCAGAAAAGTATCATCTGGTTGTAGAAACTGAGCACACTTTTCTAATAAATCACTGCACAAAATTATCACATGTCCCAATGGAGATTGCTATAGCTTTTGATGTACCTTCCCCGCTAATATGTTATATCGGAATAATTATTTCAAATGCACATGCATTCACTATTTATACAGAAGAAATCATATTACTAAAATAATTAGCAATATGTCTAAACCATTCGGAGTTAAAATTTATAAGAGGAAAAACTGGTAAAAAACCATTAGGCATAAAATTAAGTAATCCAATTTGAAGAGCATTTGATTGTTTAGTAAAATTTAATATAGACATTTGAAGGCCAGTGAAATCTGTACCGTAATTAACAATTCCAATTTCAGCTCCTATTGAATACTTGCTTATATTAACTGGTGAAAGTTGTAAACCTTTAGTTTCAGAGTTAGTAAATAGTAATGAAAGATCTACACCATTTACAATTAAATGTTGATTAAATTGTAAAGCAAAAGGTAAACCTATATTTACACCGTATATATGATGATAATAAAAACTGGACGGTTGGTTAACAGCTAAAGATTGAGTATAGTCATAAACTAAATCTTTATTTCTTTTTAATCCACTCCCATTTTTAGGCACAATTTTGTTATTGTGATTGGATGGATTTGCTTTTGCATTAATTTTTAAAATTTTACTATTAATATAATTATTTGCAGAATCAGCAGAGAGATTATATGAAGCTAATATTACTCCAACTATTCCAATGATAAGAAGAATAAATAAACCTTTATTCATATATATACCTCAAAATATTATATTTAAATATGTTTTCATAGTTTAACCTCGTATTGATATGCATGTTCAAAAATATTTAATGCACATTGCAATCATCTTAGATTTCAAGTGCTTGATGGTTATTATATTTCTTAAACCTAAATAGTTAATTTAATTTTATTTAAGTTTATTTATTCTTATTGAACAGCTAATTATAGGTTACTATCACAATAAGTATACGAAAATGAGATTGTTAATATATTGCAGGTAACAAACTAAGAATCTGACGTAACCTACTTAAATTATGCACATTTCTCATATGTTTCATGATTATAACTATAATACTCCACCTTAGGCTGTTAACCACCAATCATCACTGTAGGGCAGCAGCCAATTACCACACCTCCATGACCTGTTTGATCCCCCATACGAGCTGTAGGTTTGTTGCCTATCAAAACAGTAAGAGAACCTTTAATTACTGTATCAGGCGGACCTACACAAATAGCCATACTTCCAAGGCCGGCTACGGGCAAACATCCAATTAAAACAGTTGGGGCACTTGGCATGACGATAGGCCCCCCTACATGAGGAACCGGTCCTGTTGTCATAGGACAAGTATGCATATCTGTTATTCTTGATCCGGGAGGCATATTCAATCATTTCCTTCAATAGAATTTAACATTTTTTGTGCATTTTGTATTTCCAAAGATACTTCTTTTTGTACTTCACCGATTGATTCATCCATAGCAGCAGTAACTGATTTATTTTCATAGTTTTCTTTATATACAGGCAGAATATTCTTTTTGATATTCTCAAAAACCTGCATGTAAGATTCTAATAATCCTTTTTTGGTGGCAATATCTAAATTCAATTGCTGTAAAGTATCTAATTTTTCGCCTTTATAAATTTCCTCATTACTTATTTTCTCTTCAACTATTTCTAATTTTAATAATAATTTTTTGAGCTTATCTTCTGAAGAATTTACTTTTAAAACTAGTGGATATTTTTCATCTTCAATTATTTTATTTTTCGTGTTTTCATCTAAATATTTTATAATTAAACCAACATCTGAACAGTTTTTTATATCATTAATAGATGAACTGTTTTTAGAATCCAGTTTTGCTTCACTTGCACTATAATCATTCATTTTTCTTTTATCGTTTTATACATCTTTATAATTAAAAACAATTTAATTAATTTTAACTAAACCGCCTTTCAAAATTAATATCCCATCAGCTTTAACATTCAGCATTGGCCCTCTGATATCAACCATTCCTTCTCCACTGATTTTTAAACTAGGTGCAGATAGTTCTATCCCGCTATTTGTAATTGCAATTTTTGAACCTCCAACTTTTAAAGTAATGCCTGTGGTTGCTTCCAATACTATAGTTTGATTAGCTTTAATATTATGTTTGTCAGCGGTAATAGAATGCTCTCCTGTTTTAGCATTAATAGTTCTATTGCCAGAATTTAAAGTAATATTTTCATTTCCTTTTTCTATAGTTAAAGTTTTATCACCTTCATTTATTGTTTTTTTGTCATTGCCTTTTTTTATTGAAGTAACTCTGTCTTTTTCTTTTATAAAAGTAGAACTTTGACCTGTTTCAAGAATAAATTCTTTCTCAGCATCTATAGTTATATTATTCTTAGCACTCAAAGTTATATCTTTAGTTGAACTTCCTTTAATAAAAGCTTCATCTTTTTTGCTTGACAACTCAATTTTTGCATCATCTTTGTCATTTATAGTTTCAATAGAAGCATACTCTTTATTAAGAAGAACTTTAGATTTTAATGATTTTGATTTGTTAGCCATTTTTAAAATTTTTTATATCACTCTTATTTAATACTCAAATAAACTCATCTGAAATCTCAGAGTTTATATTTCTATCTTATTAAACATCCTTATTTGCTTATCAATATGTTTTTTACGATATTTGCTCATAATAATCACATTCAAGTGATATTTTTATTTACAATACTTATTTGCTGCAGCTATAATGATTAAGTAAACATAATCTAATGAATGATAAAATATAAGTGAATATTACAGTAGAAAATTCCATTTTAAGCTAACTTAATAGTATCATCAATTCACTATGATAAACTGTTTAAATATTAATAAAAACAAAGCTATAATTAAATTTTCTACATACAGTTACTTATTATATGGAATATACCTATTACTCCATACAGTTTATTTCTATCTCCCAAGAGAGGCGCTTTAGTTACAATGCCCTTCTTTTTTTTTCTGGAACCCGGTATAACATCTTCTCGAGTTATTTTAGTTTTTTCTCCATGTATTATCTTTATATCTTCCTGTGAATTTAAAATAGCCTCTTTAGAAGAGAAAAAGTAAGAATCATTTTTTTTATTTATATCAATATCGAAAGGTAATGAAGCATTAGCTACGAAGTTATTATTTGCATGGATATATTTATTGTTGGCATTTTTTATATATATTAAATCCTTTGACGAATTCAAAATAGCTTTTATTATGAATAGACAACTTTCCTTAATATTACTATACTCTCTAATTTTTCTTACCAAGTAGTCAATGTTATTGTTAGATACACCATCCTCAGACGCTGTTTGGTTTTCTTTGTCTTTGAAAGCGATTAGCAATTTTGATTTTTTATAATCATTCTTTTCTAAATTACAAAAATTATCAGAACTAGTCTCTAAAACATTTGAAAGCAAACAGATATTGGATATACTCGGTTTGGTTCTGTTGTTTTCCCAACTCCATATTGTCCTTCGTGACAATCCGATAGATTTTGCCAATTCCTCCACGGAAATTCTTTTTTGAATTCTTAAGTTATGTAATTTTTTCCCATATACTTCATAGTTTTTTGTCTTCATCAGTAAGTTCCTTCCTGCATATTAAATGTTTACATTAAAGTTAATTTCAATATTTAATTCATTTTAAAAAACATTTTATGAAGCATAACCTTGTGGATATTCCCAAATTCCTATTAAACCTACTATTTTGTTTTTTTGAATTATGGGTTGTTTGGTAATATAGGTCTTTATTTTATCACTCATGGGCATATACTCATATCTATTTATTATAGGACAACCACTGTTCATTATGGATATATCTTCTTTTTCATTCCTATCGGCAAACTTTTCATTAAAAAAATATCCATCGTATTTATCATAAACACATACCTTTTCTGCAATTGAAAATACCTCTCTAAATGATTTAGAAACTACCACATATCTATTATGAATATTTTTGAGATAAATTATATTTTTTAGATTGTCAAGTAAAGCCTTTAGAATAATATATGCCTCTTGAGAAGATAATTTTAATAATTCCAGCTCATCTATAATTCCGTCAATTGGGTTATTTATTGTTTCTTGCTTTTTATATAGTGTCTGTTCAATATTAGCAAAAGTAAAAAGTTCGTTACTGCAAACAGTTTTCAAATTATCTAGATTAGAAAAATATTTTACAGGCACCTTAAAAAAGTTTGCAAGTATGATTATATTTTTTTCACTAGGCTGTCTCTCTCCCCTAGCCCATGCACGAATTGTGCGATGAGATAAATTGGTTAATTCAGAAAGTAAGCTATAACTTAATTGCCTAGTATCACAAAGCTTATTAAATTTATCGTAGTCAAACGTAATATCACTCATTTTTATCTTCCACCCCATCACTGATAATAAAAAATTCTATTTTTTCTTACCTAATTCAAGAAAAAACATTCTATTAAAGAGTTTTATATTCTTTTTAGAACTCATTAATATTTAAAACGTTGATCAAATAAAAATATAAATACAACCAGGGCTTATTCGATTATTTTTCCTCTATTTTATAAATCTTAATTACATACAATGTTCGTTATTTAAGCTATAATGAACATTGTATCAATTAGCTTGTGATATTTTTCTAGATAGTTTTATAAATCAGATGTCCGCAATAGCCAAGTTAATAAAAATTGATATCAGCAACTAAATAAAAGAAGGAAATTTATGAAGTTTTATGGAGATATTTTTAGGGAAATAAGGAAATCAAAAAATATACCTATTTCAAAATTGGCTAAAGCAATAGACAGATCTTATAATGCCATTCTTAAATGGGAAAAAGGAGAAAGAAATCCTTCTGCAAGTGATGTAAGATTTATAGCATTAATCTTGGGTATAAACCCTTCTGAAATATCAAACTTAAATGACGATTTACCAGGGCAAAAAACGACAAAAACAGGATATAATAAAAAAGTATACGATGATTTATTGATAGAAAAAGACTTAGAAGAGCTAAGACATCTCAAAGAAAACTATGGAGTTATACCAGATATAAATATTGAGGCTATTATTCGTTTGGAGAAAAGAGTTAATATTTATAGACGCCAAATAAAAACTCTCAATGCTAAATTAACAGATTATGAAAATATTCTAAATTTAGCTCCCGTCATTATATATTCAAAAGACAGTTTATTTCATTACAAATATGTCAATGATAGATTTATAGCGCATACAGGTCTTTGTTCAAAGGAAAATATAATTGGTTCAACAACATCAAAAATATTTGGTTTTAATGAAGCCAAAGAAATAAATAAATACGAACAGGAAGTTTTTAAATCAAATACTGATATTTATAATAAAGAAATACGCATACCAGGAACAAATGGTAAAAGTATTGGACTTTTAAATATAATTCCTTACATAGATAAACATAGTAATGTTGAAAAAATCTTATGCTCTATTAATGACATAACATATTTAAAAAAGCTTCTAGATAGATTTGAAAAACTTGACAGCTTATTAAATATAATGGATGAGTATATTTATATCAGAACCTTTAATCCAACTAGATTTATATATGGGAGTAAAGGAATTGAGAGTATTACTGGCTACAATAAAATAGAATTTTTAAATGACAAAAATTTGTGGCTAAATTTAATACACCCAGATGATAAAAAAGAAGCTGAAATACCAGATTTTGATACTGAATTTAAATGTTGTGTTCAAAGATATAGAATTCAACATAAATCCGGTATCTATAAATGGGTAGAAAATAGGCGATATAGATACTATATGCCTGAATCACATATTTATTATGATTATGGAATAATCAAAGATATTACAGATCAGATGGCAAAAGAAGAACTCGAAGAACTTTTAATCATGTATACTGATTTTATAAATTTAGCCATCAGCATAATGAATTATGATACAAAAGAAATTTTATATGTCAATAAAAAATATGAAAGAATATCGGGCTATACTAGCAAGGAAGTGATTACACAGAATGCATACAAATTTGTATTACAGCATTTTGTTCTTCCTGAAGATAAAGAGGAAGTAGAAAGAATATTAGAAGATGAATCTATAAAGAATTATAAAACACGAATGATAACAAAAAGTAAAAAAATAAAGCTTATATTAATTAGACGGAAAAATATAATATTTAAAGGCAAAAAATGTAGATTTGTTAGCTATAAAGTGCTTAAAAATTTAGGGACTTTTGAAGGTAATTCTCAATAACCTGAAAACAATATACCAAACGAATTAATTTTCAGGCTACCTTTGCATTAATTGTATTAGTTCATAGAAAATCACCAGCATATAACTATTATAACTGCATATTATACAACTAGGTAATTTAGCATCAGAATTAATTATTACTTTACAAAGATTTAATTACATTTAATATAAATTATATATTTTATTGTGCTTTCTAGACTGTTATTAGCATCTAAAAAGTCTAAAATATCTGGATCATATATTCCAGTTGCAGGTTATTATAAGCTATATAAATAGGGGTGATTGAACAACAATTAATAAATAAATTGGCTGTCAGATATGATGGTGGCACTAAGACTAAGAATTGGAGTAAATAATTGCGTGTCAAACTGGTGCCGATGTATGATAACAAGGAGAGGCTTATTATGAAAAATGAACAAAAAGAAAAAAACAGGACTAAAAAAGAACATCGTCAAAAGTGTAGAAAAAAAGCCGTTGCCTTAATTCTGGCTTATTTAAAGAATTGTGGTTTGCCGTATTGGACAGATATAACAGATGCACACGGTTCATTCGCTAGAATTGATAATAGCCTTGGCCGAAAGATTGTACATTTAATCAACGATAAAAAAAATAAAAGATTTACAATAAAATTCTTTAATAACACAGACTTTAAAAAGCTCATGGATACTCAACATGTCAGTTATAGCATGAAAAAAGACAAAAATAATTAATTCCTTCTCTACAAAAAAGAGTTAACCGATTAAAGTTAAGTCAATTTAGAATATCTGGTAAATGTTTTTGTATTGGTATCAGTATATTATACTTGTTCTTCTGAAAATCTTCTTTTGATCTCTGAACTAAATAATTCCCAATGTTAAAGATTGACATGATATTTGGGTGGTAAATCAAGTGTATATTGACAATTTGGTTAATCCAGGAAAGGAAAAATTTAATGAAGAACAAATCTTCCAAATTACTAAGTATATAAAAGAAAATCTACTAAATCTTAGACTAATAGCAATTATAATCATTATTCTCCCTAATCATTGGAATTTCAGGGAACATTTTAACTGTTTCAGATTACGCCTGATCAGCTATATCAATTACATGGTTTTTTAGATTATTCAGAATTTAAAGAAGCAATTCAAGTATTACGAGATTTTTACCTTGCCCCTGTTGTTGCTCCTGTAGAGATAGAAAAACCAGTTGATAAGGGGCCAGCTCTTACACAAAAGTAATTATATGTCAGGTGGAACAAAACACCAAGATCAATCCAAAAAGATGAAGCTTCTGAAAAAATTAACTCACTTGTCCCACAAAACTATTTTATACAAGGGGTAGTGCACTTCTTTGGTCATTAAGTACTGATACAGATAACACTTTAATAAAACAGCTTGTTAAGAGATTAAAGAAAAAGAAACAGTTTCTGTTAAGTTGGAAAACTGTTTGAGTTGTATTCGTTAGGACTTGATCTGACAGTTACCCCTAATGACGTTACCGATTGTCAGGCTGCTTGTAACTGTCCTCCTTTCTCGTCCTGATTAAGTTGATCTACTTTTTCAATCCATAGTGTTCTTGCATCAAGAAGTGTTTGCATTGGAGTTCTTCCACAGCACATTTTACCTTGATGCGTTCTTTCACTATTATACTCATTAATCCATTTATCCAAATCATTTTGTAATTCATTCAGTGTTTTATATATTTTTTTACGAAAAGTAATCTGGTAAAACTCCTGTAGAATGGTTCTATGGAAGCGTTCACATATGCCATTAGTCTGTGGAGATTTAACTTTTGTTCTTGTATGATCAATATTGTTAACAGCAATATATAGTTGATAATCGTGACTGTCAGCTTTGCCGCAGAACTCTGTTCCACGGTCTGTAAGTATTCTCAATAAGCCCATATTATGCTGTTCAAAAAATGGTAAAACACGATCATTTAGCAAGTCTGCTGCAGTGATAGGAGTTTTCATCGTATACAGTTTTGCTTATGATCCCTTTCACTTTTCCTAGTGGTGGCGTCTTTGTAATAAGTCCTTGTATGAAGATGGGCTAGCCGTTAAGCCACTAGGTTTTATTTTTATCTGGTAATATCTTTTTCTAAGTCTGGAAAGCGCCTTGTTTTTTAAACTGAGAGTAAATGTAATCTGATGCTTCATTTTGAGCATTGTTATTTCCAATCCAAAATATAGGCAGTGCAGGCAGCAATACTATATCCATCCAGGTGGTCTCAGAAAATTTAACAGCAGTATGATACACTTTATCTGTATGAGTATTTTGAAGTTCAATATTTAAATTATCTATAACTGTTATTGATGTAGGCATCATCCAAAATGTTAAATCACATATTACACTTCTCATAATACTGCCTTCTTCATCTCTATAGCCTGACATTGTTATAATATAATCAGGCTTTTTATCTAAATTCCCTGCATAGTTATAATCTTGGATTAAACCTTCATATTGCCAATGTGCAAGAAGAGAATCAGTTAATATTCTATTTTGAGCTCTGTTAGCTTTTACACCTCTGTGATGGCTTTCAGTATTAAATTTCTGATCAAATTTGCCAACTCTATATTCAATGGTCGGTTGGTCTTTAATAAGTACTGACTGATTATTAACAACTGGAACATCTCCATTATTAAAACTCATGCATCCTGCCAATAATATACAACCAAATACCACCGTAGGTAAAGTATATAATACTTTCATTTATCCCCTTATTTCTTTATTGAGTGTTTATAAAATCTTAATCTAAATGCTAAAAACTTAAACTGCAATTTTTTACGTGCAATAGTGCAGCAATCTATATTTTATCATGCAATATTTTGTGTGCAATCATGCAGTAAAGTTTCAAGGCATTGGGTTCAATCACATTTGAAGTGGTTCAGGTCCTCTGCTGTTTATTTATCGCATATAATCCAGCATCTCCATACCCGTCATATAACTCTGCGAATTACCTCTCAAGCCCAGTTCAATCGCCATAACCATTTATGTTTTATAAGAACAGGAATCATTGGGGAGAAAAAATACCGGTCAATTCCTAAACAGGCAAAATTTGAACAAACTCCACTATGAGCGAACATCCAAAACTGTCTTTTCATAGATTAACACAGTCTTCTGTTAGGGTTGTGGTTTTAAAAAATGATTGTATTAGGGAGATCAAATAATTGTAATAACTGAAAAATTATTCATTACTGCCTTGATCATCTTTCCATTGATCAAGCAGTAGTTTATGTAGATTATTTTGAGAATGCATCATAGGATTTCTAAAACAAAATCTATATATTTTTACGGATAAATATCCATGTCATTGGATAATGAGATATAAGCGAAAATAAGTAGGCAAAAAACTTTACTATTTAATTCTGGCTCTTATTAAGCCACTCAAAACTATCAGCGTAACAACAAGATCTATTATCATCCATACACCTAGACTAAAAAGGAAATTATAAAAAGGGCTATAAAGAACAATAAAAATTAAAGCTAAAGGAATAACATAAAATGGAGTTTTGCTCGGTAAATTCATTCTATAACTCACATAAGTGCCTTTTACTCCAATTGCCAGTATACCAAGTAGCTCAATCCATCTAACAATCTTAAAAAAATTAAAGAAAAAAGACTCTCTGAATACTTCCATGCTGCTAATAAGCTTAAATGCAATACATATGTCATTTGCTAAAAAAAACAGATAGACAAGAAAATAAGAGACACATAAAATGAATAAAATATCCTTTTCTCTGTCTGTATATCTATGTTGCTTAACCATAATTAAATATTGTTATCAATTTGTATCACAATATATAATACATTAAAAACTGGGTGCAAATAAGCTTCTAATTAATTATATCACATTTTATAAATACTATTAGAAATCTCAATGAATCTAAAGTTATAGATAACTTATCTTATCCTTTTTATTGCTGACAACTTTTTTAACAGTCTTCCTAAGCCAAATATTTGCAGAGTCGTTTTGTTTATCAGGACTCCAGATTAATCTATAGTCGATTTCAGGAAGTTCAATAGGAAGTTTTTTCACAATAAAATCAAAGTTTTTCTGAAAATCTAAGTTAATTGCATCATGGACAATACATAACAAGTCAGTATCACGAAGCATACTTAAAGCAGCAAGTAAATATGGAACTTTAAAATACATAATTTTATTATCTTTATAAAAATTTTCCAAATTCATTTCAAAGTCAATCTCTTTACCTGAAGCAGCTAATATATGCGGACTGTTAAGAAACATTTTTTTTGTTAGCTTAGAATTCTTTAAAATAGGATGATTTTTATCAGCAAGGCAAACTGAATTAAGCGATCCCAAAATCTCTGAAATAAAACTCTTAGGAATATTGTCATGAAGTAATAGAGCAGCATCTAATTTGAGAGAGTTAAATTCATCTGGAGATGCTATGAATTCTATCGATACTGCAGATACAGTACAATTAGGTGCTGTTTTACGAAATTCTGCTATGAGTTTTGGGAAAACAATGGCTACTGCTGATTCAAGCATACCAATTCTAAAATGTTTTACTCCCGTTGAAGGATCAAATTGCTCATTTTCAAAAACATTTTCTATTCTGTTAATAATTTCTCTTACGGGAATAATTAACTCTTCGGCCCTTGGAGTTAAAGTCATGTTACTGTTAAAACATACTCGAACTAAAAGTTCATCCTGGAATAGTTCTCTTAACTGCTTAAGATGTTTACTTACAGTTGATTGTGTCAACGATAATTTCTTAGCTGCTCTTGTAGTATTTTTTTCCATGAGAAGAACATCAAGTATTACCAGCAAATTAACATTAATTGAAGATAGTTTTACTTTCAATATATCATACCTTTTCATATAAGTTGTTTTACGACTATAAACAATGATATAAATTCATTTTATCAATTATTATATATGATATATATTAATTATCAATAAATAAAAATGGATCGTATAAGATGGAAAAGTATTGTTTTTAATTAAATAAGAGGTGGTAATCATGACTTGTAAAAATTTAACACTGTACAAAATTAATGGAACTGATAAAAATAAAGATAAAAATGTTATTAAAATAAAAAACTGTAATATATACTCAGTTTGCGTTCCAAATATCGAAGAAGCTTTAAAGGTTTGTCTGGAATACATCAGAGAAGAGAATATAGATAGTATAATACTTTGTGCTGGTTTTAATAATATTGAAGTTGGAGAAATAGATAAGACAACTGGAGAACATATCAATGTTTCTGTTGTAAGAAATGATAGTAGCCCGTCAACAATTGTAGCTAGAGAAAAAATGAAAGAAGCAGGAATTATCTGATTTATCTTTTAAAATATAAAATAAGGAAGTTATCATGAGCAAAAATAAATTTGTTGTTGTTGTACAGTGTGAACAAGTTACTAAACATTGCTCAGGCTTTTTCTGTGAACATGCGTTTAATGCAAAAAAAGATTGTTTTTCATCTTACGCTGATTATGATAAAGTTAGATTACTGACAATGTCATGCGGTGGTTGCCCAGGCCGAAATACTTTAAATAAATTAATCAACCTTGTTTCACAAATTAAGAAAACTGAAAAGTTTCCAAAAACTGAAATAGTTGTACATTTAGCTTCCTGTGTAGCATTTGAATCTTATCACGGCCCTGAATGTCCACATAAAGAATACCTTACAAAACTAATTACAGAAAAGGGAGGTTTTGAATTAGTTTATGGTTCCAGACTAAGCCATATAGCAGAAGGAAGAAGAAAAATAGGTACCTACAATAAAAGAGAAACTGAAAGTATACCTCCGTTTAGAAAACCTGGTGCATATCATACAGGTGAACCGCATAAACTTCCTCCTATATTAAAAAATGATTAAAGTAATTTAACTTTTTGAGTTCAATTAGAGTATTTCTGTCTAATATATAAGGAATGATAATTATGAAAAAGAAACTAAGTAATATTATAGAAATAGAAAGAATTATAAAAAAATCAATAGCTTTTAGATTGGCGATGTGTGATAATAATATTCCTTATTTAATACCTCTTTGTTTTGGGTATAAAGATAATATTATCTATTTCCATTCAATGAATAGAGGAAAAAAGTTAAAGATTTTAAAGAAAAACAGTAAAGTATGTTTTGAATTTGATAATGATTTAAGAGTCATCAGCCATGCTAAAGCATGTAGTTGGAATATGAATTTCAATTCTGTAGTTGGAACAGGAACTGCTACTCTAATTGAAGACATAGATGAAAAAAAGAAAGCTTTGGATATCATAGTTAATCAATACTCGGACAAAGAGTATAAATACCCTGATAAAGTTTTAAATATAACCAGTGTATTTAAAATTGATATAGAATCAATATCAGGCAGACTTTCAGAATACTCAAATAAGACAAATTAGTTTAATAAATTTCATTTATAAGCAATTATAGCAGAAGAGGCAATATAAAATTAACAAACACAAACCGATATCTGCTGTCTATCGAAAATTCTGATAAATATGAATTCGCTGAAGATTTTGATGGCTACCTTTCATAATTCCCATTTGAAGGAAATTCTGAATCAGACGACTATATAAGATTAACTAAATTTAATAGTAACTATTCTCACCAAGCTTCTGCCTCTGAAAAACATATCTCTCCAATGTGATATTTGTAGTTTCTGGTTATTTATACGAATAAGTATTTGATATCTGCCCTGAACCAGATTATTAGTAAACTGACATTGTGGTGAAATCCGTTGAATCTTGAAGCAGATAGTGATGTAAAAATTTTGGAAATGTTATTTCCCTGTCAATCTGTAATTAAGAACAACTGGTAGGTTATTCAAGATTAATAAACCTTTATCATCTAGTAAAAATTAAAAAAATGATTGAGTTAGGGTGTTTTTTAAAGTAATTACACAAAAACTTGTTTATCATAATAAAGACACTACTAAAAGTTAAAATTTGATATTTAATAATATTTAAAGAAATATTCATGATTAAAATAATAACTCCATTTAAAAATATGAAATGGTTTCTTAAATGAAAAACCTCATATACAACCACATTGTGAAACAAGTTACAATTGACGGATATAAAGTTGTTCTGGAGCATGCCTCCAAAGGTGCACTAATCCTTGATGTCGGTATTGGCAATGGACTAATGATCAAACACTATCATGCAATTATTAAAAGAAAAAATATAAAAATAATTGGAATAGATATAAACAGGGTATACCTAAAACACTGTGCAAATTTAATAGAACATTATGGTCTACAAGATAATTTTAAACTTGTTGCAAATAGTATTGAGAACTTTTTACCTCCTGAAAAACAAAGCTTTGACTGCATTGTTTTCAGTATGAGCTTAATGCTGCTTAAAGATAAACAACAGGATATTATTGAATCAGTAAAAAACTGGATGAAGCCAGATGGCCGAATTATTTTTTCACAAGTAGAATTTGAAAAGAATAATAAATTTTTAAACTTTATTAAGCCGAAACTTAAATACCTAACTACAATCGATTTTGGGGAAATTATCTATAGAGATGAATTCCTGAGTTTTCTTGAAAGTAACAGTTTAAGAGTCATTGAAAATATCAGTAGAAACAAAAACTTCTTCAAAGGCAAACACCGTATCACAATGACAGGACATAATTAAAAAAATAATCCTAAAAAAACTACTTCAAAATTATCTAAACAAATGTACGTTGTTCAGTTGTTAATACAAATTGTCTGATTTCGTAAATGGCAGACGTGAATAAGCTTTAGATATCCGTACAAAAAGATAACTACACCTAAAAAAACAACCAATACTAAAAACAGCATCTAAAAACAATATTAATTAATTTGACAAAGATAGCTGTAGCATAAGTTGATTTTGGACAGCACCTATAAAACTTACCAAAACCGAATAATATAAACTAAAAATTAATAATAAACTTTAAAAAAAATGAATTCTCGTTGATAATTATAATAACTTATTATTACCTGAAATGTAACTTAATTCCAAATAATACAAACAAACCGTAATTCATAATTATAGGTAAAAATTTTACCATTATTACACGTGAAGGTAAAATTTTTACCTTATTTCTTAAACAAAATATGACTTTTTTATATTACAAAATATACAAATCATTGTAAGGTAGTAAGCATAACTGGATTAAAGGAACTGTTTACACTTTTATAATGAAGTAAACGAAATTTAGGTATATTAATAATAATATTTAGAGCATTTTTACTATTAAATATCCAAATTGTTCCAGCTATTAACAGAAAATTCAAAACTCAAAAATTTATTAATCATTTATATAATAAGGAAACATCATGTACAGCAGTAAAAAAACTAGATATATCGACAGATTAAAAGAAGAAAACGTAAGACTTTATGAAGACAATTATAAACTTAAAGAAACCATTAAAACAATTGAAGGACATTTTGGCAAACATCATAAATCTTTGATGCTTAATGATGATATTTTTAATACCATTTAAAAAAATATTATATTTGTACATAAAACAGTCTGCAAAACAATAAATTTATGCAATTATTATTATGAAACATGCTGTAACTGAAAGAGAATAGAAAACAGATACAATGCTTACTAAAGATCTAGTGTTTTACTTTAACAAAGCTAAAGAGATCAGAAAAAGTAATAAAATAAAATTGATTGAATTAGCGGAATTGATGGATATAGCTAAATATACATTGTATAGATGGGAGACCGGCTCTGCGAAACCTTCTTCCAATAATATAAGGATTCTTGCACAGCTCCTTGAGGTATCTGTTGGTGAAATTTCAAATTTGAAAGAATTTCCGATACAAAATAAAAATATACTAAAAGAAAAGGGACATTCAGAACCTGCAATCATAAAATATCTATATGAACTGGATAAGATAATTGAAGAGTTTGGTGATGTTCCAATAGTAAATATAAATTCATTGAAAAACCTCAAACGTGCATGTTTGGAATATCAGCAGCAAAATACTGCTTTATTAAAAAAAGTTCGTCATTTTGAAGAAATATTAAATCATAATTCGTCCATTCTTTATATCGTTGATTCTACTCTTAAATTTAGATATGTTAATCAGGAATTCATCTTCATGTCTAATAAATCATGTGCTGAAAATATAATTGGCTATAGAGCCAGTGATATCTTCGGAATGAATGATGTGTATGATATTATTCAATATGAAAAACAAGTTATTAAAGAGCAAAAACCTCTTTATAATAAAAAAATTTCAATACCATGCAGCAATGGAACAAAAAAAGGACTTTTAACAGTTCATCCAATGATTAACGAAGCTGGAGAAGTAATTGAATTAATTTGCACTATCCAAGACATTACTGATGTATCAAACTTAATAAATAATCTTGAGCAGTTAAAAAAAGCTATAGATGTAGCGGATGATTATTTTTTTAGTATTATAAAAAATAATAAAGAGAACAAATACATCAGTAAAACTTTTGAAAATATAACAGGCTACAAACGTGAAGCATTCTATGAAGACATAAATTTATGGTACTCAATCATACATCCTGATGATGCAGTTCATCTGCCATCTTTGGAAGAAAGGCTGAATTCAGAAGGTAAAGCCAGATATAGAATAATTCATAAAAATGGACGTTTTGTGTGGATTGAAGCAGCAAGATATATCAAACAGGATAATGATACAGGTCAAACACTAAATTTTTCTGTAGTTAAAAATATTACTAAAGAAGTTGAACAGAACAGTATGCTTGAAATATTAAAAACTAGTCTTGATTTTTCAAATGTCGGAATAGTTGTTTCAAGTTTACAAAACAATCAGATAGTATATCGCAATAAAACAATAAAAAAACTGACAGGCTGTTCTTGCTCAGATAAAACAAATAAGAATATGGATTTTTTCCTGAAAAAATTTATTACCCCTAAAAACTATGAATCCATTCTAAAGCTAAATCATAATACTGATTTGAAATTAAATAAAATTCAAGACATCAAATGCAATATGCCAGATGGAAAAACCTCAGATTTCAGAATTATAACTTCCAATAGAAAATATCATAATGAAATATTTCAGTTAAGCATATTCCGCGATATTACAAAAGAAAAAATAAAAACAGAAACTGACGAATTATACAAAAGAGTTATTAATAATACAAACAGCAGTATCTGGATTATCAACCCGGATAGAACAAAATATATTTTTATAAGTGAATCAGTATCGAAACAGTATAATTATCCAAGTTCTAAATTTAAAAAAGATATGAATTTCTGGATAAACAATTGCGTGCACCCTGAAGATAGAACAAAAGAACTAAAATATATGACACAGGAAATTGAATATCCACATAAAAGAAAATTCAGAATTATCAGACCGAATGGAGATATAAGAATAATAAAATGCAGTCTTCATATTTCAAATGGTTATCTGCTTTCTCATGAATTTGACATTACAGACGAATAGAAAAAGGTCAGGATCACATCTGCTTTAGATAAAAAATTGGTTTCAAATAACTTATCAATAAAACATAAATTCTTTACAGTTTTTAAAAATAATTTATACATGATAGTGCCTTTAGATGAAATATTTCCATCAGTTACCAAAAAATAAAAAATAATCTTCAAATTCATTTTGATATCTTCATTGATTACAAATACTATATTACAGCAATATAAATTCAGGGATAAGAGGAGTTCATAATGTTATCAGTTACTTCAGATTTTTCTAAAAGTGAAGGTGATCCAAAACCATATTTAAAACTAATATCAGAAGCTGGATTTTCTCATATACACTGGTGTCACCACTGGTGTGACGATTTTCTCTATACTGAGCCTGAAATCTCATATATTATAAACTCTCTTAAAGAATATTCTCTAAATGCTTTAGATCTACATTGTTCAACCGGAAAAGAAAAAAACTGGGCATCAATGCTGGAGCATGAAAGGGTCGCAGGTGTAATATTAGTAAAAAATAGAATCCAAATGATAAGAAGCCTTGGAGGCGAAGTTATCATCATGCATGCTTATGAATATAATAATGCACTAAAGAAGTCACTTGATGAACTTCAACCTTATGCAAACGCTTTAAATGTCAAGATAGCTGTAGAAAATGGTGAGTTTTCTATTCTAAAAAAAATATTCGATGACTACAGCCCTAATTTTATAGGTCTCTGTTATGACTCAGGTCACGGCAATATGCTGAAAAATAATCAGGGTCTGGAAAATTTAAATCTTCATAAAGAGAGACTGATATCTGTTCATTTGCATGATAATAATGGTTTGAATGATCTGCACAACCCCCTGTTCACAGGAACTGTAAACTGGAAAAAACTTGCTGAAATTATAGCTGAATCAGCGTACAAAAAACCTTTGAGCCTGGAAGTGACAATTCTTAACTCAAAGTTCAAGAACAACATAGATTTTTTAAATGATTCTTTCAAATCAGGTAACAAATTAACGGAGATGGTGAAGGAATATCAATCACGAATTAATAATTTTTGATTAAAAAAATAAAACATCAATCCCTAGTAATATAAAAATCAATCCGGCTATACTCCCCATATAATTAGAAACTCTCATGTTTCTCTTTAATATTTTTGACATTTGTGCTGCAGAATAGGCAAGAAAAAGGCACCAGATAGAACCGGTAGCAACCCAGGATAAACCTAAAACTAAATATGGAACCGGATTATCTGAGTTTTGTGAATTAACATATTGTGGTAGAAAAGCTAAAATAAATAATACTGTTTTAGGATTCATCAGATTAACTAAGATACTCTTAAAATATATTTTCAATAATTTACTTTTTTCTAACTTAGGTAATCCCTTATCAAGGATATCCTCTTTCTTTACTATATATTCTATACCTAAATAGACTAAATAAACAGCACCGGCTATTTTTATAATATTGAATAGAGTTACATGCGTTTTTAATATTATGGATAATCCGAATGCAGTCAGCAATATTTGCAGAAAAACCCCGGTAACAATACCGAAGACAGAAAAATATCCAGCAATTTTACCTTGAGATATACTTCTTTCCATAATATAAATAGTGTCTATTCCAGGCATTAGATTTAGTAAAATACCAATAGCCAAAAATTCGGAATAATTTTCAATACCAAACATATTGCATCATTCTCCATTATATTATTTATCATTTATTGAAAAGCAGTTAAAACCAACTTTTTATCATTCCCCCTTAAAATACATTTATCAAAATATCTATTAGTAAATAAATCCCAATAATTATTTCAATATGCATTATTTTTTAGGATTAAATACAGATGCAATAAAAGCGAAAATAAAACAGGCTTAAGGATAATTATGTACAGTTGTCGTATCTTCCCAATTATGCAGGAAGATTGCTGTATCTATTCAACCTATCTGGAACACTATTTTCCAGTTTAAAAATTTGAAACATTATCCATCACATGCAGAAAAATTTACAAATAGGTAAATAAAATTGTTCCTGATGAGAATATCGTTGAGTTATCAGTTGTCTAACAATTAATATTACAATAATAGGATAACTGTCGGATCAAATTCCAACTATTACAAAATGTATAATCTACAACTTTTTCCCGATTACAAGATCTTTTCTATCCTCAATTTGACTGAATCCCTCTGTTTTCATAATTACCCCCATTTCTTCATAAGAAGGTTGCCATCCGGTCTCCTCTCCCTGCCCCAATACAGTTAGTGAATGGTAACCAGCCCATACTGATCCAGACCAATCATTTTCGGCATAGAACTCTTTTACCAGGATAGAACCACCAGGTTTCAGGGCATTAAATACTTTCCTTAGGATTTTATGACAGTCGTCTATATTCCAATCGTGAAGTACGTTAGCCAGCATAATTACATCTGCTGTATTGGGTAGATCATCTACAAAAAAGTTACCTCCCACAGTTTTAATATGTTCTTTTACTCCAGCTTTTTCGATAAATTGTTCGGCAATCTTGCAAACCGGTGCCATATCAAAAATAATACAGTTCAAATGAGGATTGCGCTTTTGAACTCCAAGGCACCACCCACCAGACGCTCCGCCAATATCCATAAGAGTATTATGCTTGGAAAAATCGTACTGAGCTGCCAACTCAGTACCCCAGTGAATTCGCTGCTTATGCAGACTTGTAAAAAAATCAGGTCCCAGGTCAGTTTCTTCAGGCTTCTTTCCCTGGTTTCTCATAACATACCAGTTTAGAGGTTGTGGATCAAGAATTCTTTTTTTGACTAGGTCTGAAGATTCTATATAAGGACTACCTATAACAGCATTATGTATCAGATTAAAATATTCCAAAAAGTAATCAGCTTCTTCAGAGAGTGATAGCTTCTCATCTTTATATCTAAGAATACCGATACCGGAAAGACATTGAGCAATTGTTCGAGTTGTCATTAGCGGCAGTTGCCACAATTCACTAACTTCTTGCAGCGGAAGATTTTGATTATCGAGTTTCTCAAGTAATTTTTCCCCTTGTACAATTTCAAGGATTCCTTCGGTAATTTTACCTAGAGCAATGTTTGCAACTGTATTAAAAATAGTATCATTCTTTTTCATAGTGTTACTCACCTATTAAATATTTATTTTATTAAATTATTTTGTTGTTGTTTTTAGGCAACCTAATCAATTTCATCATATGATTTCTATTTTATTTATTATGATTGTTTTCTTCAGATTCTTTTCTGATTTAAATACATTGACATTCTTTTAATTTTAGGAAATATAATAAGCATTATTTCATCAACAAAAAAGAGAACTAATAGTTACCATGCAAGAACATTGTTGTCATTTTGTTATTTATTGAATATATTTAGAGGTAAAAAAAACACCAAATCAGATGCAAAATCTAAAATATAATTTCAATAATTTAAAAAGGAAAAATAAATAAAATCAGTTGATAATTTCTTAGGAACACACAACATGCTATAAGCTTAAATAGCATAACTTTTGAGTAAATCGTCTAAATCACACTAATTTTTAATAAATTTACATGCAGTTGCTTTGAAGGATATATATGTCTGTTTACCACAGTAAAGATTTAAGTTTTCAGCCGATATCTTTGTTATAAGCGAACAGATGAAAAGATTGCCTATATCTACAACAACTTCCAATCCAGATCTGACATTCTCTATATCTATAATTCTTCCTCTGAATACATTCCTTGCACTGGATTCAAAATAATTATTTGATATCGTAATATCTTCACTTCTCAAAATAATACAACCTTCCCCGTCAGCCCCTGTTTTTGCTGTATAAAATAATATTTTATTCTTTTTTATATCATGGGTTATGAATGTAGCTGTCCTCTGGTCCATTCTTCCTCTATAAAAATTTTTCACTCCTACAAAATTAGCAATAAATTCAGTTTTAGGATGTCTGAAAATTTCATCAGGTGTACCAACTTGAGTTATATTTCCTCGTTCTATAACAGCTATCCTCGTAGCTAAAGCTAAAGCTTCTTCATAATCATGGGTAACATGTATTATTGTAAGTGGTCTAATACCGTTAAACTCGCCTCTGTTTATTTTACGTAACAAGCATCTTATTTCTCCTCTAATTTGAGTATCAAGTGCAGAAAGCGGTTCGTCAAGAAGTAATACTGAAGGATTAGTAACCAGAGTTCTAGCCATAGCAACACGCTGTGCCTCTCCCGGAGAAAGAGTCTCAGGAAATCGATCCAGCAATGAATTAATACCCAATATTGTACATAACTGTCCAAATTTATCATTTCCGAAATCACCCCTTCCATACTTTACAGCATAGTCTATATTTTTCTTTACTGTCATATGCGGAAAGAGTGCATGATTTTGAAAAACCATCCCAACATCTCTTTTCTGTATAGGCTTTTTCGTAATATCTACACCATTGAGAGCAATATTTCCTAATTCGGCTAACTTTAATCCCGATATAAGTTCCAATATAACGCTTTTTCCTGCACCTGATTTGCCAAGAATAACAAAATATTCGCCATCACTAACCTTTAGGTTAATATCAGATATCTGAAAATTACCAATTTTTTTTGATATATTATTTAAAGTAAGCATCAATCAATACCTGCTTCTTCTTTTATAAGCTCTCTTACTGTCAGAAAGCAGACGCAGACAAACAAAAAGAAAAATACACACAACAATAAACAGCACAGCTACAGGTTCAACATATTTTAAACCAAAAGCCATGAATCTGTTATATATTAGCACTGATGTGACCATAGGATGATATGCAATTATTACAATAGCTCCAAACTCACTTAATCCACGTCCCCACATCATTACAAAACCTGAGAGAATTGATCTCCATGACAAAGGAATACTTATCGTAAAGAAAACCCTGCAGTGTGAAGCGCCGAGAGTATAAGCCGCTTTTTCATATTTTCTTGGTATAGATTCGAAACCATCTCTTGCGGCATTAATCAAATATGGCAAACTGACAAATGCCATAGCCACCATAATCCCCAATGGATGATTAATAAAAGACAGTCCGAGATGATTAGCTGTTCTACCTATAATTGTTTCTCTGGAAATTACACACAATATGGCAATGCCTGCGGCAGAATGCGGTATTACTACCGGCACATCTATTATCCCACTTATAATTTTTTTAAAAACAAAATTTTTTCTTGCTAAAAAATAAGCAAAAGGAACGGCAAATATTGAAAAAAACAATGTGCCTGCCATAGAAACCCAAATGGTAAGCCAAATACTCTGAATTACAGTTGAACTCTTTGCTGCAGCTATAAGCTGATTTATTGAAGAACTGAATGTTAGACCTAAAATTGGAGCAAGGATAAAAATTAAAATTAAGCTTCCACACAATATCAGGAGTAATTCAAATATAGATTTTCTTTTCAAACGAGTCATAATTTTATATATAATTCTGTTTAGTGTGCAATGCACACTAAACATTGTTATTATTCGATATGTAAAATAAAATTTTACTGGTTAAATCAAACCGTAAATACCTGATCTTAATATATCTATCATGTATCCATGGCAAATTTTTTTAATTCAGTAGGTATATTTTGATATGTTGCTGAATACGCAGGGACAATGGCTCCCTGTCCGTTCTCCTTCATGATTTTCTGTCCTTCAGAACCTAAAACAAATTTAAGAAATTTAATTGCAGCTATTTGATTAGGTGCATTTTTTGGTATGGTCAAACCATATATCATAGGAGCACCAGGTACATTTATATAAGTACCAGGTTTTTTCCCTACAAGCCTTATACTAACCTGCTTGTAATATTTTGAATACTTTTCACTGCTCAAATTTAACTGAACAGGAAGAGAAATATATTTCAAATGGTGCTGCTTTGCTAATGATTTGTAAATGAGAGCATAATCCAATGATCCGGTCTGAAGGAGACCTAGCAAATTAGTCTCCTCCGGCCTGATAATCATATTTTTGCTGTCATTAATATTATGAAACAGCTCTGGATCTTTATAATATATCGCTGCAAGCTTTAACATGACCATGGCACTGTAACCACACGGATCATCATTTGCATTTGAATGCCCGGTTTTAACACCTTTACGCTGCAGTATTTTATACCAATTTTTACTGTTGATTTCACCGGCATATTTGGAATTTTTCGTATAGACTATAGCCATTTGATTATTAGTAAATTTAATATCCCACAATGCATATTTGGGGATTAGCAGATTATTAATGACTGCATAATCAGCAGACATCATAATATCTGCTTTTTCATGCAAATCTGCTATTTTTCTAGCAGCAGTCCTACTGCCTGATCCTTCCATCATAATATTGACATTAGGATGAACTTTTTCATAAGCTTTTTTCATCTGCGTCAGAGGTATACTCAAACTTCCGGCATTGAAAATAATCAGGTTCTCTTTTTTAATTTTTACATCATTCCAGGTTTTAAAGCAGGCTAATATGGCAAGCACTGCAATAACAATTAAAAAGATATAAAATAATTTCTTAATCTCTATTCTTTTGCTCATTATCTTCATTTCCTTTCAACTATCTATGCACTCTTCCCAGAAGCCTAAATCTAATCCCTCTGAAATCAAACAACTTATATGCCTGAACTTTTATCCAGTCAGAGATGAGAAGTCTTTCAATAAATGCATAACACCATACCAGGACTATATATTTCCAAGAAATACCTGGAATCAGCCCCCAGCTTCCGCCAAAAAATAAGTTCCAGCATGCTACTGATATAATCACTTTTGATACAAAAGATGCCCAGAAAAGAGCTTTGCTTGGACCTATCGTCCAGAACCCTTTAACAGTACGACAGATAAATATGGTTAAATTACCTGCAATTAAGAGCTGTAGAAATGCCAGAGTTTGCAGTTGTTGAAATGTTATTGGAGGGAAAAAGCTCTTTATCCACTGAGGAGCAAATTGATAATTATTTATTGCAGGAAACAGTATTTTTCCACCTTCTACAATATGATATATTACCTTGTTTCCAACTTGACTGATACCAGGATCGTTCAACAGTACATTGTAGCCAAAAGCAAATAAAGCCAGTGTAAAAATAACATCAAGGAATCCGACTACAGATGCTATCCCTATTACTCTTCTCATATTCCATCTATCAGGCCGCAGAGAATATTTCACTTTATCAGTAGCAATCGCCATAATAGGGAAATCATTAAATACAGCTAATAGGATAATCATAAGTGGAGCA
>PVBE012292874.1_pt1 | contig 37471 bp, 34 predicted proteins | sample 1631181 | NCBI WGS metagenome assembly PVBE01 (sample SAMN08397723, study PRJNA350692) | Marine metagenome, whole genome shotgun sequencing project. | isolation source: water | place: Pacific Ocean | collected 2012-04
GTCCCACTTTCGCTGACGGTCTACAATCGCATAATGGACAATAATGGACAGATTCGACAATGCAAAAGCCCCTCAGATCACTCCAAGGGGCCCATTTCATGCCTAGAATGGTGGCGCGCCTGACAGGATTCGAACCTGTGACCCTCGGTTCCGAAGACCGATGCTCTATCCACTGAGCTACAGGCGCGTGGGGCTTGCGCTGGCTGAATGGCCCGAATGCTTACGTGCGAGCCTAGACGCCAGTGTGGCGTATCGCGTAGTTAGTCGAGCAACTCCGCGACAAACTGTCTGTAATGTTGACTGCCGGTTTTTCTGAGCTGCTTGTCCTCGGTGAACTCGACGTCTCCGAGGTCTTCGAGCAATTCGATGTGCGCCACCATCTCCGCTAGCGCCATGTAGAGATTGCCGCCGAGCAACTTCCCATGTTCGAAAATCCCTCTGGTGACGGATTCAAGACCGGGGTCGTCATCCGTCAGGCGCTGAAGAATTTGGTTCAGCCTGCGGGCGTGGTGCCGGACGATTTCTCGAGCTCGCTCGACAGTCTGGAAGTTGTACCTGTTCCGATTATACAGCCGATGCGCGGGCAGAATCGAGTAGGTCGGTCCGAGGTCGATGACCGTCTTCAACGATCGCATATAAGTCTCGAGGCCGTACGACTTGCTGGCGTCTTCGAACTCGTTCGGGATTATTTCTTGGATGTGCTTTCGGAAAGTCGCTTTGGTGGTCGGATGCGGTGTGATCTCCGGAAGCACGTGGTCGCCGGTGAAAACGACGCCGTCGAAAGTCAAGCAAAGTTCGTCTGGCGAGTGACCCGGTGCGTGGATAACCGTCGCGTCTCCGAAAGTTTCTCCGTTCGCCACGGTGTGGTCAACGCTGAGGCCTTTTTTGCTTTCCTTGTATCGTTTGTTGCGGACGCGGTAGGTGCTCTCTTCTCGTTTGTCGATCGCGGCGTCGGCCAGGGCGTTCATTTCGGTGTGGATCGGGGACGCTGAACGGTCTTGCACTTCCCATTGGTCATAAGGCAGCAGCGCGGCATACATCCCGTGCGTCCACAACTCTGCATCGGACGCGTCGACCATCTCGGCGATCGATCCGTCGTGATCTGAGTGGCCGTGACTGACGATGACACGATCAACGTCTTTGACGGAGTAGCCGCATAGCTTGAGGCCGTCCGCGAGTTCCTGGAACGTGCCGTGTGAGCCGGGATCGACGAGCGTCGCCCCGTCGCTTTCGAACAGGTACGCCCATGTCGGTCCGGTCCTCGAAGGCCAGTCCTGCGGGACTCCGACCGCGTGAACTGTCGTTCCGCCATGAGTGGTTAGTCGCAGGACCATCCGGTTCCCTTGCGGGTCGCCTTTCCGCAGCACGGCTACGTCTGAGAAGGCTGGGGGCATAGTTGTACGCTCCTCGAAAAACGATGGAAATGATTACAAAGTGAAAGGGAGATGGGGTGAGCGAAGGGATTTGAACCCTCGATCTCCAGGGCCACAACCTGGCGCCTTAACCAACTTGGCCACGCTCACCATCATGCGCAGTAAATTCTAGCACCGCGCTCTTGGAAGGGTCAACGAAGCACGAAGGTGCGACGATGTCAGGAACCGTCACCGTCCTCCGCGTTGGTCTCCATCAACTCGTGCAGGTCTTTGCTGGTAAGCGCTTCGAGCAAGTCGGACACGATGACGTCCTGCTTGGTGTGGTGCCGAAGCGGGAGTTCAGGATCGACGCTGTATACGTTGCGCCGTCCTATCTTGCGCCGTTCGATGTACCCAGCGGCTTCAAGATCGGATATAATCTTGTGGGTAGTACGTTCAGTAACTCCGATATATTGCGCAATTTCTCGCGCCGTACTCGTATTATTATGGGAAATGTAACTGAGCACCAATCCATGGTTCGTGATGAAGGTCCATCGTGCAGCGTCAATCAATTGCTACGGGCCCCCATTTCAGGTTAGCCGAATACTACCATATCTTCGACTCGCGAGCAATCGACTGGCGCAGCCTGCCTTATTAAGGCTGACGGAACAACCGCACTTCGGCGTACGATTCCAAGAATCACGCCGACGGCGCATCAATGGCCGCTTCCATTCTAGGTCGAGTTATTAGCTTGCTGAGAGGGCTTCAGCGAGCGCAACCAGTGTGCGCACCGGCACTCCTGTGGCGCCTTTGATCGTGTAACCGCTCGTACGCGTCGTTCTTGCGGTGCCTGCGATGTCGAGATGCGCCCACGCAGCGTCATCGGCGAACTCTCCGATGATCATGGCGCCCGTGATGGCGCCTCCACCGCGCTCGCCCGTATTCTTGATGTCAGCAATGTCGCTGCGATACTGGCGCTTGTACTCCGAATACGTGGGCAGTTCCCAGAAACGCTCGCCGACACTCGCCCCGGCTTCGACGACCTGGTCGGTCCATCCTTGATCGTTGCCGAAGATGCCGCTGGCGAGGTCTCCCAGCGCAACCACGACGGCGCCCGTCAGCGTGGCCACGTCGACCAGCCGGGTCAGCCCGAGAGAGCGAGCGTAGCAGACGGCGTCGGCCAGGACGAGCCGGCCTTCAGCGTCGGTGTTCCCGATCTCGATCGTCTTGCCGTTCATCGCGCGGACCACGTCGCCAGGGCGTTGTGCTTTGCCGCCCGGCATGTTTTCGGTGGCCGCCACGATGCCGACGACGTTTACTTTCGGCTTGAAACGCGCGATCGCTTGCATCGCGCCGATCACGGAGGCGCCTCCAGCCATGTCGCCTTTCATCGTCAACATACCCGCCGCGCTCTTCAGATCGAGTCCCCCGCTGTCGAACGTGATGCCTTTGCCTAAGAGTCCGAGGTTGTTGTCGCTGTTGTCCGGATCGCCGTTGTATTTGAGCACGATCAGCTTCGGTGGCTCGTCGCTTCCCTGAGCCACTCCGAGCAGCGAACCCATGCCGAGCTCGGCCATATTGTCCCGGTCAAGAACGTTGATCTCGATGCCGGTTTCCTGCGCCACTTCGAGAGCGTGCTCCGCCATCGCGCTCGGGGTCATCGTGTTGGCCGGCTCGTTGGACATGTCCCGACAACGGCTCACCGCCGCCGATATGACTTCGCCCCTATCGACCCCGCCCTGAATCTGATCGATGAGGTCACCGTTCAGTTCTGCCAGCGTGACCTCTTCGACTTGATCGTTATCGGATTTGGATTTGTATTTGTCGAAACGATATAGGCCCATCGCTGTGCCTTCGACGACCGCCTGAGCGCATTCGCCCGGATCGAGTGCGCCTGCGCCGTGCACGATACTTATATAGGAGGTCACGTGTTTCGATCTCAAATGGCGACTGACTCCGCCCGCGACGGAGCGGACGACATCCAACGTCAGGTCGTCCGCCTTGCCGAGACCGACGACGATGACCCGGCCCGTGGGAATGCGTCCCAGCGTGTGGATCAACGTGATTTCGCCACGCTTGCCTTTGATTTCGCCGTCGGATATCAGGCCGGCGACAGCCCCGTCGAGCTGTTGGTCGACGACTGCAGCCGCGCCCCTGGGTTCTTCCGCGCCTTCGAATATGTTGACTACGATTGCCGGCGTTTCGAGCTCGGCGATGTTGCCTTGTACAACTCGGAAATCCATCCTAATCTCTCCCTGTGTCTCTCTGGCCGTGCAGGCCGCATCCATTATATGCGAGCCACACCGACACTGCTAGAACGGTCCGATCCTCTGATATAATTTCGGCGCCCCGTTTCATTATGGAATTGGGTATCCACCATCTCAGACGCGACGGACGCGAATCTGTCCCGAGGAGCCGGAAATGACACAGAACAAACCTTCACAACTCGCACGCGATTTGATCTCGCGTGCAAACAGAGTGTTGCCCGGCGGAAGCCTTGGGAATTTGGGCGGCGACCTCTTGATAGACCGAGGTGAAGGAGGGCGGGTTTGGGATGTTTCCGGAAACGAGTACGTCGACTACTTGCTCGGGTCCGGACCCATGATCGTCGGACACTCCCACCCCGAGGTGTTAGCGGCCGTTCGCCAGCAACTCGACAAAGGCACGACATTTTTCGCGGGCAACGAGCACGCGATCGAACTGGCGGAGGAGATTGTTCGAGCGGTGCCCTGCGCGGAACAGGTTCGTTTCGTTTCCACCGGGTCTGAGGCTACCTTATACGCTATGCGCGCCGCCCGCGCGTTCAGGGGACGAGACAAGATCCTCAAGCTCGAGGGTGGGTTCCACGGAATGAACGACTACGCGTTGATGTCAGTGTTCCCGACCGATCCGCCTGACTTCCCTCAAGCGGCACCGGGGTCGGCCGGCATACCGAGCGCGGTCCAAGAATCGATGCTGATCGCGCCGTTCAACGACCTGGAGACCACGACAGCAATAATCGATCGGCATCACGACGAACTGGGCGGAATCATCGTCGAGCCGATTCAACGAGTCTTGCCGCCCGCGCCAGGATTCTTGGAAGGCCTCCGCGAGATTTCCGAACACTACGGCATCCCTCTGATATTCGACGAAATCGTCACGGGATTCCGGGTCGCCTACGGTGGCGCACAGGAGTACTTCGGTGTCACGCCTGACCTTTGCACGCTGGGCAAAGCGGCAGCGGGAGGATTCCCGCTGGCGGCCGTCGCCGGAAAGTCGGAGATCATGTCGCACATGGACGCGAACTCGGTGCCGTCGGAGTCGTTCCTGCCCCAGATCGGGACCCTCAGCGGCAATCCGATCGCCGCCGTGGCCGGATTGAAGACACTGGAGATTCTGAGGCGAGAAGGCACGTACGAGCGATTGGCCGCCACCGGCCAGCGTCTGCTGGACGCCCTCCAACAACTGTTGGAGCAGGCGGAAATTCCCGCGAAAGTTATGGGCCACTCGACCTTTTTCGATGTGTATTTCACCGATTCCGAAATCACCGACTACCGATCAACTTTGCTGGCGGACACTTCGAAGCTGGCCCAGTTTAACTCGGTCTTGCGGTCAGAGGGCGTCATCAAAGGGTCGCCGAAGTTCTATGTGTCCACCGCTCATACCGACGATGACCTGTCCCGAACCTTCGGCGCGTTCGAGAGGGTCGTCGACCAGTTGCGCGAGTGACGATTTAAGGGTTGGGGAAGCCGCTCGGAGCGCAACCTTGCGCCCGTCGAAATCACTACACGTTTTCGCCGTATCAGAGGCTACACCGGCCAATGGTTGGGCGCAGTACACCTGTTCTAGTAACTATGATTCCATAATCACAGATTAGTTAACAAATTCCGAAGTGAATTCCCGAAAAGATCGACTAAAATCGCCTTGACACGACTTTTCAGTACCAGTACATTGAACAACGTGGGTCAGGAAAAGTTGTTTGGCGCTTCGGTGTCGGACACGATAGTGTGAGTTAGGCTGCATCAATCGCCCTGTGTATTTGCACCTTATTGGGCGTGGATTGTTAATCTCCCGGATAGAACGCTATCCGCCGCAGTCTGATCTTCTGGGTCGCCATGTTGGCGTCCGAACAAGCAGCACCGTTCCCTACCCTCGGGGCACGTTATTCCATTGACACGTGTCGTAGTGCGTGGCAACCGCATATCACTGGTGATCATATTGCGATTCACTGTCGGGTGGATGCGTTGGCGGCGGGCAGCGCGGTTCGAAGGATCCCGATGAAACATCGAGTCGTTAGCGTCTTTGTGCGCCTCGCGCATAATTGGCCGATCCCACGGGTGAGCTTGTGTATCTTGCTAACTAATTAGGAGCCGAAATCCTGTGAATATTGGCAGCACTTCCATCAACATCCTTCAAGACGGCACCTACCTGAAGGACGGCGGCATTTTATTCGGCGGAATCCCGAAAATCGAGTGGGAATTACGGGTCAAACCTGACCGACGAAATCGCGTTAGATTGAGCATGAACACCGTGTTGATTTCCACGCCGGAAACGAACATTCTTGTCGACACCGGCGCGGGCAGTAAACGCTCTGCTTTACTCAAAGAAGAACGTGGACTCAACGGCAACAAACTGGCGCGAAACCTGCGAAATTATGGGATGACTCCCCGAGACATCGATGTTGTCGTTCTGACTCAGCTCTTGACCGGGCACAGCGGCGGCTGCACGAAACTGGACCGCACCGGCGACGCGGTTCCGGCCTTTCCGAAAGCGAAGTACCTGATCCAGCAGGAGGCGTGGGATTCAGCCCACAACCCCAACGACCGGTACCTCAACCGTTTCCACGAAGACGATTATCTTCCACTGGCTGACCGTGAGATGGTGTCTTTCCTGGACGGCGATGACGAGATCATGCCGGGCGTCACCGTTAAGACAGCGAACGGTCCCTCGGCCGGCCATCAGGTCGTGCTGATCGAACGCGGAAGCGAACGCATCGCGTTTGCGGGCGATCTTATACCGACCCCGTATCACCTGCCTTTGCCCTGCATTTCGGCATCCGATGAGTATCCGAACGATACGCTCGCCCAGAAACGCGAGCTCATCGAAATGGCGATGGAGGACGGGTGGCTGATCATTTTCGGACACGGAAACCAGTGCCGTTCCGGCTACGTCCGGGACCGAAACGGCAGAGCAGAATTCGTGCCCGTTGAGATCTAGAATCGGCGACTAAAGCACATTTGTGGAAATTGGATGGCCCCACTTCCCTGGTAAGGACGTGGGGCCATCTGCTTTGAGGAGCACAGGCCAGGCTCTGGCACTCGCTGCCGATTCGTTGCCGTTACGGACTCGAAATCGCGGACGCCTCGGAGGCGACTTCGCCAACCATTTCCTGCCCGTCCAGCCCGTCGAGCCGGGTCGGAGCGATCGTGTTCGCCAGATCGGCTGCAGAGACTGTCCTCACCCTGACGTAGTTGTCGGTCAAGCCCGTCCAGGTCCGTTGAGATTCCGAAACTCGTAAAGATTCCCACAGCACCGGACGAGTCGTTCCCAACAAAGAGCGTCTGAACTCCGAAGCCATGTCAGCCGCCTGGGTTAGCAGCTCCTGGGATCGTGCCGCCTTCAGTTCCGGCGACACGTGGTCGTCGAGGCGCGCGGCGCTTGTCCCAGGGCGACGAGAGTACGGGAACCCGTGCAGGTCGGCGAACTCCATCCGGCCGCAAATCTCGACCGTTTCTCGGAACTCACTTTCTGTTTCGCCTGGGAAGCCGACGATCACGTCGGCCGTAATCGCCGCGTCCGCCATCCGACTTCGGATCGCCTCGACGGCTCCCGAGAACCTTTTTGCATCGTAGCGCCTGCGCATCCGCCGGAGAACTGCGTCGCTGCCGGATTGCAAAGGCAAGTGGAAGTGCGGACACAGGCGTTGGTCCGCCCACAGATCCAAGAACGCGTTATCGATGTCCTGAGGTTGCAGAGACGACACTCTCACCCTGGGCACGCTCGTCGATTCCAGAATCCGGGACACCAACGTCGTCAGGTTCTCGTTGTCGGGAAGATCGAAGCCGTATGAGCCGAGCTGCGTCCCGGTAAGCACAACTTCGTTGAAACCAAGCGCCTCGAACCGCAGGATGTCTTTGACGATTGCTTCCGGCGCGACGCTCTGCTCCCTGCCCCTGACGCGGGGCACGACACAAAAGGCGCAAACTTGGTTGCAGCCCTCTTGAATCTTGACCATGGCTCGGGTTCGTGTCGCAGTCATCGCGGCGATCGAATCGAGCCCCGCGAGACTCTGGAATGCGTCGCCGATGGAGCCTGCTACGCGTTCGACGACCGCCGCCTTGTCGTCGTTGCCAAGGACGATGTCGATTTCGCTGATCTCGGTGAGCGCCTCCGGCGAACGTTGCGCGTAGCAACCGGTGGCGACAATCGTTGCGTCCGGATTGCGCCGTCTGGCGGACCGCAACGCCTGACGGGCTTTACGGTCGGCCATGCTCGTCACCGTGCATGAATTCAGGACAAACGCGTCGAACGAGTCTGCCGTATCAACGATCTCAAATCCGGCCGCGGAGAACTCTCGCGCCAGAGTCATCGAATCGGCTTGGTTCAGTTTGCATCCGTGAGTTTCTATGGCGACTCGGTATCGATTCCGATTTTCCGGATTCACAGATCTCTCGCGATCAAGCCGATTGTTCAGGGTTCGAGGTCGTGATCTAAGGGCACAGCAATCATGGTATCATAGGCCGAATTTCGGACTGAATCGGCAGGCTAATAGCGAATGAAAATCACGGATGTCTCGATGCCGCTTTCGGCCGAAACCGAGGTCTATCCAGGCGACCCGCCGGTGGCGATTGATGCGCTGTCGGCGGTGGAGAATGGAGACCCGTTTACCCTGACTCGCATCTCAATGAGCTCGCACGCCGGAACCCATTTGGATGCACCGTCGCATGTACTGGTTGGCGACAAGACGATTGATGACATCGATCTGGCCACGTTGGTCGGGAGCGCGTGGGTAGTGGACGCCGCGGACCATCACCCGGTCGATGCTAATGCGTTCGCCGGCGATCAATTGCCAACCTCCATAGAGCGGTTGCTAATTAAGACCGGCCACCGGAGCTCTTGGCTGTCGGCGGACGCCGTTCGAAGGCTGATTGAGATCGGTCCGGGAATGATCGGCTTCGATGGCCCTTCGGTGGATTCCCCGGAGAGTGAAAGTCTCGAAGCCCACAAAGCGCTGTTGGGAGCAGGGATAGCTATAGTTGAAAACCTGGACCTTTCGGATGTACAACAGGGAAGTTACTTCTTGATTTGTCTCCCACTGAAACTCGTGGGCGTTGAGGGTTCTCCCGTTAGAGCTATTTTGATCGAAGATTTGGAGACCGGATGACGACTGAAGGCGACGAAGGAATGGATTGGATCGAGCGGGCCGAAAGCCTCGTCGAGTATCACGTCGAGGCGGCTGAATTCGTCAGGCGGGTCGGATCTCAATTGCCGAACAACCCCGGCGACGCTGAATCCGTCTGCCTGCTATGGACCCAAGCCGACGATCTGGACGAGACGTTGTGCGGTCTATTCGACCAGATGAACGGACGCCTGTTGAACGGCGAGGGCCGAATCGAAGTGACGAGAGGCGCTGACGTCACCGAGGGATTCGGATCTGAGCCCGAATTGGTCTACCAGTGCACTTGGACGCTCGAATGGAGCGCACAATCGAGCATCTCGTTCGTGCTGTCAATCGAGCCGCGATCCGGTGCGGTGGCGCTGGCGGCTGCGGCGATTCGATCGGAGTGGACTCAGTTGAGATTGCCTCTTGACGAAACTCAGGCTAAGCGAGCCCTCGGCCTGGCATATTACAGGGCAACAATCGGCCAACAATCCAGTTGAAACGAGGATTGGCGACTTCGAATTCGGGCGATGCCCGCAACTTCGCGCGACGCGGCAATCCAAATCGGTTGTTCTGCATCTAACCGGCTGTGGACTTATTTCAAATCCATACGGCGGGCGATTCACGACGACCGCAGAACCCAAAGTCACAGTGTACGGAGCCCGGTGGTGCCCCGATTGCAAGAGAGCCAAGCAGTTCTTAGGGGAACAACGGGTGACGTTCCGATGGGTGGACATCAACGAAGACGAAGCCGGGCGCGACTACGTCCGAGAGATCAACGATGGCAAGCAGATCATCCCTACAATCGTCTTCGAAGATGGGTCGCTGCTAGTTGAACCGTCCAACGCCGAGCTCGCGGCCAAGCTGAACATAAACCCAAAAGCTGAACGTAGCTTCTACAACCTGACCGTGATCGGCGGCGGGCCGGCCGGATTGACGTCGGCGATATACGCGGCACGGGAGGGCATCGACATCTTGATCATCGAGAGAAGCGGCGTTGGCGGACAGGTCGGCGTCACCGAACGGATCGACAATTATCCAGGGTTCCCAGATGGCATCGCCGGTGGCCAGTTGGCCGCCCAGATGCGGGCGCACGCGGAGCGTTTCGGAGTCGAGATACTCCCCGGTCAATCGGTCACGAGCGTGCAGGCTATGGGCGACTCCAAGCTCGTCACAACCGAGACCGGAGACGAGTATTGCTCCGACGCGGTGATCATCGCGACGGGAAGCCGGTATCGCAGGCTTAACCTTCCGGGCGAAGAAGACCTGATCGGCGCGGGCATCCATTTCTGTGCAACCTGCGACGGTCCGTTTTACAAGGGTCAGGAGATGCTGGTCATCGGCGGCGGCAACAGCGGCGTCGAGGAAGGCCTGTTTCTCACGAAATTCGCCACTAAAGTCACGATCGTGGAGTTCGCCGATCGCCTCGGCGCCAGCCAGATCCTTCAGGACAAGGCAGCCGAAAACCCGAAAATCGAGATCCGAACAAGCACCGCCGTTCAGGAGTTCCGGGGCCAGAACCGCCTCGACTCGGTTCTCATCAAGGACTTGAAGAGTGGAGAGATCGAAGAGATCAATCCGGCGGCAGCGTTCGTCTTCATCGGCCTCGACCCGAACACGAGCTTCTTGGGCGACTCTGTCGAGCTCGACAAGGTCAAGTTCATCAAGACCGGCGAGAATTTCTCTACCAGCATTCCAGGCATCTACACCGCCGGCGATGTCAGGGCCGGGAGCACGAAGCAAGTCACCGGCGCGGTCGGCGAAGGCAGCACCGCGGCGATGATGGTTCGACACTACATGGAACGCTTGCAAACCACGCGGGGATATCGCGGGGACTAACTGGCGGACGGCCTTTCGAGCGGTCCTGCTCTTTTCGAACGAATGTTGGGCAGCCGGTTCATCGCTGGCTGCCCATTGTCACCGCATCGGACCATTCGAACCGCTTTGACTCGGTTCGACAGGCCGGTTCGGCAATCAATGGGTTTCATTTGACCAGCAGACGCACCGTGGATTGATTTACATCAGTCCGCATACTGCGGTAACCTATCATCCATCCTTTCTCGCTTTCCGCCTGGGCAGGGTTGGACGACATTCTAGGGAGTGGACATCTTGACATCTAACCGCGTGGTTGTCACGGGTATTGGGGTAGTCAGCCCGTTGGGGCTCGATCGGGATACGACGTGGGCGAGTTTGCTCGCTGGCGACTCCGGAATGGGACCCATCGCCAGTTTCGATCCCGAAGGCTACCAGACGACCTTCGCCGCCGAGGTCAAGGACTTCGACCCCGAGGGGCTGGTCGGCCGCAAACAGGCTCGGAGGATGGATCGGTTCGTGCAACTGGCCTCGGCCGCGACGTTCGAAGCTGTTGACGGTGCCGGAATCACGATAACTCCCGAGAATTGCAATCGAGTCTCGGTGATGATCGCCAGCGGAATCGGCGGAATCATCACGCTGTCCCAACAAGTCGGGGTGCTGGATGATCGAGGCCCAAGCCGCATCTCCCCGTTCCTCGTGCCGATGATGCTTCCAGACATGGCATCGGGCCAGGTCTCGATGCTTTTGGGCGCGAAGGGCGCCAACTACTCGACCGTCTCCGCTTGCTCAAGCGCCGCTGACACTATCGGCGTCGCGTTCGAAGCTCTCCGCCGGGGCGATGTCGACATCGCTCTGACCGGCGGATCGGAGGCTGCCATCTGCCCGATTGGCGTGGCAGGGTTCAACGCCTGCCAGGCGCTCTCGAGGCGCAACGACGATCCGGAGCATGCATCACGACCGTTTGACGCCGACCGCGACGGGTTCGTCCTCGGCGAAGGCGCCGCGATCCTGGTGCTGGAGACCGTCGATTCGGCTATCGGCCGGGGCGCTCAACCGATCGTGGAAATGGTCGGCTACGGTTCCACCGCCGACGCCTACCACATCACGCAACCCGCTCCCGAGGGCGAAGGCGCCGCCAGGGCGATGCAAAACGCCCTGAACCAGGCCCAGTTGACGCCCGGGGACATCGAGTACATCAATGCGCATGGCACCTCGACGCCGCTCAATGACAAGTTCGAGACCATGGCCGTAAAGAAGGTATTCGACGAAGACGCGTATCGGATTCCGATCAGCTCCACGAAGTCGATGACCGGCCATTTGCTCGGCGCCAGCGGGGCTCTCGAAGCGGCCGTCACGTCGATGGTCATCTCATCGTCGCAGATACCGCCGACCATGAACCTTGAGACATCCGACCCCGAATGCGATCTTGACTACACTCCGAATGCCGCACGAACCGGTCGCGTCGGCGCCGCGATGAGCAACTCGTTCGGCTTCGGCGGGCACAACGCTTCACTCGTGTTCCAGGAGTGGGTCGAGTAGACGCCAGGCACGCGGCACACCAGGCTCTCGGGATTCGATCCGGCTCCGAGAGACTCAACCTCGGGCCAAACGGCGACGACGAATGGGGACGGAGTTGCCCGTACCCGTGTGTTTCTTGTCTGGTTTATAGGCCGGCCAATACTTCAGGTGCCTTGCTCGCCGGGGTAAACGGCGTGACCGGTTTCGACAGGAAATTTCATCCCTCGGCCAACTCGTCGACCGATGTTCCCTGGGCATCCGACTATCCTGAAAGGCACATCACTCCGCGAGTAAATCCCCGATCCATCGCGCCTTCTTCTTCTCGCCACGAAAACCCAACCGAAATTATCATCGCGACAAGTACGAACTCGCCGATTCGCTTGTACTCCGAAAATATGCTTCCACCGCCCCCGCCTACTTCTACAATCAGGCGATCAAGCACGATCAGGATCAATTCATCCCTTGGCAGTTCGCCGAAAGACAGTTCGACGATGTCGAGGAGCGCAAGAGCGCAGGACCGCGAACATGAATTCGGACGCCGGCCTTGATCCAACGAAATCCGTCAGAAACCCGTACGGAACAGGCACCGAGTCGTTTGCCCTGGTTCTCGCTGTGCCATACCATTCGCGTCATGGCGAAGATGTGGAAGATGATGCCGCCCGCCCCCGCGGGTTTCGAAGCGACGCTTGGTCTGCCACGCGTCCAGGCGCAGTTGTTGTTCAACCGAGGCGTCAAAACGGCTGAGGACGCCGCGAATCTGTTGAGCACCGACCCAGGACCCGATTACGATCCGACCCTGCTCCCGGATATGGACGCCGCGGTCCACAGAATCGAATCCGCGTTGGACTCGGGCGAGACTATCGGAATCTTCGGCGACTTCGACACCGACGGCATCACCGGCACGGCGCTCATGGTCAAGGCGTTGCGCGCGTTGGGCGCCAATGTCGTCCCCTATCTTCCGGACCGCGTGGACGAAGGCCACGGCCTCAACCCGGATGCGCTGCAACAACTCCGGCAACAAGGCGTTACGCTGCTTATCACCGTCGACTGCGGCGCCACGGCGGTCGACGAAATCGGCATCGCGCACGATCTTGGCATCGACACAATCGTCACCGATCATCACACCATCCATGGAGACTTCCCGGCAGCGGTCGCGTTGATCGATCCGAAGAGACACGACTCGGAGTACCCCTATTCCGAGCTCACGGGCGTGGGCATGGCGTACAAGCTGGTGGAAGCCCTTCACGAGGCAGTCGGTGGCGAGCCAGCCGACGACCTCTTGGAGCTCGTGGCGCTCGGAACCGTGGCGGACGTCGGACCTCTCACCGGTGAGAACCGACACTTCGTCAGAGAAGGTTTGAAGAGGATCAATTCGTCTTCCAACCTCGGAATCCGTGCCCTGTCCGCCGTGGCCCGGATGACGATCGGCGCAATCGACACGTCGTCGCTTTCGTTCGGTTTGATTCCTCGGCTCAACGCCGCGGGCAGGCTTGGGAGCGCCGAGACAAGCTTTGAACTGCTGACGACCGACGACGAAACGCGGGCTCGCACACTGGCAGAACAGCTCGAGCGGTACAACCGAGACCGTCAAGAGCTAACGGCTCGGGGCATAGATGAAGCGGAGTCGATGCTGAGCAAGCGGCACCCCGCGGGTACGCCGCCGGTGATCGTCGTGGGCGACAAGTCGTGGCAACCGGGCATCCTGGGATTGATCGCTGGACGTCTGTGCGAGGCGCATTACCGCCCGGCCATCGCGGTGCAGGTGGGCGACGAGATCTGCCGGGCCAGCGGCAGGAGTATCGCGGAGTTCGACATCGTTGATGCGCTCGCGGGCGTCGACGAGGAGTTCGTCAAATTCGGCGGCCACGCGCGAGCAGCTGGATTCACCATACGCACCGAGCAGATGCGTGAGCTCGTGCGCAAGCTCACCGAAGCCGCAGGCGCTCGTGTAGACGGTCTCGAACCGCACCAGGAGTTGACTGTCGACATGGCGGCGCTGCCGTCGGAGGTTGCCGGCCAGAACTTCCAGTTCATCCAGAAGCTCGCGCCCTTCGGGGCGGAGAACCCATCGCCTGTATTCGTCGCCGAGGGCGTGACCGTTTTGGACGCGCGAGCGGTCGGCAATGGCAGGCATTTGAAGTTGAAGCTGAGGGACGGCGGCGCGGCCTGGGACGCAATCGCTTTCGGGCAAGGCAGCCAGGTCGACGGGGTCCGAGGCGGCGTCGACATCGCCTACGGCATGGAACACAACACCTGGCAAGGCCGGACCAACATCCAACTCGTCATCGAGGACCTGCGACCGGCCGGGCGATAACTAATCGGGCGCGCCGGCCTTCTAAGCCACCGTCGTTTGTGCTTCCGAAGTTTGCGTCAGAATCCGACTACTACCCGCGCTCCTGACGTCGTCGCTCCGCTCTCGTGCCTCTGCCTCGTGAGGATTGCTGACGCGCCGACACGGCCGCGGCGGCTTCTTCGGGCGACATGAAGCGAGCTTTCCAAAGCAATATGACGACCGAGATGCCCAGTATGAGCAGAGCAATGTAATGGGCTTCTTGCATGCCGAGCGCCCAAACCTTGTCCTGCCGCAGGAACGTGATCCCAAACCGGCCGACCGCGTAGAACACCAAGTACACGGCCCAAATCATTCCGGCGGGTTTCAGTTTTCCTCGAAGCCGCCAGATGACCAGCAACGCGAGCATGTTCCAGAACATCTCGTATGCGATCACCGGCTGGACAGACACGTCGATGCCGTTGGCACAGATTCGCGCGTCCGACGCCGGGTTTGTCCAAACGAACCCGAGCGCGAAGTCCCAGGCTCTGGCGCAGTGTTCGCCGTTGACGATGTCGCCGAGCCGCCCAATTGCCTGGACGAAAAGCATCGCCGGAGCGGTCAGATCCGCGATCACGCCGACGGGATGCTTGTTGAGAAGCGCGTAGCCGGCGCCGCCCAGGAAGCCGCCCACGATGCCGCCCCAGAGCCCGATCCCGCCGCTCCAGATGGCGAGTATCTGACCGGGATTTCCCTGATAGTAGTCCAGGTTGTCGATCACGTGGACGAATCGTGCGCCGAGGATGCCTCCGAGGATGGCCCAGATCGCTATCGAGTAGATATCGTCCGGGTCTATTCCTTGCGACGGCGCCCATCGCCCTACCAGGTAGACGGCCGATGCGACCGCGATGAAGCTGAAGAATCCGTGCCAACTCAGGACGAATGTCCCTAGAGTGACCAGGTTCGGACCTACTACAATCTCAACCATACGTTAACGCAATCTCCCGAGGCGCGGCGTGCCAAAACCTCGCAGGTCAAATCTAAGTGTCCGTCGCCGCAGTGTCAAGCGTACTCGGGCGAAACGGGCCACGCGAATGAATCATTCCGCATCAAGCTGGACCTGAAAGAAGGCAATCGTTGCACGAAAGTGTAGACAACTTCCTTCATTTCATGACCGTCGAGAGAGGCGTTTCGACCAACACGTTGGCCGCGTACCGCAACGATTTGCGCCAGCTCGTCGGGTTCCTCGAAGAGCGAGACGGCAGCGTAGACGATTGGGCCGGTGTCGATGACCAGGTCGTCACCGACTACGTGTTGCATTTGCACGACCTTGGCTACTCGGATACGACCCGTGCCAGGAAAGTCGCGTCCGCTAAGTCCTTGTTCGGATTCCTGGTTCGTGAAGGTCACCTCGAGCGGGACCCTACCGAAAACGTCAGCTCTCCGAGGGTCGGAAGGTCCCTGCCCAACACGTTGACCGAAGAAGACGTGGACAGACTGCTGGCCGCCCCGGCCGCGAGTCCCGTGGCGGAATCGGCCCGCGATCAGGCGATGCTCGAACTCTTGTACGCTACAGGCATGCGGGTCACGGAACTGGTGTCGCTGGACCTCGAGGATCTGGATTTCGACGGCGCCGCGGTCCGATGCTTCGGCAAAGGCGGCAAAGAGAGGATGATCCCGCTTCACGAGCAGGCCATCGAAGCTGTCGGCGCTTATCTGGACTCCGGGAGGCCGGAACCGAAAGACAAGGCGTCGCAGACCGCGGTGTTCCTGAATCGGAGGGGCGCTCGGTTGACCCGGCAAGGCTTCTGGCTGGTGCTCAAGAACTACGCGCGACGGGCCGGACTCGAGGGGAAGATCACGCCGCACACACTGCGACACAGTTTTGCCACCCACCTGCTCCGAGGCGGCGCGCAGCTTCGTCATGTCCAAGAACTGTTGGGCCATTCCAGCATCACGACGACCCAGGTGTACACGCATCTAACCTCGGAGCACGTACGGACCGAATACGACAAAGCGCACCCTCGGGCGTGACCGCGGACCGCGAGCTTCCTGGGCGCGCAGAAGCGCGGTCATACATCGGGACAAACCGAACTTGGTCTGAGAACTCAGAATTACACGGATAATGCGATACAATCAAATGACGAAGATCAAGACAACCTACGAAGCTCCCGCACGGCGGACCGGTTTCCCGGCGAGACCAACTGGGTCGATTGAAACCATCCCATGCAATCAGCGACAATAAGGCTGACGCCGACAATCATTTGAACGCGTCAATGGATTCGACAGAGTCGAACCAGCGTCAGGAGAACGTTCATGCCCAGCAAACGAAGAAGGGCCGCCACTCGGCAGGCACAGCTAAGCCAACGTAAGAGGCGATCGCGAAATCGGCCGCTTAACATCGGCGTCTCGGATCAGGAGACCGCTCCCGCGGCCGTGTCGGAATCCGGCCAATCCGACACCAGCGACGGCGGCGTTGACGCGGTGGCGGAGCCCCAGCCGGCGGTCATTCCCGCGCAGCCTCGCACGACTTCTCGACCAAGCAGGCCAACCCGCCGACGAACCGCCGCGCGAGTAGACCCGCTGCCGACGTATTCGTACCTCGATTCCGAGCTCCGCCGAATCGGCGCGATGACGGCCGTAATAGTTGTGCTTCTGGGCGTACTGACCGCAGTATTGAGATAGGCGCCCGAATCGCCTGAGCCCCGGTCCTCGTCCAACAACCGGACCCGGAATCATGACCCAGAGGGCAGCTTGGTCACCACCGCCAGGAAATTCGATCAACGTCTCAAAGCCACGCCTACCAAGCCCGGCGTATACCTCATGCGCTCCGAGGTCGGCGACATTCTGTACGTCGGCAAGGCGGCCAGCCTCAGGCACAGGGTGTCCAGCTACTTCGCCAGTCCGGCGGGCCTGCCGCCCAAAATCCGGCAGATGGTCGCCAAGGTGGCGAACTTCGAGTTCATCGTCACCGAGTCGGAACAGGAAGCGCTCATCCTAGAGTGCAACCTGATCAAGGAGCACCAACCTCCTTACAATGCCCGGCTGAAAGACGACAAGTCATACCCGTTCATCAAGATCGCCCTCACCGAGGAGTTCCCGCTCATCTACGTGACGCGTCGGGTCTCGTCGGACGGCGCCAAATACTTCGGGCCGTACGCCAGCGCCACGAGTGTGCGCCGCACGTTGGCCACACTCAAGAAACTGTTCCCGTATCGGTCATGCACCAAGAGCATCACCGGCAACGATCCGCGCGCCTGCCTGGACTACTTCATACATCGCTGTGCCGGCCCGTGCATTGGCGCGGTGGACAAGGACCGGTACCGAGAGATCATCGATCAGGTTTCGCACTTTCTGGAAGGGAAGACCGAGAAGGTCGTCAAGGGCATCGAGCGCAGGATGTTGGAAGCGGCCGACGGCCTCGAATTCGAGAAGGCAGCAGCTCTGCGCGACCAGATACAGGCCATCGAGCGCGTGCACGAAGGCCAGAAGGTGTTGCACCTCTCCTCCGAGAACCTGGACGTGATTGCCGGAGCTCAGGGCAAGCGAGAGTCGTGGATCGAGATCTTCTTCATCCGACAGGGCAAGCTCATCGGTCGCGACAGCTTCCTGATGCACGGCACCGAAGAAGACGACCCGACCGAGGTGCTGACCGCGTTCGTGAAGCAGTTCTACGACGCCACGCCGTATGTTCCACCCAAAATCTTGGTGCAGCGACCGCTGGACGACATCGACACAATTCAGAGCTGGCTCTCCGAGAAGCGACAGAGCAACGTTCGGGTATACGTCCCTCAGAGAGGCGAAAAGCGAAAGCTCGTAGAGATGGTGTCCGACAACGCCTCACAAGCGCTGGAGCAGCTCACCATCCGGCGCATCCACGAGGAGTCAAACAACACCTCGGCTATCGACGAACTACAAGAGGCGCTGAGCCTGCCCTCCCCGCCCAATCGGATCGAGTGCTACGACATATCGAACATCCAGGGCACCAACTCGGTCGGCAGCATGGTCGTGTTCGAAGACGGCAAGCCCAAGACGTCCCACTACCGCCGCTTCAAAATCAAGACCGTGGAAGGCCCGGACGACTACTCGTCGATGCGAGAGGTCTTGACTCGCCGATTTAAGCGGCTCTCCGACTCGCGCAAAGAGAACGTGAACGGCGACGAATCGAACGGCAAGAAGCCCGGCGACGGCTCGGCTGCCTGGGGCATCGTGCCGGACCTCGTCATCATCGACGGCGGCAAGGGACATCTTGGCGCCGCGCAGCAGGTGTTCCTCGAGCTCGGGATCGACGACATTCCGCTCAGCAGCCTGGCCAAGGAAAACGAGGAGCTTTTCCTCCCGTACGTCCAGGAAAGCATAGTGCTGCCACGAACCTCTCAGGGCCTGTTCCTGGTCCAACGGATCAGGGATGAGGCGCATCGTTTCGCGATCACATTTCACCGGCAGCGACGATCCAAGAGCAGCATCAAATCGGTGCTCGACGTGGTGCCCGGCATCGGCCCGAAACGCAAGCGAATGCTCCTCCGACAGTTCGGATCGGTCAAGGGCATCCGCGACGCGCAACTCGAAGAGATCGCAGCAGTTCCCGGCATGACGATGCGAACCGCGCAAACGCTGAAAGCGCAGATCTGAGCCGACTCGGGGCCACTTAGCGTTTAAGCTAGAGTTGTTTTACGCCTGATTTAACGCTTGATCGGGTGGCGTCTTATTTTGCGTGTAAGTTAGGTAACGGTCTGGGGGACGGCGAAAAGGGACGCAAAGGACTCAAGGGACGCCAGGGACCGTGGGCGCGCGTTCGCCCGGGCGACCTGACCGTGCACGCATTATCGGGCAACTACGTCTGGCGGCTCAGGGAACGCGTCGCGGTCAGGGCCAATGGTCGTGGGTTCCGAACCGAATGTGGGATTGTCACCTAACATCACAGGGCGAAAAGACGACCGTATCCGCAGCGACGGCTGTTCTCTGAGCGTCTCTAGCCACATGAACCTGTGACCGCTACTTCACCTCTACTAGGAACCCGTAAGACGCGTCGCCGAGCCCCTGGAAGCGTGCGAAGAGCGAGAGGATGTAAAGACCCGGATCGAGCTCCAATTCGACAGTTGTCTCGACCTCGTTGAGCAACCACATCTGCTCCATTGACTCACGTTTAGGACGCCACCACCACCGCATGCCACGGGCGCCCACGTCCAGTTGATCCTCGGCCTCAACCGAGGCAACCGTCAGCGCCGATTCCGTCACTGACAACTCAGCAAGCAGGCGCAACTGGGCTGCAATCGGAGAGTCGGTAAACAACGCCCCCCGTGCCGTTGGGATGCCGATCATATCGGCGCACATGGGCGCACCGTTGACGGCTCGCCAGCAGTAGGTGCCCAAGCCTGCCACCTGCTCTGTTTCTCCGATCTGCATCGTGGCCAGCGGCGGCGTCGGATATTGACTAGGAGGAGTTGGTTCGGGGGGCGGAGTAGGTTTTGGGGTCGGGGTCGGCGTCACTGTCGGAACTAGCGTCGCTGTCGCAACCGGAGTCGCCGTCGGAATCGAGGGCGCGGTCGCCAGCGGCTCCATCGCGGGCGCTGCGGTGGAAGCAGCGGCCGGCACGGCGTTGGCGTCGGCGCAAGATGCGCTTAGCACGGCAAGCGGTGCCGCCGCGACGATGAGCTTGCTCCGATTATGCCAGTTCAGCTTGCGTTTGAACGCGCTGACGGCGTTTCGGGTCACTAATTGCCTGCGCAGGCCGCTCCGGGCATCGATGCGAGCTCTCGGTCCGCCGGACCCGCCGCGAACGGCAACATGCGATCTCCTCTGATTCCAATGCCGGTCGGACGAGCGGGAAACGGAGATCAAGCCGTTGACGAATTTCAGGCGCAAGGTATTAACCACGACCGACCTAACTTCGAACCGAGTTCGTAAATTCGACCACCGCATTGGCCGTGGACAGGGCCAGCGTTTCGGTCCAAGCCGACGGCGACCGTTGCCGGCGCGCGCCAACCCACTTTGGCCCACAGAATGCCGGGGATTGCCGGCGCCTCAACAACGTCGAGTCTTACGCGTCCTCCGATGAGCCGTCGCTGTCGCCGTTGGACCCGCCCTTGGTCATGTTGATGAACGGGTTCAGCAGTTTGGTGAACTCCATCGGGAAGATGAATTTCGTGGACGAACTGGAGCCCAACGCCTTCAACGTGTCGAAGTACTGGAGACTCAGCGTGTTGGCATCGACGTTTCGGGCGACGCTGTAGATGCGATCAAGAGCGGTGCTGAAGCCCTCTGCTCTCAAAACGGCGGCTTGTTGGTCGCCTTCGGCGGTCAGAATCTCGGCTTGCCGCGATCCTTCCGCGCGCAGGATGGCTGACTGCTTCTCGCCCTCTGCAACCGTAATGGCAGCTTGCCGAGTGCCCTCGGCTTCCGTGACAACCGCCCTTCTGATTCGCTCGGCGGACATCTGCCGGTTCATCGCATCCTGGATATCTCTGGCGGGCTCGACTTCGCGGATCTCCACCTGAGTCACCTTGATCCCCCACCGCTCCGTTATCTCGTCCAGCTTGACCCTCAACGTCTCGTTGATACGCTCGCGCTGAGACAATACCTCATCGACTGTCATCTCGCCGATCACGGCTCGTAGACTCGTAGTGGCGATTCCGACGACGGCGCTTCGGTAGTCCTCGACCTCCAGCACAGCCCTCTGAGATCCTTCTGTCATCACCCTCATATAGACGAGAAAGTCGATATCGATGGATGCGTTGTCCTTCGTGATATTGTTTTGCCGGGGGATGGCCGTGACCTCTTCGCGGGTGTCAACCTGCCTCGAGCCGCGGTTCAAAGGCCACCAAAGAAGCCGGATCCCAGGTGCGGCGACCCCGTTAAATTTCCCCCAATTGAGCACGACGAGTCGCTTGTACTGGCTGACGATGTTAATGTATGGAATCATCGCATTCTCTCCTCATCCCTCGATTTCATCGGCTCTGAAGACTTTCAGCGTAATGCCGTCGATTTCCGCGACGACGACTTTTTGTCCCGTCGGAATCGGTCCTCCGTCATCCGATTCCGCGGACCAAAGCTCACTGGCGACTTGAACTGTTCCTCTGGGATCGAGTGTGGTTGTTGTGACTCCGGTGTCGCCCAGCAGTTGCCTGCTGATCGGCTGGTATTCGGTCCGTTTCGACGCCCGCACGCTCAAGAACAGACCGACTGCGGATGCAAATAGCAACGAGCTGACTCCACCGATTGCCCAGAGGCTTACCTTGACTGAAGGCGCGGGTATAGCAGGCGTCCCGAAGTCGGCGAACATCAAGAAAGCGCCAATCACGAAGCTGACCGCCCCTGTAAGACCGAATACGCCGAGTCCGGGCGCGGCGAGCTCAAAGTACAACAAAACCATGCCGAGGAATATCAGCCCGACGCCGACCCAGTTCGCGGGCAGGTTCCCGAGTCCGACGAAGGCGAGCGCCATCAAGATCGCGCCAACGGCGCCGGGTGCAATCATGCCTGGCGCCAAAAATTCGATCATGAGAAGAAGTCCGCCCAGGGCCAACAAGATGAACGTCACCTGAGGATCGGCGAGCACGTCGAGAACCCTCTCGAACGAGTTAGGTTCGATGGGCTCGATTCGAACGCCGTCCGCCGAAAACGCGACAGGGCCGGTCGCCGTTTCAACGACAAGACCGTCTATCTGTGCGAGAAGGTCGTTTACGTCCTTCGCTATGACGTCGATGATGCCCAGGTCCAGCGCCTCCGATTCCGTGTACGAAACCGCCTCCAGGACCGTCTTTTCGAGCGCCGCGGCGTCACGGCCGCGTTGGTCGGCGATGCTGCGGAGGAACGCGGCGGCATCCTGTGTCGCCTTCGACTTGATCGTGTCGGGGAGATCCACGCCAGCGGCGCCTACCGGAGACGCCGTGCCGACGTTCGTGGCGGGAGCCATCGCGGCGATGTGAGCGGCCGCCAAGATAAACGTGCCTGCAGACGCCGCGTGAGATCCGGACGGCGAGACGTAAATGACCACGGGAATCGGCGACTCGAGAATCGCCGCGACCATGTCGCGCGTTGAATCGAGCAGCCCGCCCGGAGTGTCGAACTCCACAACGACAAAGGCGGCGCCTCCTTCTGCAGCCTGTTCCAGACCCCGTTTAAGGAATCGACTCGATACGGAATCGATCTGTCGGTCGATGCTCAGCAAGGCGGCGTGCGAGTCGGTCTGCGCGGCGGCTTCCTTCGAAATCGCCAACGAACCGATTAAGGCTGCCAAGATGAGTATCCACAAGGCCAACGACGAGGCTCTCAATCAAGATCTCCTCTCAGTTAGCGAAGGTCCGACACGACGCCACGATTATACATGGTCGCCAACTCCCAAGGTTGATTCAATACGAGATGACTTCGCAACCTTGGGCTTCATACCATTCTACGGCCTTTGTCCTCACAGGAATCCCGCGCTCGCGGGCAATCACGACGTTTACCGCTCGCATGGTCAGATCATCGTCTGACACGCCGTCGACCGGGTCAAATCGCATCGAACCGGCTTCACGGGCGATCTCGCCGGTTACAGGAATCTGACCGAGGAATCTGATCAATGCGACCAACCGTATCTCCGTCCGCCGGTCCACGATTCGGTCTCGCCACAGATACAGGATGGTTGTCGCCGAGACCCTGACGGATTGTTCGTCGGCGATCGCTTCGTCGACGACGGCTCTCGCGCCCTGATCCCCGTTGAGGTAGTCGGTCAAGACCGCGATGTCCAGCAGCGATGAATCGGTCATTGCGTCATATCCCTCGGTTAAGTTTACGGACTCCGATGCGTCGACAGATTCGTCTGATGAGGCGATCTTGGCTCATCTGCACGTTTGCGACGACGTTTGATTGCGTTGATCGGCGTACACGATGGCACGAAACTCCATCCACGACAGTTGAATCCGTTCGTCCTGACCAACGTTGTGTACCTACGACGGACAAGACACGAGACAGCAACGGCTAAGGGGATGTCGCCTCTCCGATCCGTTTTACGGAAGGATCAGGGTGACTCATGGCGGTCATCACACTCCGTATTAGAGCATGAAGTCAAGGCTTGGCCCTGATGGTCGTCAACTAAACAGGTTGTGCCCAACGCGTCTCGCGAAGCTGAGCATCCGTCCACGGTGACCCACGCTCCCCTCCGTTCGCCCCTTCGGAAATCTCAGGGCAGGTTCTGAGCCTGTCGAAGGTCCGCCCACACTCAAGCGTCGCTCATGCCGTTGTGGTCATTGAGAGAGTGCGTTGTGCTCAACGTTTCTTGCCCTGTTGGGTGGCCGGAGAAAAAGAAGCGTCTGGGGTTGCTCAGGCAAAATGGCGTGTGCAGCGACCAGATTCTTCGACTGCGGCTCAGAATGACACATTTCCCGGCGCCACGTATTCTGTTTATCGCCATAAGGTCCAGAGCACCAACTGAGTGGTGGCTCGACCTTTAGGTCAACCCCGCGCAGCCATTTTCATGTCAATCACATATTTCGTGCGGCGCCACTTCTTTTATCGCTCGCCATATGGTCCGGAGCACGATTGATTTGGTGGGCGTCGTTGTTGCATCAAGCGTTGTTTAGCGCGCGGACATGCAGTCGCTCGGCACGAACACGGCCGCCAATCAAGCGGAGCCGGTCCGGACCCGACGCGCCATCGCCAAGCAATCGCCTATCGATCGTCGAACGCGCCTCGGGCGATCGCGGCCGCCTCGTCTTCGGTGAGCTCGACCGGCGCGCCGAGCGGTTGGCTGGCTTGCATCGCGATGTACTCGTCTTCCCACACAGACGGCTCCATTGTAGCCTCAGGCTCCTGCGGTTGCAGCGTTTGCCCCAACGCCAGTTCGAGGGCCTGTTCGAGGAACTCTCGGAGCGGGACGCGCGACTCCGTGGCTCGGGCTTTTACGGCGAGGTAAAGGTCTTCGCGTACTGCCGCGTAGATCTGTCTGGTTGGTCCTTCTTGCTTTTGTCTCGACATATCATTGCCAAGTTAATTCAATATCGAAATATAGTCAACCGACATCTGCTATTCAATTTGATCGGTTTCTGATTCATAGCTAAATCACGCCTGTAGGACTGGCGGCGACGGACATTTGTTAATAGGACCAAGAATCGTGATTTAGCTGAATCGTGGCGGCAAAGCATATTACGATCGGAATGAACGTGTACACAGAGGGTGTGGCCGGCTGAGGCGGCTCCGTTGTCTGGCTCTCGTCCCCTTGGTATATACTGTTGCGCGCTATGAAAATCGTAATCGCACCGCAAACTTTCAAGGGAAGCATCTCCGCCCTGGACGTTGCCAGAGCCATGCGCGATGGTGTGTCGCACGTCATCGAAGACGCTGAAATGCTGCTAGTCCCCGTGGCCGACGGCGGCGACGGCACTCTCGAGACGCTGGTGGACGGCTCCGGCGGCGAGATCAGAACCGCCCAGGTCATCGGACCGCTGGGCGAGGCTCGGAACGCGAGTTGGGGAGCGCTCGGCGACGGAAGCATCGCTATCATCGAGATGGCGCGGACCTCTGGACTCGCATTGGTGCCCCCTACCCAACTCAACCCCCTCGTCACGACGACCTACGGGTTGGGCGAAGCGATCTCCGCGGCGCTCGACGACGGCTTTCGACGATTCATCATCGGCATCGGCGGCAGCGCGACCAACGACGCTGGCGCGGGCATGGCGCAGGCGCTCGGGGTCCGGCTTCTGGACAACCACGGAACGAATCTGCCCCACGGCGGGCAGGCTCTGGCCCGACTGAACAACATCGACCTGTCCCGACTGGATTCTCGAGCACGGGAATCGACGTTCATGGTGGCGTGCGACGTCAACAACCCGCTTACAGGACCCGAGGGCGCTTCGGCGATTTACGGTCCGCAAAAAGGCGCGACTCCGGCGATGATCGAGGAACTTGATGCCGCTCTCACGAACTTCGCGAACGTCGTGAAGCGTGACGTTGGCGCCGAGATCAACGACCTGGCGGGTTCCGGCGCCGCGGGCGGACTAGGCGGCGGACTCGTCTCGTTCTTGGGGGCGTCGCTGCGCGCCGGGGTGGATATCGTTCTCGACACGGTCGATCTCGACGCAAAGCTGCAAGGCGCGGATTTAGTGTTGACCGGCGAGGGAAGCCTCGACAACCAGACGATCTACCGGAAAGCGCCTATTGGGGTTGCTGAACGAGCCGCGGTGCATGACATACCGGTCGTGGCGATCAACGGATCACTCGGCAACGAATACCAGGTCGTCCACCAGCACGGCATCCACGCCGCGACGGCCATACCGTCGGGTCCGATGTCGCTGGAAGAGGCTTCCGAGCGGGCGGCGGACCTGATATCCGAGTGCACCCAAGAGACGATGCGGATGCTCATGGTTGGCGCGAGGGTGTTCGGGAAGAACTGATCCCGCTAGCCCAGGGTGAACCCGCTGACGTGATCGGGAACCTCGACGCCTGGTAGGTTCCGGTCGTCCGGAATTGCATCGCCCACCGCTTGCGACACCTGAATGACTCCCGCCCAGACTGGCAGGGCGTAGTCTTCCTCGTCGTCGGCTGGCGCGCCGTCGCGAAGCTTGACCGACGCCTCGTCGATCGGCATCTTCAGCACCGCGGTCGCCTTGATCTCCTGATCGGTCATGGGGCGGAGGGTCTCCCATCTGCCTGGAGTTAGCCCATCGACGAATCGTTTCAACGCGGCGGTCTTTTCGTCTCCCTCCAACTGAACCGCCTGCCCGAATATCGTGACCGAGCGGAAGTTGGCCGAGTGGTGGTACGCGGATCTCGCGAGTACGATCCCGTCGAACAACATGACATTGAGCGCAACGCTGGCTCCGGCGACGTTACGGAGAAACCGGCTTGCCGAGGAGCCGTGCCAGAAGATGTCGTTACCGTCTCGCCATTGGAACGTCGGCGTGATGTACGGTTCGCCGCCGATGACGTACGACACGTGGCACATCGTAGTGCTGTCGATGATCTCGTAGGCCAGCTTTCGGTCGTACGATCCCCTGGCGGGGTTTCGGATAAGTCGGGTCTTGTCGGTAACGCGTAGTTCGCTGTTGGTCAACTCACATGCTCCATACTTTCGGATCAATGGCGTCAGACGAGATGTTCGACGATAGCGCGCCCCGCGTTCGCCCGACGCGGCCCTACCCGATCAGCACCATGTGAACCTGGCCTGGCCCGTGAACGCCCGTGACCAGCGTGTACTCGATGTCCGCCGAGCGGCTGGGTCCGGAAATGAGGGTCAAGTAGCTGCCGAGCTCGCCGTCGAGGTGATCTCGACGCTGCATCGCGAAGAGTTCGTCGAGGCTTGGCAGGACCTCGCCTCGTTGGACGATGGCGATGTGGACCGGCGGCAACAGCGAAACGAGTCTGCTGACGCCCGCGCGCGGCAGCAAAACGCAGGTGCCGGTCTCGGCGATGGCGTAGTCGACGCCCGTGACGCCGATGTCGGACCTCGCGGCAAGCGCGCGGAACCGATCTCGTTCGGTCTGTTTTGCTCGCGCTGATCCGGCGGTAATGGACATCGGCTCGATCGGAACGCCGAGCTCGGCGAACCAACCGTCGACTGCGCCGTCGGTCAAGACTGGGTGCAACGAGCGCACCGCCTGGCGGGCCCCGAGGTCGCGGGCAATCTGCATAACGTAGGCGCGAGCCGCGGCCAGGGTTGGGAATCTTGCGACGTTCCAGCCGGAGCGTTCGGCGGTGTTGGCGAGCTTTATCATTAGGCCTTCTGCGTCATACTCCATACGATCGAGGATGCCGTGAACTCGGTCATGGGTCGTGCCGGCTGTGGGCGTCAGGCTGGCGTCGACCGGTTGAGGAGTCGTCGAATCGTCCGGTCCCCTGCCCAGCGCTTGCCGGAGGTTGGCGAAGAATGCGTCGCGCTCGGTCATCCGCGACTACGTTTGCGCCACCGGGATCGGAACGGCTTTGATGCGAGCGCGGGGAAGCTGCGAACCTTGGTCCAGCCGGACAGCGGCGGCGGCAGACGGTTGATTCGGCCCCGACGCGCGATCGGCAACTGCGCCAGCCGGCCGAACATGTTTGCCAGGCCCATCATCACGCCGGACGACACGCTGGCGCGCCACCCCTTCACCGCCAAGGATTCGGCTGCCGACCTGCTTTTGTGCTCAGGATAGGTCTCGCCTTGTGTGAGTTCCTTGCGCAAATAGAGGAGCATTCGCGGCAGGTCGATGCTAACGGGGCAAGCCTCGCGACAGGCTCCGCAGAGCGTGGACGCGAATGGCAGATCTTTCGCGTCGGAAAGGTTCGTGAGCATGGGAGAGACGACCGCGCCGATCGGTCCCGGATAGACCCAACCGTACGCGTGGCCGCCTACCTTCTTGTACACGGGACAAGCGTTCAGGCAAGCTCCGCATCGCAGGCAGTACAGCGCTTCGCGCAGCTCCGGATCGGCTAGCATGCGCGAACGGCCGTTGTCTACAACGACGAGGTGGAACTCCTCAGGGCCGTCTTCGTCGGTGCTCTTCCTGGGCCCGGTCACGGTGGTGACATAGCTGGAGATCATCTGGCCTGTGGCCGACCGTATCAGCAGCCTCAGGAAGGTTCCGAGATCCTCCATGGACGGGACGATGCGCTCCATTCCGGCGATGGCTACGTGGACCTTGGGCATCGAGGTGCACATCCGGCCGTTGCCCTCGTTGGTCACGAGTGCGACTGTGCCGGATTCGGCGACCATGAAGTTTGCGCCGGTGATTCCCATTCCGGCGACGAGGAACTTCTCGCGCAATTGGGTTCGAGCTTCGCGAGTGAGGTTCTCGATGTCCTCGTAAAGCGGCACGTTCAGCTTGTCGCGGAACAGCTCTGAGACGTCCTCTTTGGACTTGTGAATCGCGGGGGCGATGATGTGGAACGGGGTTTCGCCGGCGAGCTGAACGATGTATTCGCCGAGGTCGGTTTCGACGGGCTCGACTCCGCTGTCTTCAAGGCGGCTGTTGAGCGCCATCTCTTCCGAGAGCATCGATTTGCTCTTGATGACGGTCTCGATGCCTTTCTCACGAGCGAGCTCGACGACGTAACTGGCCGCGGTCGCCGCGTCGCTGGCGAAGTAAACGTGGCCGCCGGCCTTCTTCACGTTGGCTTCCATCATGAGGAGGTATCGGTCGAGGTTGTCCAGCGTGTGCGCTTTGATGGCCCGGGCACGCTCGGAGGCGTCGTCCCACTGCGGAGTCTGGCTCTTGGCGGCGAGCCGGGCGTCGTGGAATCCGGTGAGTCCGGCCAGGTTGGCCTGGACGTTGCGATTGGCGAGAGCCTCGGCCGCCGCGTTGCGAAAGTTTTTGGTATCAGGCTGCAATGGCGCGGACCCTTAGCTTCAGATCAATTCGTCGATGAGCTGCGAAATGTGGGTGGCTTTGACAGGAACATCCTGGCGATCCATGCCGCCGCCGATGTGCATCAGACAGCCCATGTCGCAGGCGACCACCGATTCGGCGTTGGTCGCGCGGATGCCTTCGATCTTGTCGTTGAGCATCGCGCCGGATATCTCGGGGTACTTCACGGCGAAGGTTCCGCCGAATCCGCAGCAGACCTCCGACCCGGGCATCTCGACAGTCTCGACGCCAGGCAGCGACGCCAGCAGCGCGCGCGGTTGGCTGTCGACGCCGAGTTCGCGTTTCGCGTGGCACGAGCCGTGATACGTGACGCGCTTCATGCCGGCGCTCGCGTTGACGGCCGGCACGTCGGTCACGCCGAGCACGTCGACGATGAACTCGGTGAACTCGTAGACGCGCGATGACACGGCCTGCGCTCGGGCACGAAGCTCGGGATCGTCCCGCAGGAGTTGTTCGTAGTAGACGCGGACCATGCTGACGCACGAGCCGGAGGGCGCGACGACGTAGCGGTCGCCTTCGAACACTTCGAGGAATCGTTTGGCCAGCGGCTTGGCGTCGTTCCAGAATCCGGAGTTGAACGCGGGCTGGCCGCAGCAGGTCTGTTTCGAGGGGAAATCCAGGTCGACGCCGAGTTTTTCGAGAACTCGTGCCGTCGACTCGCCGACCTCGGGGTAGAACTGGTCGACGATGCAGGTTGCGAAGAGCGAGGCCCGGACGGCGTCAGTCAATCATCAACTCCACTGAAGCTATGGCGCGTCGAAACGACTTCCGCCGGCGCCTCATCCGGGACTTGAGTCCCCGAATATGAGCCCTCTGACCACAAAGCCGACGAGCCACGCCATCATGAAGACGCCGCCTGCGGCGAAAAGGGTGCCCTCGGACTTCGGCGCCAGCAACGAGGTGGGGGGCGCGTCGTCTTCGTCGCCTGGTTCGACTTCGATTTGATCGTCGGGAGATCCGTCGATTGCCGGTCCGTGCAAATGCACGTAAACGAGGAACAGTCCCAGGCCGACGGCCACCAATATCACTGAAATCTGATTGACGCCGAGCGCCAACCCGATCGCCGCGCCGACGACTCCCCAGGTTATCCAGCTATCCAATCGTTTCAGTTGTGCCACGTCAAACCTCGACTGGAAGGATACAACGCCTTCGGTCAAATTTCAACGGAATTGGGTTGCGTACGATACCGTCCTCGGCTAAACTCCGTGCGAACAAATCCGAGGAGGGACGCCGATGATCAAAGGTTTCTTCCATTCAGGACTCGTTGTCAAAGACATGGACAAGATGGTGGCATTCTATCGAGACTCGATGGGGCTCACCGTTTTGCGTGAGGCCACAAGCAAGGCGCCGCCCGAGGGCGACCACACGGGCATCCCCGGAGCCGAGCGCAAGCTGGTGTTCCTGGGCTATCCGGAAGGCGGCCACCAGATTGAACTCGTGACGTACATCGACCCGCCGAGCCCGGAGGGACACCTCGACAAGCATCAACGCGGCGCGTCGCACATCTGTTTCTACGTCAGCGACATGCAGGCCGTCTACGAGAAGCTTTCGGCAGAAGGCATTCATTTCGTGACACCGCCGATCACTCGCGACAACGCTGACGGCAGCCACGGCGGCATCTGCTACTTCCAGGACCCGGAGGGCAATTACCTCGAGCTGATCGAGAGTAGCGACTAGCTTTGCGGGCCCGTAAGATGAGTCGTTTCGCCGCTTTCGAGTTTCCAGATTGCTCACCAGATTACACCATTCGCATCTTGGAAATGGCTCGGGAGACTGCCATAATTGATTGTGGGGCCTGCGGATTTCCAGACTCGCCGGAAATCGAACCTTCGGGCGCAGGGTCGGGGCAAAATTAGAATGAACTCAAACCATTCGGCTATCGGCGCGTGGAAGTCGAGAGTCGAGGCACATCACGAGCAATCGCAGTGGGTGATGCCCGCCGCGATGCGAAACGGCGACTTCTGGGCGAAATCAGCATCGATGTTTAAGGTCGATCCTCTCCGCACGGACGACGAGTCGCTGAACATCATGCTCGACCTGGCGAAAGGGGCCGACACGGTCCTCGACGTCGGGGGCGGCACGGGTCGGCTCGCGCTCCCGTTGGCGCTCAAATGCGAGTCGGTCACCGTCGTTGAGCCTTCGGAAGGCATGCTCGGCCAGCTCCGGGCATCGGTCTCCGAGTTCAACGTCGAGAACGTCAACATGATCCGCTCCAAGTGGGAAGAGGCGGAGGTCGCCGCGCAAGACTTCGTCGTGTGCTCCCACGTCGTCTACGGCATCCCTCAGATCGAGAGCTTCGTCGACCGGCTGCAACAGCACGCGACCCGAAGCGTCGCGCTGCTCTCGTTTGTCGAGGCCCCACAGGCACACATCGCCGGCCTTTGGGGACCGGTCCACGGCGAGGCGCGAATCGAGCTCCCTGCCCTGCCCGAGCTCGTCAACGTGCTGTGGGAGATGGGCATCCATCCGGACATCACGATGGTCCCCGGCAAGCAACGCCGGCACTTCGAGTCGACCGACTCCGCGATGGACGAGATGATGCGCCGCCTGTTCATCGGTGACAACCCGATAAAGGAAGAGCGACTTCGCGCCGCCCTACCCGGCTTCCTCGAAGACACGCCGGACGGCTACGTCATCAAAGGCGCAAAGCCCGCGCACCGGGGCATCGTGCACTGGCGCGTCGACGACGAGTAGGCTGCCAAAACACCGGATCCGGACCAGTCGCGCTCGGGCACGTTGAGCCGCCGTGCGGGTGAGAAGCCAGGGTCGGCCTTGAAGCCCGAGCCCACCAAGTGCGTCGGTGCTCTGGCCCTTACGGTCATCAGCTGAATCGGTTGTGTTCGATGCTTATCGATATGCTGGACCTTCCGCACAAGCAGAAACTTCTGGAGACTTGCGGGCAAAATGCGTGTTCAGCGACCAGATTCTTCGGCTGCGGCCTCAGAATGACACATTTTGTATGACGCCGCTTAATTTGGGTATCGCCATCAGGCCTAGCCCACCAAGTCCATCGGTGCTCTAGCCCTTCAGGGCCAGGCCGGGTTTCGCACTTTGGTGGCGCGGGTGCCAACCGCGCGCCATCGCCTGTCGAAGTGCCCGCGGTCGCATCAAGACCGAACTTCGCTCGGCGCCTGGAGATCGCACCGCAACGAGTCGTGGTTCGACCCGCCTCGGGAGCGGCAGCAAAACCATGGACGCCCGATGTGACCACGCATCGTCACCACGCCCAGCTCCGTTTGCGTTCGACATTCGACCGGTCTAGAATGGGAGGCGCTTGAGTGCCAGTCGCCGATCGCGCCCAAATCCGCCGCGAAAACGGGGCCAGATGGCGTTCCGAATCGGCGTAACGAACAAGGAAAGGCCCAGCTGGTCCTCGGATTGAAACCTACTAAGATTGAGAAGATCGAAACCATCCTCTGGTCCCGTTGGCTGTTGCTGCGGATCTACTGCGAGGACGGCACCGTAGGCATCGGCGAGGCGGGCGTGCACGGCTGGCAGCGGCCCACCGAGACGATGATCCGGATGTGTGAGCCGTACCTGATCGGCAAGAACCCGGACCTGATCGAGCACCACTTCCAGTTCCTGTATCGCAACTCGCACTTCATGGGCTCCGTCATCAACGGCGCGCTGTCGGCCATCGACATCGCGCTATGGGACATCAAGGGCAAGCGGCATGGCGTGCCGGTCTACGACCTTATGGGCGGCAAGACTCGTGACAAGGTCCGGTGCTACATCCACGTGACCGGCGACTCGCCCGAGGAGCTGGCCGCGGACGCCAAGAAGCGTGCCGACGAGGGCTTCACCGCCGTCAGGTTCGGAGCGTTCGGGCCCAACTTCTGGCTGCACAAGTCGGTCACCGAGTGGACCAACGGCGCCGTCGCCAACGTCGCCGCCGTGCGAGAGGCAGTCGGTCCCGACATCGACGTGTGCGTCGAGATACACCGTCAGATGAACCCCGCGGAGTCGATCGCGCTGGGTCGCCGGCTCGAGGAGTTCCACCCCTACTTCTACGAAGACCCGATGCTGCCCGACAGCCCCGCGACGATGGCCGAGATCCAGCAGCGCGGCAACCTGCCGATCGCGACCGGCGAGCGGTTCACGACGATCTTCGAGTTCCAGCAGATCCTCGAAAACAAAGCCTGCGCCTACATCCGTCCGGACCTGTGCCTGTGCGGCGGGCTGTCCGGCTGCAAAAAGGCGTCGGCGATGGCCGAAGCCAGCCACGTCAAGGTAATCCCGCACAACCCGCTGAGTCCCGTCAGCACGGCAGCCTGCGTCCAGCTAGACGCGTGCATCCCGAACTTCGCCCTCCAGGAGTACACCGGCGAGTCCGAGCCCCCCAAGAGCGAGCTCATCGTCGACCCGCTGAAGCTGGTGGACGGCCACTTGATCGTCCCCGAGGGCCCCGGCCTCGGCATCGAGCTCAACGAAGCGGCGTTCGAAAAATACCCCTTTATCGACAAGATCCTCGCAACCCCCATCGCCATCGACGGCTCCGTCGCCGACCGGTAGCGACTACACACGACACGCTGCCCCGGCAGCCGCCTGACCGTCGGGGGCAATCTATGTCAGGCTCGCTGCTGATGCTAACCGGCGTCGTCTGGCTCGGCATACTGAACCCCGGAATCCGGCGAATGCGGTTGGAGTAGATGCCGCAGGCCCCGGCATCGAACTCAATGAAGCGGCGTACGAAAAGTACCCCTTCACCGAAAAGATCTTCGCAACCCCCATCGCCATCGACGGCTCCCTCGCCGACCGGTAGCGGGGCTCCAGCCCGAGTCCCGTCGACTCGCCACCGCAAGTCCTGCGCCCCCATCCCGTCCGCAAACCAATAATGGCGCTCCACAAGATCTCTGCCCTGTAGTTTGTCCGAAGGCAACGAAGCCGGCACGACGAGGTGGTCGCCAGGGGTTTGGTTGAGGGTCCTATCCGTACTCACCGCCGTCGGCATCCAGCGTATTTGGGTGCATCCGGTTTAAGGCAATTGGCTCAGGTGATCCTCCGACGCCTCTGTCGTCTCGTCAACTGGCAGGTTGAATTCGAGCCGACTTTGAATCACTAGCTCGGTGACTATGTCTGCCAACTTTCTTTCGGTGACGACCCGATCGAATCGCTCCAACAAGACAGGGATGTTCACAAGTTCCTTAATACATGCCATGTACCGATCTACACAGCCACGACACCGAAAGCTTTGTAAACCAATTGTTGCATCTGACTATTTAAGTCTTCAATCGAGTTTTCGGATTTGACGACGAAGGTGATTGGGAATCGCTGTATTTTGTCGATATCCAAGAAGTATTTGCGTACGTCTGTTGTTTCAGTAACTTGAAAGAATCGTCCCAGTGGTCGCATAACAAAATTTATCCCGCCATCATTGGCATTGGTGCGACCCGTTTTGTACAAGATCAACGGTTCGTCGGTAAGTTCATTCCGGCTCCAACCCCAGTACACAAGTTGGGCTCCATAATAAGGTTTCAGAATTGCATAGCTGACTATCTCGAAGACCCGAGCATCCACATTGGGACGTAGTAGGTTATGAACAAACCTCCTGACTTGCACCGGATAATCGGACTGGATATTTTGGAGTTGCTCACAATCAGCAATGAGTGCCTCAAACACGTCTTGTTTTACGGATACGTAAGCGTCCAATATACGAATGATCGCAACAGAAAGCCCATGCGTGTATCTATCCGTCTCGGCCTGCAACAAGTTCTCGTTGATCCAATACCTGTTTGTGTCATTATTCCACAGAATGGGAACATAGCCAGAGGTTGGGAAATATCATCGAAACTCTTGGTTGAGGCGGTGATTGAGGGCATGGTTCTGCAGTTTGCTAGCAAATAGGAACTCCCGTTGTCTCCTAAAAAGAACCGTGAACCGTGCTCCTTCGTAGTTTGAGTAATCGCCCGATTCATCGAATTTATTGGCGATGTAGTCTTCAACCAGAACATAGATCGCGTAGAGATTCCCGAATGATCCGCGTGATTTTGAGCCGCGGGAAACGGAACGCGTCTTGACATTCAAGTATTGGAGGAGCTCGTTTCTGTCGAAAATCTCGTCGCCATCTTCACCAAATTCCTCTCGGAGAATGCTCAGCATTGATGTGGTGAAGCTGTGTTGAATAGTCATTCGCCGAATAATCGGGTTTGCGCGTCTGGTTGGTAACGCCCATAGGATTTTGTTGGCGGACGAAGCGTTTCGCCTTTGTATTCGGTTGTGATACCGAGTCGACGCAGACCGATCTTCACGAATTGCTCTTGTAGTTCGATCCCGATGCTTCGGCGATCGAGGCGTTGAGCGACGGCCGATATTGTGAAGGTGCCAGTAAACGGATCAAGAACAAGGTCGCGGGGGTTGCTGCTGGCCCGGATTATTCTCTCAAGAAACACTTCGGGTTTTGGGGTCGGGTGCTCTTCGTACTCATCCATTCGGTAGCACACCCGTGGGAAGTACCAAACGTTTCCGGCACTTTAGACGCATTATACTGCGCCGGTTTAGGTTTTCGGTAGTCGATCAACTTACGTTTTGCACCGGTTTTGGCCTCAACCGAAATGTCTGCTGAATTGAAGGTATACTGTTGTTTGTCTTTGACGCAATGCAGAATCGGCTCGTACATTGAGCCATAAACATGCCTCGCCTGCACCCTCGAGCTGTCATAGTGCCAAACCAAACGCGATGCTATGTGCAATTTATCGCGCAGGAACAGATCGATGTACGGTATCGATTGTGTGCTGCACATCACATACAGGCTTCCATGTGGGGCCAACTTGGAGATGCAAAGAGCAAGCCATTCACGACACCAGTTTACGTAGTCCTCATCGGTAGGCCATTTATCGACAAAATTGGCCAGCCGCTTGCCGATGTTGTACGGCGGATCGGCGAAAAGCAGGTCCACGGATCCATCCGAAATTTCGGTGCGCAGCACTTCAATCGCCTCTCCGAGGTTGACTGTACAATCTCGATTCTGAAATCGCATTCGTCACAGGTCCGTTCTTGTGTAAAACCGCTTGTTCAACCCAGGTTCACGCCGACGCATATGCGCATTCTGATGCTGCAGGTCATCCATCGTCACGGCAGCCGCCAGACTGTGCAGCTGCAAGAAGCGCGGGCCCCGGGGTGCTTTGCCTCTGCGCCGCTTCCCCAACCCCACAGGCTCATCCAAACGCCAAAGACGTTTTTGCTTCAACGAGATTAGTTTGCGCCCAGGTTATAGGCAGGGTGATCGCACCCCACCTGTGAGTGCGCTGTCGTTGGGTCTATAATGTTTTCAATCTCGCCCACATACTGTATATCAGAGAGCAGGCTACAGAAAGCAACTACGCGATTTCGTGAGCCATTGGGTCTGCTCGGGCGTTGATTGCAACGGTCACTCCGGGACGCTCGCCGCTCTTCAACCAACGGATCGCGAGTAATCCGCTGCCCCTTCCCGGATGAATTTGGCTATCGACACGTACTACCGACAAGATCAATCATTGAGCACTCCTTTGCTGACAGAATCATTCGCGCAGAATCCATGGTGTTGCGAAACTGTGCGGTAAGCGCCCAACGAGTTGTTCAAACGCCGGTCGTGCCTCGAGCGGGGTACGGTTCGCGGCCTAGTCACTCATTCGACCTGACCCCAACGCGAATGTGAGATGATACCCCCACTGCGACGCCTACGACGCGCCGCCAACACCACCGTGAGGAGAACGACATGACGAGTCTTGATGGGATTGTATGGGAGCGCGTGCTGTGGGAGTTGTCGGACTCGGGGGTGCTTGCGATTACGCTGGATCGGGCTGAGCGGCTGAACGCGGTTAGCTTTCGGACGCTGAACGAGGTGCAGTGGCTCGTCGACCATGCGGGGAGCAATCCGGATGTCCGGGTCGTGACGATTCGCGGGGCTGGGAATCGGGCGTTTTGCTCCGGCGACGACATGAAGGGCATGGAGCCGGAGCCTGGGGTCGACGACTTTCACGTCCATCGACGGCTGATCCGGTCGTTGCGGGCGTTGCCCAAGCCGGTCGTGGCGCTCGTCAACGGGTGGGCGCTCGGGTTCGGGTTCGAGCTCGCCAGCGCGTGCGATTTCCGGCTGTGCGCCGACGACATCGAGGTCGGCGACCATCGGGTCACGCGGTCGATCGGGATGATCGGCGGGTCGTCGTGGTTCCTGCCTCGGATCATCGGGCAGGGTCGGGCGCTGGAGATGCTGATGACGGGGAGCCATCTAAGGGCGCAACAGGCGCTTGACTGGGGCTGGGCGAATCGCGTTTGGCCGGTCGCCGAGTTCCACGATCGCGCGGCCGAGTACGTCGAGATGCTCGCTGGCATGGCGACGGTCGCGGTCGGCGGGTACAAGGAAGCGATGGAGTACTCGATGACGCACAGCCTCCGGGACTCGCTTTCGCACGAGTACGAGGTCTCGACGCTCCGGGTCAAGGGCACCGACGACCAGGCGGAGGGCCGGGCGTCGTGGCTCGAGCGGCGCAATCCGAAGTTCACGGGGCGGTAGGGGCAGCCGGGCAGCAGTCAGCTATCAGCCGTCAGTAGTCAGCAGTCAGCTATCAGCGGTCAGCTGTCAGCCGTCGGGCGATGGCCTTGCGGCGATCCCACGTGCAGCCTAGAATGTGCCGTGTTCGGCAGACTTGGGGTCGTCGCGCCTGATCGTACGCCCTAGAGGCATGGGATCGCAGCTTTTTCTTGTTCGCAGATTGCGAGACCGTTGCGCTTCGCGCCGCCGGGTCGACAGTCGGAAACGTCGACTGGTTTCGCTCCCTGAGATCGACGGACGAATGGGCAGTCATGAGTTGAGTGCGCAGCGAGAACGAAGGAGCGGGATGTGACGTCAGGGCAATTCGAC
>PVBE011754938.1_pt1 | contig 37467 bp, 38 predicted proteins | sample 1631181 | NCBI WGS metagenome assembly PVBE01 (sample SAMN08397723, study PRJNA350692) | Marine metagenome, whole genome shotgun sequencing project. | isolation source: water | place: Pacific Ocean | collected 2012-04
CGGTGAGGGCACGTCCGTTGACTGCGGTGATGATGTCACCCAATTCGATCCCGGCCAGCTCCGCTCCGGAGCCGGGCACAATCTCTTCCACCAGCGCGCCCGGATGCTTCCCAGCGGAATCACTCACGGCGACACCCAGGAATGCGAGTTGCACCTCCTCGCCGGCAATGATCTGTTCGGCTACCGCGAAGGCGAGATCGATGGCGACGGCGAACCCAACACCGGCGCTGTCCCCGGACTCGGTGAAGATGATGTCGTTGATTCCGATCACCCGACCATCGGAATCGACCAGCGGACCGCCCGAATTGCCGGGGTTTATTGCGGCATCGGTTTGGACCATCGTCACACTGCGAACGATCCTGTCAACGGCACTAACGATCCCGGCGGTGACCGTCTGATCGAAGCCGAATGGGCTGCCCATCGCCACCGCTAGTTGCCCAACTTGCGTATTGGCGCCCAGGGCCAGTTCGGCCGTTGGGAGATCGTCGGACCCGGGGATGGCCACCACCGCGATATCAGTGACTTCGTGGAATCCGAGCACGGTGCCTTCAAAGGTCCGTCCGTCGTACAGACGGACGAGAACCTCGGTCTCACCGTCGACCACGTGGTAGGCGGTGAGAATCAGCCCCTCTGTCGAATAGAGGACACCAGCGCCGAGAGCATCGACCGTCTCGATCTGAACCACTGCCGGACCGACGGCCGCCGCGATCTCGGCCACCGGCTCAACCGAATCTGGCAGGTCGACCACCGCGACATCAGTAGTACCTGTGGTGGACGGAGCGATTGTGGTGGTCGTAGATGTGGCCTCAAAGAGACTCTCTTCGAGCGCTGCGATGCGGTCCTCATTGGACTCGATGTGGTCGCGGGTCTGGCGTGGCACGCAGGCCGACAAGACCAGCAGTGCGACCACGGCGAGAGCTGTGCTGCGAAGAGTCATAGAGGGAGACGCTAGCCACGCCACATCCGTAGCTAACCGGCCGGAGATGAGAATCTCCTGAGAGATTTCACTTCCGCCACGGTGCATTAGCGGTGTGCCGTGCAAATAACGCCAACCATCTCCGAGCCATCAGCTCGACACAGCGTGACCAGAAAGGCGCAGTCGTAACCGCGTCTAGGAGGAAAGTAAGGCGAGGGTTGTCGCCGACCGGAGAGACGCAGCGGTTATCTGTGCGACGCTCCACCGGTCACCACTAGAACTGAAGCGCTGCCGCCGCCCAGTGAAGACCCGCGCCGAAGGCAGTGAGTACCACAACCTCACCCGGCTTGATTCGACCCTCCTGATGGGCCTCGGCCATCGCCACCGGGACGCTCGCCGATCCGGTGTTCCCGTACCGATCCAAGTTGACATACATCTGATCCTCGTCGAGGCCGAGCTTCTTACGGACAGCATCGATGATCCGCACATTGGCCTGATGAGGGATCACGATGCCAATCTCGCTCTTGAGCCGGCCGGCCCGGTCTATGACATTCTCGGCGGCTGCCGTCATCCGCCGCACTGCCTGTCGGAAAACCTCTCGGCCGTCCATGATCAGATCCTTGTGGGCCTCGCGTCGCGCCTCCTCGATCGAAAATGGACGGCGGGTACCCCCGGTCTCCAGCTTGAGAATGTCGGTGTGCTGACCATCCGTACCGGAATCGAACGAGAGAAACTCGGCATAGACTTCATCCCCGGCACCGATCACTACAGCACCGGCCGCATCACCGAAGAGAACCGCCGTTGCCCTGTTCGTCCGGCTGACGAGCCGGGAAGTGAGTTCGACGCCCACCACGAGAATCTTCTTGGTGATGGACTGGACTCGAGATTTGGCGATATCGAGAGCGAGCACGAATCCGGCGCAACCCGATCCGCCGAGATCGAAGGCCGTCACTTCGCCTGCACCGAGCCGGTGTTGCAGATAGGAGGCGGTGTCGGGCAAATACACCTCGGGTGTGTCAGTGGCGACGATGATCTCATCGATATCCGCCGCAGAAACGCCGGCATCGGCCATCGCCTTCTCGGCAGCGGCACCGGCCAAGTCGACGGTCGACTCGTCGTCGGCGGCAACTCTGCGCTCCTTGATACCGGAGCGACTCGTGATCCACTCGTCATCGGTATCGAGCAGTTCCGCCCAATCGTCGTTGGTCATAACGCGCGATGGCAGGTAAGAACCAAATCCAAGTATTCCGATCTTGGTCAAGGAGGCGATCCCATCACTGGCTGCCCGCAGGGTAGACGCGACCCGAGTCTCGCGCCGGGCGGGAAAACACCACACCAAACGCGAAGTGCGTCTAGAAGTCAGCTGAGTAATGCCGTTGCTCAAATCGGCGGTCAGGCGCGCCAATCGCAAGGACCTCAGTTTCGCCACTCCTTGTTGTGCATGGCGGAGCCGAAGACACAACGAATGGTAATGACTGGTCGTCGAGATGAGTGACATGCATTGCTCAGCGGGCTCCTATGTCCTCGACCGGACCCAGGCCGGACCCCCGGCCAGCGACCGGACTGCCAGCACCAGAAAGAACAAAGCAACCGGTATGACGGCGATCGTCGCCGAGCCGGCAGTATCGGCGTGGTAGGAAACCACGAGTCCGATCGCGACAGAAGCAACACCAATCACCGCAGCCGTCAGCATCATTGCCGGAACCCGGCGAACCAGCAGCGCCGCCGTCGCTGGTGGACCGACAAGCATCCCAAAGACCAGCAACGTCCCCACGGTCTGGAATGATCCAATCACACCGAGCGTGACCAGTCCCAACAGCACGGCGTGAGCCAGACCGGGTCGGAGCCCAAGGAGCGTGGCCTTCTGTTCGTTAAACGCAAGGACGAGAAAGTTGCGGTAGAAGACGAGGCTGACAGCGATGGTGACAACCGTTATCGCGGCCAAGATTACGATGTCTCCCGACGTCACACCCAGGACATCGCCGAACAGAATCGAGGTGAGTCTTCCGGTGAACGAACCGGACTTCGAGATCAGGATCACGCCGAGACCCAGCATCCCCACGAACAGCAGCCCGATGCCTGTGTCCTCAGAGAACGCAGTCTGTCGATGAACCAGGTTGATCCCCCCGATCATGACCAGAGCGGCCGCTGCAGCCCCCACCATCATGTTGAAGTCGAGCAAAACGGCCAGAGCGATACCCGGCACCACACCATGTACCAGGGCATCTCCGAAGAAGGTCATCCCCCGGATCACCACCCAGGTCCCCACAACGGCCAAGGCGACGGCAGCCAACGAACCTCCGACGAGCGCACGCTGCTGGAGTCCGAGTTCGAACGGCTCGATCAACCAACCCATCAGCCGAGCGCTCCTGCGATGAGAACCGCATCGGTTCGTATCATCTCGATGTACGTCTCAGCACCGGATCCGGGACCACCAAGTGACCCGATGAAAAGCTCGACAACCTCCACCCCATCTCCGACCTCGGATGCTACCGCCTCGACAAGTGATGCCGGCTCGGTCGAATCGGCAAACACTGCAGGCACGCCGACCTGCTCCATTACCCGTACCAGGTCGGCTAAGTGGGAGCTGCTCGGCTCGGTGGGTGTGGAACCTCCGGGCACCACCACCCCGATCACCTCAAATTTGTAGCGGCCCGCGAAGTAGCGGAGAGATTCATGATTAGTAACGAGAAACCTTCGGTGCTCAGGAATCGCCTCAAGGATCGCCTGAATCTCAAAGTCGACAGCTTCGACCTCGGCCCGATAGTGGTCGGCATTGACACGCCAGGGGCCCTCGACTGATAACTCCTCGAGGGCGTCGGCGATGAGGTCAATCACTTTCACCACCTGCCTCGGGTCCATCCAGAAATGAGGATCGGATGCTCCACCGTCGACTGGTTCGGAAGAGCCGAGGAGATCACCGACGCTCAGTACCGCCTGACCATCCCGTCCAATCGAAGCGAGGACATCGACGAGTTCCTCCTCGAGACCGAGGCCGTTGACCACCACAAGATCTGCCTCGGCCATCCGGGCTACCTGACGGGCCGATGGCTGGAAATCGTGTGGATCCACTCCGATGGAAATCAGTACCTCCACAAGATCAGAATCGCCAACGATGTTGGCGGTGACGTCGCCGAGAATGCTCGTAGTCGCTACGACCAGGACCTCGTTGGTATCAGCAGCCGCGTCCGAGCACGAGGGTGCCACCAGAGCCAGTCCGACGATCAGGAGCTTGTGCGTTCTCAAATTCATCTTGATAATGAGAATCGTTCTCAGTAAGCTACCAAGGTAGGAGGGAGTCCGCCATATCGCAAGTCGTCGATCAGATCGCCGATCGTCTCCGACAAGTCCAGATCCGACTCACTTCGGGCAGGCGAAAGGTCGTGGAGGCCCTTACTCGAGTCCGGGGACCGGTCTCGACGGCAGACATCAACACCCACCTCGACGACTCAGTTCCACTCTCGTCGATATATCGCACCTTGAGCGTGCTGGCTGAGACAGGGGTTGTTTCTCCCCATCACGGTCGCGACGGCGTCACTCGATACGAGCTCGCCGAACCACTCCAACAGCATCACCATCACCTAGTGTGCGTCGAGTGCGGCCGGATCGACGACATCGAATTCGACAATCAGGCCGAGGCCGTAGTAGACACGATCGTGGTCAAGGTAGCCTCCGGGCGCGGGTTCGCCGTCGATGCCCACACGCTCGAAATCGAGGGTATCTGCGAGGAGTGCTCATGACGCCCGCTTTCAGCGCCACTGATCTCGTGCTCTCGTACGGCACAATGATCGCCGTCGATCGGTCGACATTCGAGATCCCAGGCGGTGCGCTCACTGCCATTATCGGACCCAACGGCTCCGGAAAGTCGACAATGCTCGGCGGTCTGGCAGGACTCATTTCACCTGCAGCCGGAAATGTCATCATCCACGACAACATCCCGGTTGCCTATGTGCTCCAAGCCACCAAGGTGAACGAAGCGCTCCCGGTCACGGTTCGCGAGCTAGTTCGGATGGGTCGATACTCCTCGCTAGGAGCATTTCAGCGAACTCGTCGCCGGGATCGTGAGGAAGTCGACGCCGCCATGATGAATCTCGACATCATCGAGATTGCCGGCAAACACCTCCACGAGCTGTCGGGAGGCCAACGCCAGCGGGTTTTTCTCGCTCAGGGAATAGCTCAAGACCATCAGATACTCCTGCTCGACGAGCCGCTCACCGGACTCGACATCACTTCCGCGCAGGCGACCGATGCAGTGATCCACGATGCGACCAGCGATGGGACGACGGTTGTACTCACCACACATGACCTGATGTCAGCCCGCGCAGCCCATCATGTGCTGCTCATGGCAGGCAGGGTCGTCGCCTCCGGCCCACCGGATCAAGTCTTGACTCCAGAGAACCTGCGCACGGCCTACGGGCAGAGCCTCATGCACATCGACGGCGGGAACGACAATCTGTTCATCGACGATCCGACACACACACCGATGGCGGGACGCCACATCCTCCGCGAAAGAACCATACATGTGGAAAGCGCCGAGGCCGATCTCCACGGCGGGTAGCCATGGTGTAGGAGCGCCTCACCATGGGCGGTGTGTCGTACGATCAGGTTAACGAAGCTCTCCAACTCCGGCAGTGCCAGAGCGACCGGGCGACGGACTACTTGTTGCTCGTCTCTCGACCCGCTACTTCGGCCTGGAATGTCTGCCACGTCCCCAGAGACTCTGGGTAGTCGGCGGGGGTGGGCTCCGCCACCAACTTGCGAAGCGAAGCGGAGTATTGATCCTGCATTGACTCCATATCCATAAAGTACTGGAAGTGGATCAGCCGCTGCCGAAATAGCCAGGCACCGCCCTCACGGACGTAATCGTCGTGATAACGAATCCCGGCGATCACCAACCGGCCCTTCATCCCGTGTTCGGCATGGGCGGTCACCAGACCCCGTCCCTCATTATCCCCCACGAACTCCACCACCTGCGTGTGTGGATAGTGAAAAGTAGGACCGAACCTGGCCAACCGCACCAGAAAGTACTCCCTAATCTCGTCCCGACCGCGGGCATCAACGCCGCCGGCACCACCAAATGTGCCGTCGGCGCTGAACAACAGCACCATCCGATCGAGGTCACGGTCGTCTACCGCAGTGCAATAGCGAGCAGCGAGATCACGTAGTTCCTCCCTGTCTTCCAGACACTTGATCCGGGTGAAAAGGTCCGATCGGACTATCTCCTCCATCATGCTCCTTCCGTCGAAGACTCAGATTGTGCCCACTCAACCGCGGACTTGCCCAGCCAGGGTCGAAACCGCCTCCCCGTCATACAAAAAGCGGCACCGACCAAGCCTGGAAAAATATCGACCCACTCGCGCAACACCTCGATCGCGTGCCATCATTGGGTCACGCCTCGAGGCGAGGATCGCAGACAACGTCCCGGGAGGACACATGACCGGCAGGTTGCAGGGCAAGACCGCCATAGTCACAGGAGCCGGCTCAGGAATAGGCCGGGAAACGGCCATTCTGTTCGGAACCGAAGGAGCATCAGTGGTGTGTGTTGACATCAATTCCGCCGGGGCGGCCGAGACCGCTGAACGCTGCGAGCAAGAAGGGTCAAGTGCCCTGGCCCTCACCGTCGACGTCACGGTCGAGAGCGACACGCGCCGCATGGCGGAGAAGGCATTCGAGACCTTCGGTAGCATCAACGTCTTGTATTCCAACGCTGGTGTCGCCGGGGTCGGAACGGCCGAGGACACCGAGTGTGCCGATTGGGATCGGGTAATAGGAGTGAACCTGACCGGAGTCTGGCTCTCATCCAAATATGTCCTCCCCCGAATGCGGGCCCAGGGGGCGGGATCCATCATCAACCAGTCCAGCATCGGAGGTTTGTCCGGATTTCAGAACCTCGCCTCATACTCGGCAGCCAAGGGTGGAGTGATTGCCCTCACCCGACAGATGGCGGTCGACTTCGCCGCCGACAACGTACGCGTCAACGCCATCTGTCCCGGCAGCGTCCCCACCCCACTGGTGGAAAAAGTGTACGCGTTGGGAGGCGGCGACATGGCGCCAAGGCGAGAGGAGATATTCGCTCGCTACCCGCTCGGGCGATATGGAACCGAACGTGATATCGCCAATCTTGCCTTGTTCCTGGCTAGCGACGAGTCCACCTGGATCACGGGAGGCGTCTACGCCGCCGACGGTGGCTACACCGCCGGATGAACCCGGCGGTGAGTGGTGGGGCGGACGTCCGTTGGAGGATTCGTGTCGCGCATCGAAATTATTCGGCTGCCTCTTAATCGCTGCTTGCCAGACGCAGAGCCTCGACCGATGACAGGCCTGCTTCATAGCACCGTCGAGCACCGTCGAGCAGTCGGCCGGCATCTTCGGTGCCCAACACCTCCATGAACAGCTCGATCTGCCGCCGCTGTAGATCCCGTACCGTGTCGTCGCGATGCCCAAACACCAATTCTCGGATGGCGGCGACGGCTCCAGGGGGGCGAGAGACAAGGAGTCGGGCGAATTCCAGTGCATCTGCCAGCACGGTATCCCCAGGCGCCACTCGATTGACCAGGTGTAGGGACGCCGCCTCGGCGGCACTGAGCGGCCGGCAAGCCACCAGCAATTCGAAGGCCAGATGCTCAGGAAGCAAGCGTATAGCGCGATGTGCTCCGACCCCGGGAATCAATCCGAGGGCTACCTCCGGAAAAGCGACGGTGGCATCCTCGGATATCCACCGAAGATTGCAGGTTAGGGCGAGCTCTAACCCGCCTCCCCAGGCCTGGCCGTTGATGGCTGCGATCGAGACCATCGGCCCGCGATCGAGGATGCGCAGCGTGCGACCCCAAGCCGAAGGATCGCCGCTGGTGGAGCCACCCGATCGCAGAGCGGTCAAATCGTCGAGATCGGCGTGGCCGATGAAGAATCCGCCGATGCCACCCGTCAGGATCGCGACGCGTGCCCCGGCCGCTTCAGCTTCACCGAGCAGGCTTTCCAACCGTTCCATATCTGCGTACGTAACGAGATTCCTTGGAGGTCGCACCAGGCGAAGAACGGCCAGAGAGTCCTCTATGTCGAGTATCCACGTCATCGGCTACTCCCAGGCCACAACGGATCCGGCACTTCGAAACCGAGCTCCCCGTCCCAGCTGTTGCGGGCGGCGACCTCATGCGCCGGACGCCGATGGGCAACCCCCCAGTTCCCCTTCGGGTACCCAAAGGCGACGCTGCACGCTAGCTTCCATCGTTTTCCCTCCGGCACCCGTACAAGCGAAGCCACTTCGTCCTCTCGCAAAGACAAGATGGTCATGAGAGTCGCTCCGACACCTTCGGCCCGAGCGGCCAGCATCGCGCTCCACACCGCCGGAAAGATCGAACCCCCGCTCGAATCGAAACGGGAATATGCCAGCATCAGCAACGGAATACCGTCGAAATGATCGGCCAGGTGCTGGGCCGAGCGACTCATACGTAAGAAGGCCGCGTTCTCCGGAGCTTCAGGGTCCGCAGTTGCTTGTTCGATCTGTTTCGAGTAGTTGCCGGCCCATAGGTTGGCCATGCACTCCCGATACAGTGGTCCGAGTTCGGCCAGAAGCGGTGCCTCGTCGATCAATAGGAAGCGCCATTGCTGCATGTTTCCCCCGGTTGGGGCCCGAATGGCGGCATCCAAGATCCGGGCCTGCACTGACTCGGGCACCGGATCAGTGAGCATGCGCCGCATGGCGCGCGTGGTGTACAGGGCTTCGTATATATACAACTCTCCCTAACTCCTTTCCAACCGTTTCTCTTCGGCCAGAAGAATTGCCTCGAGGTGACGCCTCCTCTCGTGACCGCTCATTAACTCGGTGGCCGCCACCCCCAGCGGATCGACCTGCTCTCGCAGCGTGGACAGCACACCTGGATCAGGATCCGATGTGACCGCAGCGTCATCAGTTCCCACGAGGAGAAATCCGGTACCAACAGCCAACTCTCCCGGGTCCACGCCGGGATGACGGCTGAGAACTCGCCACCCCTCCAGACTGAATTCGAGCACCGCTTTGGCGGTGACCAGCACAAAGGGCTCGCGCTGCTCATGGGGCAGGTGTGCCTTCAGGCTGATGTCGTCGACCTTTCGCACGCAAGTCCGCAAGCTGTGCTCGGGTAGATATCCCAGTGGCCGTCGGTGCATCTCGATCACTTCCTGAGCGCCTGCCGTTCCTGGCAGCCGGACATAGCCACCGTCTTCGGTAGCCAACAGACGTAGGTTCATGTGCCCCTGCCCATCGACCTGGGCGGGACGAATCGGTTCGAATGCCACCAGACCACGGAAACGTATAGCTCCGACCAGATCCTCGGTCCTGATGATCCCAGCACCCGTCTCACGAGCACGCCCCTCCACGCTCAAGAATCCGAGCCATCCGACCCGGGATCCACCGAAACCGTAAGCGATGAAGTCGAGTGAGGGCGCATGGGTTGCCTGGGCTAGCAGGACGGCGGCGTATCCGATCGGTGTGAAAGATCCCAGAATGGCAGTATCTCCATCACGCAAACGGCGCGCCAATTCAACAATGATCCGTTCGTGGACCGCGATGTCGCTCATCCCACACCTCCGGGCGAACCAATCAGACGAAGGCGCTGACGAGACCTTTCATCGATGGTAGCCAACCAGTCCTGTTCGGCGGGTCCCAGATGCGTCTGTAACCAGCCGTCAAACCCGCTCTGTGTCGCAGCCGCGTCGGCGTAAGCGAGAAGAACGCGCCAGTCCATGCCGTAGTCGGGCACAAACGCGAGCGGATGAGCACCCCAGGGAGCCTCTATCACCACATCGACGTTGGCAGGGCCCAGGTATGGACCACCGCCAACAGGCAGCCTCTCGACAAGGCGTTCGGCGGTGACCACCACCCGCTTGGCCGCTCGAGCCGTGATCACATCGGCCCCAACCGTGTCGGCCAGGCGCACGTGCCCGTCGTGAGTCGCGGCGGCGGCATGAACGATGCAGACATCAGGGGTGATCGCGGTCGCGATCTGGACGGGCCGGCGGCTCACCGGTGATCGGATCGTCTCGTAACGGTCGGCCAATGTAGTTCCCACCGGGCCGTAAAACGGAAGGAAATCAAAGCCGCGCGAGGCCGCCTCCAGAGCGGTGGTCAGACCGTGCCCACTGTGCTCCTCAGCGATGATGTACTCCCCCTCCAACCCCCGGCGAAAACGAGGGGCGAGGCCAAACGGTCCTAAACTCACGAAACAGAACACCACCCGATCTGCGACACCCGCACCCACCAGCAGATCAACGTCCAGGCTGCCGGTGAGAGCGATAATGCGAAGCCCGGATCGGCCTGATCTGACCAGCTGACGGACGGCAGCCATAGGTCGGGCCGACAACCAGGTGCCTCCCAGTGCGACACTCGACCCATCGGGGACGATTTCCGAAAGGTGGGATAACGACCGGACTCTGCTACCCGTTTGGGGGGATGACCGCAAAAGGGCACGCGGATGATCGAGGGGCAACACGGGCTCAGCCATCGGTTTCCCGAGCCTGGCTCCAATGCCAATAGATGCGATCCGAGATAATTCTGTCGGCTGCGTCGAAAGTGAGGACAAGCGAACCGGGGCCGACCCGTGCCGGACCGCTGCCGCGCCATGATCCTCCAATCGTGAACCTGACCGCCATCACGTTCCGGTCCGACGTGAATTCGACGACCTCCATTCGTCGCTGTGGCCGCGGTAGGAGCTCGAGCAAGTCAAGTTCGGCCAGCAACAGCGAATCTCTTCCTCTGACAACTGCTTCCGGGCCCTCTCCCAGCCTTTCGACAACAGCGTCTTCTGCGTAGAGCTGGTTCACCATGCCGGCTGGATCGACGCTCCACAGCGAAGCGAGGCGTTGGCTCATGTTCGAGTACCAGCTGGAAGATCGATCTCTGCCATCACCCGCAACAATCGTGCCCCTGACCTTGTCCGTATGGGGACGTCTCTTGCTCCACTCGTAGTAGGCGGTCTCTTCTGCGACCTGCCCTTGCTCATCCAGCCGCCACCACACACAAGCCGGACAACTCTGTAAGCCGTCGTCACCGGCGCCGGTGCCAACAATCAGGCTTTCGATCACGGCAGTCTCTCCGTCACCGGCTAACACCCGAATGATCTCGTTGCGGTGGTCAGGAATCATCGCTTCCAATTCTCGCTCGGCCTCATGCAGCGCCTGCCTTCCAAGAATCCGTCCCTTCTCGCCTCTCCCGGCGTGTTGGACCATGGCATCCAGGGAGTACACCTCCTCGACCATCCGGGCGGGATGCTTCTCCCACAGCAGGGCCCAACGCTCGACGAGCTCGAGCACGGCGCTCTGCCTCACCTATCCGTCCTCTGAGACCAGAGAACGATCGAACGCGCCAACGATGTCAACCGTCAGCGTGCCGGGACCAAACACTTCAACGACACCCATCTCCTTGAGCCGGATCCCGTCCTGGGGCGAAATGGTTCCCCCAGCGAACAATCGGATGCCGCCGGCACCCGCTTCCCGCAGGGCCACGACCAGTTCGTCAAAGACGTGCAAATGAGCACCCGAGAGGATTGAAAGGCCGATGGCGGCAACGTCCTCTTGTACCGCAATCTGAGCGATCTCGATAGGAAGTCTCCCAGAATCTATGTACACCACCTCGTAGCCGGCGTTTCTCAAGCTATGGGTAACGATGCGGGCACCTCGGTCGTGCATATCGAGCCCTGCCTTGCCGATCAACAGCCGTGGCTTCACCAGTCGAACACCTCCTCGGCAGTTTCGTGAAAGAACGCTGCAGCGGCAGCGGTGCTGAGTGGCAGAGCAGCAGCTTCCTGCACACATCGCTGGAACGAGAGGAGCGGATAGTCGGTGGCGAACATGATGCGGCCTGAGCCTCGATTGCCCATAAAATCCACAAGCTCAGACGGATAGTGCTGAGGTGCCCAGGCCGAGGTCATCAGGTAGAGACCCGGGTATTTAAGTAACAGACCGATGGCTTCTAGATGCCACGGCCACCCCAGATGAGTCATGACAACGGTGAGCTCCGGAAAGGCCAGGCATACCTCCTCGACGAAAATAGGACGCTGATGCTCGCCCGGCACACGGGGGCCGGGGAGTCCCACGTTAATTGTCAGGGGTACGTCCAGCTCACAGCAAGCTGCATATAAGGGGTAGTAGATCCGATCGTTGGGAGGAGCACCGACCATCGAGGGCATCACCCGAATAGCCTTGAAGCCCAGATCCGTGACCAGCCGGTGTGCCATTCGAACCGACTGCATGACGCCATCGCTAGGATCCACGCCTCCGGCCGCAATCAAACGATCGGGATTCGTCGCCACCAACTCGGCGACCATCTCGTGAAACTGCATCACGTCGGGAAACGGCGAGAACTCCTTCATCGACGTGAGCACTCCCGCGGCCACCCCGGCCGACTCCATCTCATCTAGAGTCTCCAAGATCGAACCGCCGGTTCCGATGCGATCGTGTGCACCGAAAAGGCGCTTCGCCACATCCCGCGGATGTTCACTCGTGCTCCACACTGCAGCCACCGGTGCAAGATTGGGATTGATCCAGGCGTCAACAACACGAGCGTCGGGGTCTCCCCGGACCGCGATTCTCACGCGGCAGGCCCGTCGCCGAACGCCAGGCCCTCCTGCAATACCGACGTCACCTCTCCCACAGTGGCACCCGCTGTCACCGCCGCCAGAATCGGCTCCATGAGATTTGCGTCCCCGGCGCAGGCACTGAGTAGATCATTCAGTGAGCCGGCGACCGACCGCCCATTCCGCTCCCGCTTCCAGGCCGCGAGGCGTCGAAGCTGCTTCTCCTCCAATGCCTCATCGTGCTCGAAGAGGTCGATGCGAAGCTCGGCGTCCGGGTCGACGAACCGGTTGACTGCAATGACGGGGCGCCGACCCGACTCGACTAACTGCTGCGCTCTCCAAGCCTCCTGGCGTATGCGGTCGTTGATCCAATCGACACTGCCTTCGATTGCATCGAGCATGGAGTCACCGCGCTTCTCCAACATGTCCAACTCGGCCATTGCCCGTTGCTCGATGTCGTCAGTGAGTGTTTCCACAAACCATGAACCGCCCAGAGGGTCTGCCACCCGGGTCAAACCCATCTCGTCACGAAGAATCTGCTGGGTGCGAAGGGCGATGCGAGCAGAGGTCTCAGTCGGTATCGCCAGCGCCTCGTCCATGGCGTTGGTGTGAAGCCCATTGGTGCCGGCGAGAATCGCCGCCAGAGCCTGCACGGCGGTCCTGACAATGTTGTTCTCGGGTTCCTGGGCCGTACACGACGAACCGGCCGTCTGCACGTGGCAGCGGAGAGCCAGGGCTCGCGGATTGGTCACGCCAAACCTACGTGTCAATTCCGTTGCCCACATTCGCCGGGCAGCTCGCAGCTTGGCGATCTCCTCGAAGAAATCGTTGTGCACTTCGAAGAAAAAACTGAATCGGGCAACGAACTCTTCGGGGTCCATGCCGCGGGCCACACCTGCCTCGACATACGCGATACCGGCGGCGAGAGTGAACGCGATCTCCTGTTCTGGCGTTGCTCCCGCCTCACGAGCGTGGTATCCGGAAATCCCGAGACTATTCCAGCGGGGAACCCGGTCGTGACAGAACTCGATGACGTGGGTGACAAGACGGGCAGAAGGCCGGGGAGGGAGGATGTGGGTACGAGCGCCCCAATTCGACGTCAACGGATCGTTGAGCATGACACCCGCCAGGTCGGTCAGACCCACTCCACGCTCCAAGGCGGAAGCGCAATACATGGCGAACAGAATCGGAGCGGTTCCCATTGCGACAATCGACAGGAACGTCTCGTCCGGGACAAAGGCCTCCGTCAGAGTGCGCATGTCAGCCAACGAGTCGATAGCGACGCCGCCCTTCCCCACCATCCCTCTACTGAGCGGGTGATCGGAGTCGAGGCCAGCCAACGTGGGCTGGTCATGGACGACGTTGAGTACGGATGCCCGGTTGCCGGTCTGACCGTGCGCGATGACATAGCGAAGACGTTCAGCGGTCTCCTCGGCGGTACCGAAGCCCACTACTTGCTGAGTCTGCCACCCTGCATTGCGGTACCCCGTCGGGAAGACCCCTCTTGTGAATGGAACAAATCCGGGCATCCCGACACGATCCTCGTCTCCGAGCGAACGATCTGCCGAGGTGTATACAGCCTTGACGGGGATCCCGCCGTCGGTCTGAAGATTCCAGGGAGCTGCCGGAAAACGCTTCTCCACCCGAGCCGCAGAATCCTCCCAGCGACGCTCATCCTCAGAGTCGACGGTCACCATCCTCCTCCTCACCACCGGGTCCACGCTAGTCGTCGGTTACCAACTTCAACCCGGCCCCATATCACTCAGCCTCGACGCCACAGACCGTGACAGCCTGTCTGCCACCTCGGTTGCATCGACCTCTCCAGCTTCGAGCAACGGCCAGATCGCAGCAGCCTCGTCGTGCAGTGCCCCATCGAACCTAGCCCGGACCGCGCGTAGGATGCTTGCCCGGTCGACCGCCGCATCATCGCCAGCAATCGCATCACGCCCGACGTGCTGCTTGTGGGCTTCGATTGCATCGAGGAACTCGGAGAGTCCGGTTCCATCGAGACCGATGGTGGTGACGATGGGAGGAACCCATGCCGTACCGGTGCGCATGTGGACTAGTGACGCTATGTGTCCCTGCATGCTGGAGGCAGTGGGCCGGTCCGCTTTGTTGAGAACAAAGATGTCGGCTATCTCCATCATGCCAGCCTTGAGTGCCTGAATTTCATCTCCACTCTCGGGTGTGAGAACGACCACCACAGTGTCGGCCACTCGCATGATGTCGACCTCAGCCTGGCCAGCACCGACGGTTTCGACGATGACCGGATCAAAACCCGCCGCCGCCAGCACCTGAATGGTGGCGGCGGTGGCGGCGGCAAGCCCACCGGCCGCTCCTCGTGTTGCAAGTGACCGAAAGAAGACACCGGAATCGCCCGATGGCGACCCGAGCCGGATCCGATCACCCAGCAGCGCTCCCCCACTGATGGGTGACGATGGATCGACCGCCACGACCCCTACCTTAAGATCGAGCTCACGGTGTGCCTTTACCAGCCATTTGACCAGGGTCGACTTGCCGGCACCAGCGGCACCGGTGATCCCAACGACCTGAGCGCTACGCACGGGCAGCTTCAGCATCAACTCGTCGGCGTCGCGGCCTCCGGCTTCGCACCACGTGATCCCGCGCGCCACCGCCGCCGGTCGGCCCTGCTCGATCTTGTCCGCCAGTTCAGCGTATACGTTCGGTGCCACGGCTCATCTATCCGCCCGGACGGCCACGACCAGTCCTTTATCGAACAAACGAATGAACTGACGGCGACTAATGGCGGATTCCCATCTCACCGGCAATGATGTTGCGTTGGATCTGCGTAGACCCCCCCGCAATCTCGTAGAGCTTTGCTTCCCGATAGAAACGCTCCATCTCGTACTCTTTCGTGTACGAGTAGCCGCCCAGAATCTGCATACCTCGAGTGGCGGTGCGGGTCGCGCACTCAGTGGCGTAGGCCTTGGCCATCGACGCCTGCTTGGAACAAGGCCGGTCTTGATCACTAAGCCAGGCAGCGTGAAACGTGAGCCACCTGGATGCCGACGTCTCGGTCTCCATATCGGCGAGCATGTGGCTAAGCGACTGAAAGGTGGCCACCGGCTGGCCGAACTGCTCTCGTTCCATCCCGTAGTCGAGAGCCATCTCGGTGACTCGTTGTGAAAGGCCCGTACAGATGGCCCCCACCGCGATTCGCTCAGCATCCATCGCCCGCCCGAGGGCTTCCCATCCTTCGTTCACTCCTCCTATGACGGAGTCACCAGAGACCTTGACGCCTGAGATACCGATCTCGCACGTCTGCACTGCGTGGTGACCCAGCTTGGGGATAGGCGTAATGGTTAGGCCGGCCGATTTCTGATCGACCATGAAGACGGATATACCGCGGACTCGCTCTTCCGGCGTTCCGGTACGGGCCGTGATGACAAGATAGTCGGCCACCAGAGCTCCGGTGCAAAAAACCTTGGAACCATCGAGGATCCACCCGTCTCCGTCGGGAGTGGCTCGCGTGCGAACGGACGTAGCGTCGGAGCCGGCTTCTGGTTCGGTAAGAGCAAAGGCGGTCCGGAGTTCCCCCGCAGTCATGGCGGGAAGAAACCGATGCCTGATGTCAACATCGGCGCTCAACACAGTCTGGTTTCCAAAGACAGCGGTGGGAACATACGTCATATTCACGGAACCGCCGAAGCGTCCGAGTTCCTCACAGATGACGGCGATCTCGATCATCCCGCCGCCAAAGCCACCGTCCTCGACTGGGACGCCTACCCCGAACAGACCCATCTCTGCCAACCCGTCAAACAAGTCATACGGGTATGCCTGCCGCTCCTCGAGCTCGTCGAGCCAATCCTTGGTGCACAGCTTCTCCAGGAAGCTGCGAACGACGGCTCGCAGTTGACGCTGTTCGTCGGTCAGAGCAAGGTTCATGAACTGATCAGGCGGTAATGGCCAAGGGACTCATGCCGGCGTCGGCCCACCGACTTCGCCAATGACGGCTCCGATCCCCCCCACCACGATTTCCGACTCCGAGAAGCGCATCTGGATGGCCCTGAGCACCCGAATTCGGTGCTCCAGAACTTTCATGTTGTCGGCTACTAACGAAAGCGCCTCGGCACGCTGCTTCGCCGTGATACTTTCCCCGAGCGCGAGGCGACCCACCAGTGCGATCTCGTTAAGTTTGAACCCGAGACCTTTTAGGGCCAACGCACCCTCCAGATAGAACTGCCACACAGGGGGATACAGCCGGGTGCCCAAAGGAGATCGAGGCGGAGGAGGAAAGATTCCCAGCTCCTCGTAGTATCGGATGGTACGGGTGCTAACTCCAACGGAACTTGCCAATTCACCAATTGTGATGGCATCGACGTTCTCAATTTCGGTTGGCATCCACTCTCCATTTCAATCTTGGCAGCGGGTTCAGTTTTTCGGAAAACGTAAGATTAGAACCCAGTGCCGGAGGCTACACCACAGTACGTGTACTCCACAACGGATACCTGCACGGCGGGCACCGGGGCCCGCCATCGAGTGTTCAAATTCAGTTGGCGATATCTGCAACAGCACGCATAACCAATTCCCGTTGGATCTCAGAGGTTCCTTCCAGCAGTTCGTACATCTTGGCGTTGCGGAACATCCTCTCCACCGGCAACTCTTCCGAGATTCCGTATACCCCATGCACCGAGACGGCCATCCGTGCGACATCGGTAGCGGTCTGGGTGATGAAGAGCTTGGCGCTAGCCATCTCTGCAAGTGCATCCGACCCCTGGTCCTTGCTGGTGGCTGCCCAGTACAGCAACTGCCGCGCGGCCTCCAAACGGCTCACCATTTCAGCGATGAGGTGGTGAATCGCCTGGAACTCGATGATGGGGTGGCCGCGCTGCTGGCGATTGCGGGCATAGGTGACGGCCTCGTGCAGTGCTGCATCCATGATTCCGACCGACATCGAGGAAAGCCCCAATTTGCCGATCGTCATGGCGTTCTTGAGCGTTTGGAATCGTCCCCCCATAGATCCCATGAGATGCTCATCGGGGATTTCGACACCATCCAGGTAGAGGTCTGCAAGCCCGGTCCCACGCAAACCGAGCATCGGCGTGTGCTCGCCGGCGTGTACCGCCGGGTCGTTCGTAGGAACCAGAAACAAGCTGACGTCACCCTGCGGATCGCGGGCAAACACCACTCCGATGTCTGCAAATCTGGCATTGGTGATCCAGCGCTTCTGACCGGTGATGCGCCACCCTCCCTTGGTCTTCTCAGCACGGGTCTTGAGCATGCCGGGGTCGGATCCCGTGTCCGGTTCGGTAAAGGCAAAGAACGCAACTTGCTCACCTCTCAACAGCGGCGGCACCCAACGCTCTATCTGCTCCTCGTTGGTCCACTCCAACTGTGTCCCCGCCCCGACCGTGTTTACCCGAAAGTGGATACCGAGCGCTGGGAGTACCCGGGCCACCTCCTCGTGAAGTATCGCCCATGCCAACCATGAGCCATCGCCACCCCCCAGATCTCCGGAAAATGGAAGCCCATAGGCCCCCATCTCTGCCAGCACCGACCGCACCTCATGCGGAAACTCCCGATCACGATCCATCTTCTCGATGAATGGACGGAAGTACCGTTCGGCGGTACCACGACACGAAGCACGAAACTCCTCGAGTTCGGTGGGAAGGATAGAATGCATACTCGTAGCCCCTCTACCGGCGGTCTCCTAGCCTAATTGAAGAGCATGACCCCCGACCGCGAACAGGTGGCCACGCACCACGACGCGTCTTGGCCCTGGCCAGTAACGTTGATGATATTCAGGACGAGGCAGAGATTTAGTTCCGATGTTCGAGTCTTGCTCGGCCTCGAGCATCTCCGCATCGTAGTGCTGCCCTACGGACAGCGCAGAATGCTACGTCTCTGGCAATGATGCAGGACCAAGGCGTTCTAGGCCGTGCGTTCGAGGACGAGGACGTAGCCAGAGACGACACTGAACGTCCTGAACGCGACAAACGTTGGTGGTCGGGGAACTAATCCGATCGCCGGATTGGACCGTCGCGCTGTGATACCGCGAATTCACTCAGGACGCGGCGAGTCCCGAGCTTCCGGCTCTTCAGAACACACGAGCCCATACGAGCTCTGGTGATCGATAAACACCTCCTCATCGCGGCGAGCGTCGATCGCAACGATCGGCGCTCGCATTCCGGTCATGAGATCGGCAACACTGTCGAAAGCCACCTCACAGACCCCGTCAAAAGGTGCCGCCGGATCAGCATACATTTGAACATAGCTGCGGGCATTAGGTATCAGGTGGCCGAAACGCACATGCTCCTCCCTCCAGTATTGAGAAAAGAAGGCGTGATCGACGTCGGGACGTCTGAACAGAACGGCAACAAATACCGTTTCCCCGGTCCCCGGGATCACGATATTGCTATCAATCGGAAAAACACCGTCGATCCCGGGGGCCTCTGAGAACAGCTCGATCGTCTCCGGTCTGCCCGGCCGTCGCCGATGCACCGTGAGACGCCGGAAGGCCGCAGCCGCCGGTTCGTCGCCCTCATGCTGCATTCGAATCCACTGTCTAATCATTGGCCTCGGTTTGCAACTTACCGAAATCATGAGCAGAGGGTGAACTCGGCGGCCTCGACTGCAACTCGGCTCGATCTCGGTGAATCTCCCGCGCCGTTAGGGTTCTCGCATGCAATCGGACGCTGAACGGACCCAACCCGACACCGCAATGCAGGTCGGTAACCTCGTAGAAATGATCCACGACGCCTACCTCATAGGCGTCGGTCGCATCCTGGTGCTGGTGCGCCACGGGGAGGCCGAACAGGTAGACACCGGTGACCGGTATGACCCGCAGCTCTCTACAACGGGCAGATCTCAAGTACAGGCGGTGGCCACCCGTCTCGCCGATTGGCCGGGCGCAGGTGAGGCCGCACTATTCACCAGCCCGCTCCGCAGAGCCGCGCAAACAGCACAGGCCATCGCCGACAGTCTCGGCCTCACACCCGAGACAGAACCGGAACTGGCCGAAGTCGGCAAGAAGGCCGCCCCGAGCGCAATCCGACTCCCCGACACCAACGCCGGACTCGCCCGGTTCGAATGGGACAGTTCCAACAAGACCTTCCAGTCGACTGCGATCGCCGGCATCACTGACATCCTGGACCGAAGCAGCTCCGGCATGGTGATTGCCGTGACCCATGGCGGCGTCATCAACGCCTACACGTCATACCTACTCGGTCTGAATTGCGAATTCTTCTTCCTCCCCGAGAGCACCTCGCTGACCATTGCGCGCATACTGAATGGGCGGGTCGCGCTTGACCGTCTGAACGACACAGGGCACCTCGACAGCCTATGATCTGACGTGGAACGTGAGATCATGCTGGTAAGTTTGAGAATCAAACCACACAATCGGGAGTGATTAATGCACGATCTAACCCCTAACCAATTGAATTTGCGGGCACGTGCCTGGGACTTCGCGGTCGAGGAAATTAGGCCTCTGGCAGCCGAGATCGATGCTACCGCCTCCATTCCCGCCGAACAGCGTCAGAAGATGGCAGAACGCCGCTTTCCGGCGGTGCTCACTCCACTCGAACTCGACGGGATGGGTCTCGGCTGCTTCGAGGTGTGTCTGGTAGCCGAGGGTCTTGCCTACGGATCGATGGCGGTTGGATCCACCAACATGGCAACCACTCTGTGCCAAACCCCCCTCTACCTATTCGGGACAGACCGCCAACGCCAGGACTTCATGGAACCCATTATGCGCGGCGAAGCCATCGGGACCATCGGAATCACAGAGCCAAACCATGGCTCCGACGCCGCCAGCATGCAGATGACGGCGACCAGCGACGGAGCCACGTACGTGTTGGACGGCGAGAAACGCTACATCGACAACGTCGAAGAAGGTGACCTGTTTCTCACGTGGGCCAAGACGGACCCCACTGCCGAGCCACGATGGGAAGGAATGAGCGCCTTCATCGTTCGGCGGGATGACCCCGGGTTCGAGGTCGTGGAGATATACGACATGCTCGGGACCCGCGGCCTCGGGGTCGGCTCGTACTCATTGAACGAGACGGTGATACCAGATGACCGTCGCATCGGCCAGGAAGGACAAGGGTGGGAGATCCTCATGCGCACCCTCGAACTCGGCCGCACAGGGACCGCCGCGTTGTGCGTCGGACTGGCGCAGGCGGCACTCGACGAGGCAAAGGCATATGCCAAGGAGAGAGTCCAGTTCGGACAGGTAATCGGGAAGCACCAGCTTATCCAGGAGAAGCTGGCAAACATGTCGGCATGGATAGAGACCGCCCGCTTGCTCACCTACAGTGCCGCCCGAACGGTGGACAGCGGCCAACGAGCGGATCGCGAAGCCTCCATGGCCAAGTTCTACGCCGCCGATGCCGTCCTCGCTGTAGCCCACGACGCCCTTCAGATCTATGGCGGAAAAGGCTATATGAAGCCTGAACCGGTGGAACGGTACTTCCGCGATGCCCGGCTGTTCTCGATCGGCGAGGGAACGTCAGAGATTCAGCGGTTGGTTGTCGCTCGTCGCACGCTCCAGATGGGTCCCGAGTCAGAACGGGTGATAACCGCAGCCGCCGTTGGAGCCAGCGTCTAGGCCCCGGCCAGTAACGTTGATGATATTCAGGGCGAAGCAGAGATTTTGTTCCGATGTTCGAGTCTTGCTCGGCCTCGAGCATCTCCGCATCGTGGTGCTGCCCTACGGACAGCGCAGAATGCTACGTCTCTGGCAAGGATGCAGGACCAAGGCGTTCTAGGCCGTGCGTTCGAGGACGAGGACGTAGCCAGAGACGACACTGAACGTCCTGAACGCGACAAACGTTGGTGGTCGGGGAACTAGCGCCGCGCTCATCGGTGACGGCTCCTACTTGAAGCTGACCAGTTGCTGGCGAGCGAGGCACATCACAGTGCCGTCCGGAGCCCAGGCCACGACGTCCCAATCGAGCAGGCCTCCGCGTACCAACCGGGTCTCAGACTGACAGAAGACCATTTCGTCCGGATCCAGACGTGGCAGATCGGCCCGAAAGTGCACGGTGTAGTCGAGAGTCGCAGTTGGAATCATCTCAGAAAGTCGGCTCCACCACGGCATCAGAGCCGCGTCGCAAAACACCAAGAGCCCCGACGCGTCGATCGGCCGCGGGTCCGAGAACCCGAACCACGCCCCGTTCTCCATCGGACCCACCGAAGACGACAGCGGGGCGTCGCCGAGACGCTGTTGCACAACGATCCGCTGGCTAAAGGGTCGAGAGATTTCTGGCATGTAAGCCTCGACTCGGCGCGAAGGAGTGGGCGGCGCCACCTGGGGCATCGGGAGCTCATCGAAATCTAGTCCCTCACGATCAGTCGCAAATACGGCCATTGCCAACGCTAGGAGCTTGTCGCTCTGGGTGACCCGAGCCGACACGTTGGTAACCGCTCGACCGACACGCTCCACAGTGCACGCGATCGAGTAGTCACCCACAACCGGGGCTCGAAGGAAATGGGTAGTGATGGCTCGGGGATGGAGCCCCACATCGTCAACCGTTTCGCTCAAAGCCAGCAGCAGCTGGGCGGCGAGCATACCGCCCTGCATCCGCCCGCTGGCATCCCAGCCGGCAGGACAACCCGAGGCAAACGTGCCGTCCCCCTGAGCGACTACGGCGACATCTCGGTCAAAATCGGCGCCAGAGTTACGATCCGACGGCGGCACGAATGCAGACACTCCGTCTCCTACGACTGCAGTGACGCGGCGGCGCGCTCCCACTCTGCATTGAGGAGGTCCCTTAAATAGGCCAGCCTGTCCTTGCCTGCCACGAAGTCGAACTTGACTGTGCCGTACGGATCGATCCTCTCTCGCAGCAATTCCAGCTGAGCCTCTGTCGGCACGCTGGTGACCGGCACTTCGTCGGGCACATTGAGCTCAAAACCGGTGTTCTCGACCACGGTCTCGGTTTCGACGCCCGGGTGCACGCTCTCGAGCCGGAACGGTCGTTCGTCGGAGTCCCGAACGAGCACAGCCAGGTTTGTGACCACCACGATCGGCCCTGGTTGCAGGTAAGCAGCCCGGCGGGACTCCTCACCTATCTTCCACCGGGTACCGGTGACGAACTCCACCTTGGGCACGAGCGTCCTGTCGCTGTGACTTGGGAAGTATGCCACCATCTTGCGGTACATCTTGATCACCTCGGCCGCACCCGCGCCCCCCGGCAGCCTCACTTTTGGTTGATCAAAGGGTCCGATCGTGGACAGGTTGATCGCTCCGTCGCCATCGAACTGGGCGGACGAAACCGCTTCCACACCCCCATGATTGGATAGATGGATCGAATTGATCTCGGTGAGCATCCCCCAGCGACACACGGCCCCCTTGTAGGCCGCCGCCTCGGCACCGGTAAATGTCAACTGGATGGGCTCCATGCCTACCGCATCGAATCCCACCAAATAGGAATCAGGTGCATGGGTGAGCTTGGCAAGCATGTAGGCGGCATAGGCGAGCGGCGTAAACGACCCCATGACCACCACCCCGTCGTTGTCGACCTGGGAGGCAACCTGGCTCACCATCAACTCATGGATCTCGTACTCTGCCATCAGGAAACCTCCAAAATCTTTGCTTGCTCGACGAGGGCACCCAACACATCACCCCGTCCCCCGGCCAAGACCCGCTCGCGATACTCGTCCTCCGATTCGGAGCGAAGCTGCGCGACGTAATCCTCGAAGGTGTCTCCACCTGCGGCGGCCGCGTACCCCATCACCTGCCAGGCATCGAGCGCATAGGCCGGGACATGGGAAGTGGGGTGCGCACCGAACGGAACTTCGATGACGGCATCGACGTAGTAGCCCGGCAACTTGGTCATGTGGGCGTTCTCAACAACAACATCACGCGACACAATCTCTTCGCAGGTAACGATCACGCGGCGAGCAGCCTTTGCCATCTCGACGTCCGAAGCCGAGGTTCCGTCCCATTGAGCATTTCCTTCCCGATCACTGCGCAAGGCGTGGAGGATGGCAACGTCCGGCGCCAGGGCACGCACCGCCGTCAGCTTCTCGTCAGTAAACGGACAGTTGACGGTGGAGTAGATCTCGGGATAGAGAGCAGGGATATCCGATCCGAAAGGTCCGCGGTATGGCAAGTAGGGAACACCGCGGCCGGCGGCTTCGAATCCAATTAAGATCCCGAGCCCGGTGTATTCGGTAAAAGTGATTGCACCCCCCTCGATGGCTCGTCGGACGTTGGGAGCCAGGCCAAATGCCTCCAACGTGACCATTGAGAACGAGAGGTGACCCGCTACCCCGGCCCCTATGAGCAGATCGACGTCGACAGACCCAACGACCGTCATGACGTGCAAGTCTTCGCGCTCCGCCCTGATGAGCTGACGAACCGCCGCCATCGGATGGTTGGCAAACCAGGCACCTCCCAACGCAACCTGGTCGCCATCTCCGACGAGCTCGTTCAACTCCTCGATGGCTACGACTTTGTCTCTCACCCTTCCTCCTTCGAGACGTTCTCTTCGATAAAACTGACAATGTCGGTCGGTCGGCTTCCCGGACCGAAGACGCCGTCCAATCCGTACTCCGTCAACTTCAGGTGATCCTCGTCGGCAATGACGCCGCCCATGATAAAGAGCCGATCCTGGATACCCGCAGAACGGGCCGCTTCCATCAAATCCTGGCCGACGACCAGGTGTCCACCGGTGAGGGATGACACTGCCACGACCTGGGCGTCTTCCTGGAGTGCCGCCTGCACCAGCTCATCGACGAGAGCGATGCGGATGAACACAACTTCCATACCGGCCTCGACCATCTTGCGCATCACGTACCTGGCTCCGACGTCGTGGGCGTCGAAGCGCAGCTTGCCGAACACAACCTTGATACGCGGAGCGGTGGACTCGACTGCCGGACTCCGCAACGGAGTACCCCACGTCATGCTCTTCGATTTCTCGCTCGCCACGCTTCCTCCTCCGCGGTCAATTGGTGACAAATCCCCAGCCGTAGACCTCTTTGAGAACATTCATGATCTCGCCCTGGGTCGCATGAGTCCGCACAGCTTCAATCACGGCCGGCATCAGGTAGCCATCGCTCTCGGCGATACGCCGAACATCATCGAGCCGACGTTCGACCTCTCCGGAGTCGCGGTCTTCTCTCCACTCCTTAACTCGTGAGATGGCGTTGCGCTCCACATCAGGATCAATGACAAATACATCCGGACGTGACTCCGGCGCCTCCTCGGTGCGATATTTGTTGAGGCCGACCCGAACTAGGTCGCCGCTGTCGATCCGCTCATGGGTTCTCACCAACTCGTCAACTAATTGCCCTTTGACCCATCCGGATTCGATAGCTGCAACGAAACCTCCCTTGCGGTCTATTTCGTCGAGAATGTTTTGCGCCTCCTCCTCAACACGATCGGTCAGTTCCTCGAGATACCAGGACCCCCCGAGCGGGTCTCCGATTTGGTGCACATTCGTCTCATGGAGAACGATCTGTTGGGTACGCAACGCCAACCGCGCCTGTTCGGCAGTAGGGATCTGGACGGACTCGGTGTATGCACACGTATGGATACTCTGGACACCCGCCAGAACCGCTCCCAGGGTCTGCAGAGCTACCCGCACGATGTTGTTCTGCGGCTGCTGGAACAGGAGTGTGTCACCCGCAGTGTGGATGTGAACGCGAGCCTGCATGCTCTTCTTGTTCTCAGCGCCAAAGCGGTCGCGCAAGATCCTGGCCCACATGCGCCGATGGGCACGTAACTTAGCTACCTCTTCGAAGAAATCATTGTGAAACGCCATCTGGAATCCGAGGCGGGGAGCGAAATCATCCACACTCAGGCCATCATCGATACATTGCTCGATGAGTGAAATGCCCCAGGCCATCGTGAACGCCAACTCCTGCACACCGCTGGCTCCTGCCTCGCGTATCAGATATCCGGAGAGATTCGTCGTGTTCCAGTTGGGCAAGTTCTCAGTGGCATAGCGAATCAGCTGGGCAGACAACTTCTGGGCACTGGCCGGGGGAAAATCGGGATTGTCGACGCAGAAGCTCTTCAGGAGCCAATTCATCGAGTTGCCCCGCAATTGATCGGGCCGAAAGCCCAGCTTCTCGGCGGCTACAACATACATCGCCAACGCGATGAGGCAGGTGTCTCCTGTGATGATCGAAATGTTGGTCCTGGCTAGATCCAATCCATCGATAAGTTCCCTCATGTCCCCCAGATTCGACAGGCTCCATCCACCAACGCCGACATGACCCTTCGCCTCAGGCCAGTCGGGATCTATCGCTCCCTTGCTCGGATTGTCGAGAACCACGTTGAAGACGTGGTGGCCGAAATATCCTTCCATCCCCTCTTCGACAAGCTGGTCCATGATCTGGCGGGTATCTTCTGTCTGGCCCGCTCCCAACACCTGCTGCATCATCCACGGTGTCTTGTTGTAGGCGGAGGCGTACAGACCTCGGGTGAATGGATACTCTCCGGGACGTCCTATCGACCTCGGATCGGCATCGGCCCGATCCTCCGGACCGTAGGTCTGCTGCAAGGTAATCCCTGAGGCGGAAAAGAGTTCGAGTTGATCGGCCACGGATACCTCCTCGTTGATCGCTCAAGGGCCAGTCAGATTGGCTCCAGGCCCCAGCGACTTCCCCTTAAACGTTAAATATTAGCTAATAACCTTCACTCGGGTTCGCAGAAATGCTGCAAATCACAAACGCTCTACAGAAATCGGCAGCACACCTTGCAGGATCATGCCGGTGAGGGGGTCGACACCCTCCTCAGCGCTGGTGAGCACCCCGACGTTGGTCCCTGCGTATCCATGAGGCACCGATACAGCTCCTCGTCTAATGGCCTCGTCGATCTTGACCACCACCTCGATCTCCCCGGTTCGACTGCTGATCTTCATCGAATCACCGGTCGACACTCCTGCATTAGCCGCATCGATTGGGTTCATTAACGCGTCGGGACGGTCACGGCGGCGCATCCCAGAGACATCATGCAACTGTGCATTGAGGTGTCGCGGCTGGCGACGTGGCGTGAGCACTAGCCGGGCCGGAGACTCGAGCGTGGCTAGCTGCTCCACGAGTGGACCGGGCGCGAGCCTCCATTTGCCTTCGGGCAAGACCTTGTCTTCTACCCATCCGAACACGGCCTCCTCGGAAACTACCGGCCCCGCTTCTTTGAGAGCAGCGAAATCGATACGACCCCGGTCTCCCAGCACCCGAAGGATGTCATCGTCGGTGCAGTCGTCGGCCGTCAGCTCACCAGGTAATACCTGCAGACCGCGCTGTTCGGCCAGCCGGGCGAATGGCCACCACATTGGTCTGCGGCTTTCCCCAAGTGGAACTACCGCCGGCGCGTACTGCGTGGCAACGGCCGGTTGGAACTGATCCACGAAATGAGGCATATCGGCTCGCTCGAGGGGTCCGGCACAGGCGAAGATGTGGGAAGCCAGTGCCGTCGTCTCGTTGTCGACGATATCGGCGACAATAAGCGCATCGAGCTTGGGCAAGGCGGCTTGGAGTCTCTCGGTATCCGGGAGAGACGTCACAGCGTTGGCTCCGACGACAAACAGAACCCTCAGGTTGCCGGCCTCGATCTCGTCGGAAAGGGCGGCGCACGGGTGCTCCCCCCAGCGGGAAGGGAGATCGGGCCTACTGGTCGGACCTGCCCCGGACGCGGCGTCACTTGCTCCCCAATCGCGTAGATCGGCCTGGCGCAGGAAGCCCGGGTTGAACCACATCCCGCCTCGGCGGTCGTAGGAGCCGGTGACTACATGGAGCGCCCAGGTGAGCCACTCGGTAACGTTGGCGGCGCTCGCCATCGTGCTTCCAGTACCGGTCTGAGCAGCCACCTTTTCGTTGCGACGAACCGCCGCCAACAGATCGTCCAGGTCAGAGGCTTCGACGCCCGCAATATTGGCAGCAGTTTCGCAATCGAACTGCTCGACCGCCGCACGCAACTCATCGACGCCGATTGCGTGGTCCGCCAGATAGGCGTCATCGGCTCCCCGGCGGAGTAGTTCACGCACCAGAAACCCCATGATTGCGTAGTCGGTCCCGGGACGAGGAGCAAGGTGGCGATCGGCCAGACGTGCCGTTTCGGTGCGGCGCGGGTCGATTACCCAGACCTCTCCCTGTTTGGCCAGATTTCGCAATCTGACCACGGGGTCGGGAAATCCACTCACGTGCCCGTGGGACACCACCGGGTTGACACCGATGAAAATGCAAAGTTCGGCAGAACCAGAGTCGATATGGGGTGTGAGACCGGGGTACCCCGACATCATTTCCGATACCAGAGGCTTACAAGGCGTATCAACCGTGGTCGATGTATACCTGCTCTTGGTCCCAAGAGCCTGGATGAATCTCTCGACCGTCCTGCGTCCGGCACCGTCAAAAGCGGAGCCCGTCCCAAAGTAGAAACCGACTGCATCCACCCCTGACTCGGCTATAACCGACTCAAGCAGCGCATCCAGATCGTCCAGACACTCGTCCCAGGTCACATCCACTTGAGCGCCATCACGTCTCATCATTGGACCGTCGAGACGCTGCGGCGAGTGGTGCAACTCTCCCAACACTCGACCTTTCGGACACGTGTATCCCTGGGAGAGTGGGTGATCGGGGTCACCCCTGACTCCCACGACCCGATCATCCTCGACACTGACTAGCACTCCGCACAAAGCCGTGCAGAAGCGACAGAACGTCCGCCTTTGGTCAACACCACTGTTGTGATCGTTCACATCTTGTCCTCGATAGTCATTGGGCCAGCACTCCTCCATCTACTGGAAGAACGACCCCATTGATGTATGCGGCTCTCGGCGACAGCAAGAACTCCACCACTTCGGCGATGTCTTCGGGCTCGCCCAAACGCCGGAGTGGGACACGCCTGGCAAGTTGTTCTTCGCCACCGGCCGACCCACGCATCATCCCGCTCATCGGGGCGAGTATGAAACCGGGAGCTACTAGATTGACCCTCACACCGGACCGACCCAACTCACAGGCGAGCGCCCGGGTGTAGCCCTCCAGTCCGGCCTTGCTCGCTGCGTAGGCCGAAACGCCGGGAGCACTTCCGGCTGTAGCGGCGATGCTCCCAATGTTGACGATAGCCGCCGGGGAAACCAAGAGGGGTACCGCTGCATGACAGATCCGCATCACCCCTATGAGATTCACGTCGGTGATGACATCTACATCGTCGAAGGACATCTCGCTCAATGTCGTAGTGCGGAGAAACCCGGCACAATTGACAACTGCCTGCAACTCGCCAATTTCGCGGATGCGATGGACCGCTCCAGCGATGCTCTCTTCCGAAGTCACGTCAAGCTGCACGGGAACGGAACCGGGAGCATGATCAGCGACATCCTCGACGAGGTCGCCGCTGATCACGACGTAACCACTCTCCAGTAGCCGCTGGACAATGGCCCTTCCGATACCCCCTGCCCCACCGGTAACGAAGGCGACACCAGCCACTACCGCATTCCCTTCAGACCCTTCGATTCCATGAATCTGGCGATCCCCTCCCACACCTCTTCCTCTCGAACCATGACCTGGTCGGTGATCGCCTCCAGATCGCTCGCCCGTCGCGGATCGAGGTGTAGGCCCGCGTCGATGGTAAAGACAGCAAAATAGGGTGCCGGCCAGGGAATTCCTGCAATGTGGCTCGCCAGTTCGTCCGTTTCCGCCCCCAGATCATCATGGGGAACCACCCGGCTGACGATGCCTGCTCGTAACGCTTCCTCAGCATCGATCACCCTCCCCGAGAGTATGAGATCCTTGGCCATTGCCGGCCCGACAGCTTTAGCCAGTCGACCCGTTCCTCCGGCGTCCGGAATTATCCCCATGTGCAATTGCGGCATTGCGAAGATCGCCCGGTCGCTGGCAATACGGATGTCACAAGCAAGGGCGATTTCGAACCCGGCGCCAATAGTCGGGCCATTGATGGCCGCGATAGTGGGTTGGGCGATCCGCTCGAATCGATCGGCCACACCCGACCATCTCCTGATAAAACTGGGATACTCGGTCTTCTCGATCGTGAGCGACTCGCCGATGGCGCCGAAATGCACGCCGGCGCAGAATGCCGGACCATCGCCGGTGAGGGTCACAACATGGACCTCATCGCGGGTAGCCGTGTCGGCCAAGATGGAGTCCAACTCATCCCACGCCTGAAAGTCCAGGGCGTTTCGCTGCTCGGGCCAAGCGAACGCAATGTCGACTCGATGGTCCGAATCGGTAACCCGGAACCGGTTCCACTGCTCGGTCACGATGCCTCCTGTATGGTCGATGCGTTAGTTTACGTGCAAGGTGAAGCAGAGGTAATGTCGAGTCCGCGGTCTCACGCAACCGAGCCTGCGACTTTCGGAAGGGAGACCTCGCCATGGACGTCGGAATGGCAATGGGACCGGTGCCTCCATTCGACGCGATGGCCCGACGGGTCCGGAAACTCGCCGAGTCGGGCATCCGATCGTTCTGGTGGCCCGACCACCTCGTAGCGTTCCATTCCCGCGAGCTGTGGGCATCCGGGCAGCTCAGCAGACTTCAGGCTGATCCTCACGTCTACGCTGACCCGTTCATCTGCGCGGCCAGTTGTGCAGAATCGGCGGGCGACGGGTTGATTGGAATCTGCGTGACCGACGCCATCCGCCGCAGCCCGGCCACGCTGCTACAGACGGCAATGAGCCTCGACCACCTAGCACCGGGTCGCGTCGTTCTTGGGCTGGGCGCCGGCGAGTACGCCAACTACGGGCCGTATGGAATCGAAGTCCAATCCCCGGCATCCATTCTCGAAAGTGCGGCGGCCCAGATCCACAGGTTTCTCACCGATGGTGGGCCCGACGAAAACGGAGCCGTGGTCGGACTCCGACCCCCGGCCGGCTCGCCCGGGCCACAGCTTTGGATCGCTGCTCACGGTCCCCGTGGCTTTCGCACTGCCGGCCGCTTTGGCGACGCATGGATCCCAAATTTCCTCACCGTTGAGGAATGGAGCGCCGGTCGACAGGCAGTATGGGAAGCAGCCAAGGAGGCAGGACGGGATCCGGAAGCCATCTCTTACGGACTGTCAGTACAGGTAATCCTCCAGAACGATCACGCCGCGGCGATCGAACTCCTGCACCACCCCATCCTCAAGGCCTTCTCGCTCTTACTGCCATCAACTCGGTTCGAGGCGGCAGGGTCCAGCCACCCTCTCGGGAGTGGTGGCCTGGGCCACATGGTTGCCACCCGCCTCGGCACCGATCAGCTGAAGGCGGCAGAAGCGGTGCCAGTCGAGGTGGTGGCAAGCCAGATGCTGCACGGAACGGCCGAAGAGGTGGCGATGGCCATAGGTCGATACCCCGGTCTCGACCATGTAGTCCTGTGGGATCCAGTGCCGCTGGCAGATCTTGATGCCGGCCGGGTCAGCATCAAGGCATGCACGGAGTTGGCCCGAATGCTGCACGAGGGAGGGAACCCGTAATGACAAGACTTACCGGAGTAGACGGCAAGGGAATCATCATCACCGGGGGCGGAGGTGGACTGGGGTCGGCCATGGCAGCAGAGCTGTGCCGTATGGGAGCCTCCATCGTCGTCTGTGGTCGCACCGAAGACAAACTTCAAACGGTGGTCGACGTCATCGAGAAAGAGTTGGGACCCGAACGGGTTTACTACACCCTGTGTGATGTGCGCGAGCCCGAGTCGGTAACCGCGATGGTTGACGATGCGGAGCGGCTGCTCGGCAAAGTCGATGGTCTGGTCAACAACGCTTCGGGCCTGTTCCCCACCCGAGCCGAGGAATTGACTCCAAACGGTTTCCGAGCCGTAACCAGAATCGTCCTCAACGGCTCCTTCAATTGTTCACTCGAGGTCGGCCAGCGCTGGCTGTCTGCCAGGCAGCCGGGTGCAATCGTCAACGTACTCACCCCCTATGCCTGGATGGGCGGCCCGGGAATGGTGCACAACGCCGCTGCCAAGGGTGGAGTCTTGAACATGACCCGAACGCTGGGCGTTGAATGGGCGGGACAGGGGGTTCGGGTGAACGCGATAGCTCCCGGGTGGATGCCGGTGGGTGGAACTGCGACGCTGCTCGGCTCCCCTGAAGCCGAGCAGCGTCTGCTTACGGCAATCCCGGCCGGACGATTGCTGCGGCCCGAGGAGACCGCGAGAGCGGTAGCCTATCTGCTGTCGGACGATGCCTCATATATGGCAGGCCACTGCCTGACCATCGATGGTGGACATCACCTGTCAAAGGGCCTGTGGGAGTTTCTCGACGAGCTGCCGGGCCGTCCCTGAACATTCACGTAGCCGATAGAGGGCGATCAGACGGCCAGGCCTACCTTCATGCCGTGCCGGGTCGCTTCGGCCAATTGTCGGGGAACCCAGGCCGATCCGACAAGGAACAGTCGCTCCACCCGATCCTCCAAATCGTCGTACAACCGGGTGTCGGGTGACGATCCATACACAAGCACAATGTTGTCGAATCCGTCGATCTGTTCGGCTTGACCGGTCCAGGGCGATATCAGATCGATCTCGTCACCGGTGATGCCCACCAGTGTCCGTCCGGTATGGATGAGGACCTTGCCTTGCTCCAGTCGCATCATCATCGTTCCCATCGTGTAACGATCGACCTCGCGACCAAGGGCCGTCCAGCGGTGGAAAATCTCCACTTGCCTGCCGCTACCGGCAAGAAAGTCGGCCACGCACGGAGTCTCCATGTGATCCTCCTGGGAAATAACCGCGACTCGCGCCCCGACCTCGACCTCGCCACCGAGCACACTCCACCCCTGGACGACATTGGGCTGATCCACTCCGGAAATGTCGGGGCGTAGTGGGACCGACCCGGTGGCACAAACCACCACGTCGGGGTCCAGAGCCAACACGTCTTCGGCGGTACCTTCGTACCCCAAACGGACCTCGACCCCGAGAAGGTCCATCTGGTTCTCTTGGAAGTAGATGAACTCCTCGAAAGAGTCCCGACCGGGGGCCCGACTTGCGATCCGAACCTGGCCTCCCAGAAGGGGACTCCGCTCGAACAAAGTTACCTGGTGACCCCGCATCGCAGCCACCCGGGCCGTCTCCAGTCCGGCTGCTCCGCCGCCCACCACGACGAGCCGTTTCGGCTGCGGCGCCGGCTGAAAGCCGGCCTTCCACAGACCTTCGTTACCCACCACCGGGTTCACCGAGCAAGTAGGCAATCGCTGCCGGGTCGGAGAATGGCTGTGGACGGTTTCGCCGATGCACCTGTTGCAGCCGATGCATCGCCTCATCTCCATCAACTTTCCCTGCCGAGTCTTGTTGGGAAACTCGGGATCGGCTATCCCCGCTCGCGTCATCCCCACCAGGTCGCATACGTTTTCAGCCAGCAGTTTCTCAGCCAGTCCAGGATCGTTGACCCGCCCGGAGAACAGGACCGCCACGTCAAGATCGGCCTTGACCGCCTTGCCGGCATCCTTGAAATCATCCGGACTCCAATGCGAAGGCGGGACGTAGGACGGCGCCCCCACGGGCGAACCCACGTCGACGTTTACGAAATCCATCAGGCCCGGTTCAGCGATGTGGCCCAGCATCTCCCTCATCTCGACAAACCCGTAACCACCAAGACGGGTCTCCCAACCACCGATACGGATGCCGAGCGCCACATCGTCCCCGACGGCCAGGCGGATCCGGGTGAGAATCTCGCGGATAAACGCCGTGCGAGCACGCGCCGCACCTCCCCAACGGTCGGTACGGTGGTTGGTGGCCGGGGAGAGAAAGAGGTGGGAAAGGGTTTCGTGGGCACAGTGAATCTCGATGCCGTCTGTTCCAGCCGCCTGTAGCTTCTCGGCCGCAACAACGTAGGTGTTGACGAAGAATTCGATCTCGTCGTCGGAAATTGTGTGCGGCACCCAGTCATAGGCCTCGGACACCACCACCGACGAGGGCCCGAAAGTGGAATTCACATGGGTGAGTTGAGAGACAACCACAGCCCCGGTGTCATGTACCGCGCTGAAGAACTCGGCGTTGCGTTCGACAAAGCCATTCATCAGGTACACGGGAACACGTGGCGACGCTCCGGCAGGGAAGTACTCGACGGGGGCGTCGGGCGGAACCGGCGAATCCAACAGCCATGTCTCGGCACCTATCCAGCCGGTGCCACCCGTGGCCTTGGCAAGGTGGTGCTCTATGTACGGACCGTCGGGGAGCCCATCGAGCCGCCCTGCTCCGATGGTATTGGTCGTCTCGCAGATTCGATTGGGGACCAGCATGGAGCCCACCTGGATGGACGAAAAGAGCCGCTCGAACGGTTCGGACGGGTTGCTGGTCACTCCCCGTCACCCGATCGCCAGCCGAGAGTCTCGACCCCGATCCGCACATAATCGGCGGCCGCCCCGCGCCGCGCCTGAGTCACCATGACTTCGACAGCCACCGAGGAGCGAAGCGCGATCTCATCGGCAAGCCGTTGCGCCTCGTCGGTCGGATCGGGTGAGATGACGTTCACCAGTCCCCACTGCAACGCAGTTGCGGCGTCGATCTGCCGATTCGACATGGCGAGGTACGCAATTACCTTGCGCCCGCTGATCCCGACTCCCCTTCTGATCACAACATCCACCCACGGTCCGGGCTGCCCGAAGGTGGTGTCGGGGCCAACGACCAACAGATCGACTGCGACAGCGGCGGCCAGCGAAGGCCCCGAACAGGGTCCGTTCGCCATACCTATCGAAACGGAGTCACGATCCTCGAGCGAGGCCAGATCGGACGGACTAAGCGGCTCGAGTCGATCGAGGTCGAGGACGAAGGGTCCGGCCGGCCACTTGCGGCCGGTGACAGGTTCAGTCATGACTCGCGTACCTGCGCATGCTCTCCGCCACGGTGGGCGATGCCATCAACCGCGGCATTATCAGAGGGGCCAGTCGATAGCCGGACTCCGCCTCCAAGTTGATCGAGCGCTTTATGTCGGCGAATCCGAGGATGGCAGCCATCTCATCGACCAACTCGACAGCAGCCTCCACTATTAGGGAGGCAGGGCGCAGTTCCGCCACCATTCCGAATTCGTGAGCCTCCCGACCACTCAACCAGTGTCGACCCGACAGAGAGAGATGCCGCACCAGTCCCCGTCCGAGAACATCCGGAGCACGAGTCATCGCGTTGGGCGGCGCGGCGCCATGGGTTATCTCCGGAAGACCGAACACAGCATCGGCGGTGGAGAGGATAACGTCACAGGCGAGAGCTAACTCGAAACCGAATCCGAGGGCGTAACCGTCGACCGCTGCCACCACCGGGCGATAGGTTCCCTCGATCAGCTGAAACAGATTGGTGACCTCGACAACGAAGCCGTGAGCCTCTTCGTGGCTGCTGAAGTCGAATATCGCCACGTCATCACCTGCCGAAAAGTCGCCGCCCGTACCGGTAATGACATAACCGGCAGCATCGAGCTGCAGCGCCTCCTCGAGCGCGTGGTAGACGCCGAGGTCAACAGCATTGTGTTTGTGCGGATTGTCGATCGTGGCCACCACCACATCTCCGCGGCGCTCTACCTGCACGGCAGCGAGATCGGCGCTCACAAGCTCGACTCCACCTGTAGGAGCACGGGAGGCATGAAGTCGCGAGCCCGGTCGTGGTCTCCACGCGCCTCTGCCCCGAGCAGTCCTTTGATGAGAGCAACGGCCGACGGCGACCACGCGGCCATCTCCCTAGCGACCGACTCGGCGGCGGCCAGAGCATCGTCCTCCACTCCATGGATGAGGCGGGCAGCCACCGCCTCATCCACACCAAAACGTCGCCCGGTGAGACCGAGAAACAGCGCCCGACGCCGGAAGGTGACATCGAGACCCCGAGTCACCAGAACAGAGGGAACGGCCCTATGGTCGATCTCGGCAAAGCCAAACCAGGCGTCAGGTTGGGCAATTGAAACGTCACAGGCCAACAACACTTCGCTGCCGAACCCGAAGGCGTGACCGTGCACGGCCGACACCACCGGCTTTGGGAGGACCTCCAAGGCGGTGAAGAAGCCGAGTGGGCCGTCGAGGAACCTGCGGGCGTCGGTCACATCCGGAAAGTCGAATCCACCCACATCTTCGCCCGCACAGAACCCGGTTCCCTCACCCGTCAAGAGAACTGCCCGAATCTCATCGTCACCCGAAGCCTCGGTAACGGCCTCCGACATGACGGCAAGCATCGGCTGACTGACCGCGTTCCTCTTCTCTTCCCGATCCAGCACGATCCGCATCAGGGGAGGCTCCACCTCCACCCGCACACTTTGAAACTCCCGGTCGGTCTTGCCCACTGCGACAATCCGCTGCTCGCTGATCAGCCCGTCGGCATCGAGGTCGAACTCGTCACGACCGGCGAACGATCTCGACCCGTCCCGAGCCCACCAATCAACCGCAGCAAAGCGGGGGCGGGCTTCAATTCGCTCCAACCGCAACTCAATCCGCTGAAAGAAGTCGTGGCGGTCGACGAACCAGGCGCCGATGGCCTCGCGACCTCGAACATCGCCGTCATGCGCCCGCAGCAACGCATCTGGGGTGTAATCGGCGGCCAGGGCCGCCGGATCGGTGGTTCCGGTTTGTGCCAGATGTCTCCGTAGTACGGCCATCGGCGCCGATGAAGGAACATCCGCAGAACTGCTCACAGCGCTCTGATCCGAGAAGATGTCACGTCAGTCACTGGCCCGCAGATGCTTGACAAGAATGTTGCGCTGAATCTGATTGGAGCCACCTGCGATTTCCATGAGTTTGGTCTCACGGAAGAAGCGTTCCATCCCGTACTCGATCATGTAGGAGTACCCGCCAAGAATCTGCATTCCCCTGGTGGCACAGCGAGTCCCGGTCTCCGAACCGATCACCTTGGCCATCGACGCATCCTGGGAACACGGGATACCGTTCTGCAACTTCCATGCCGCCCTCCAGACCATCAGCCGGGCTGCTTCCAGTTCCATGGCCATGTCCGCCAGCATGTGCCCGATCGCCTGAAACTCGATGATGGGCTTTCCAAACTGCACCCGTTCCCGAGCATGACTCAATGCCAGATCGAAGGCGCCCTGCCCCAGGCCACAGCCCTGAGCGCCGACGTAGATGCGTTCGCCGTCGAGCAACTCGTACATGATGTCGAGGCCCCGGTGCAGTTCGCCCACCAAGTTGGCTTCAGGTACCCGCACATCGTCGAAGAACACTTCACAGGTGTGAGTGCCCTGACCGGCCAACTTAGGCAGGGTCTTCACCGTGACGCCTTCCGCATTGCACGGAATCAGGAGTGTCGAGATTCCCTGCCGCGGCGGAGCGTCCGGGTCGGTGCGGACGAAGGTCATTATGAAGTCGGCAGTATCGGCCCCGGTGGTGAATATCTTCTGGCCGCTAACGATGAAGTCGCTCCCATCCCGAACCGCCCTGGTCGAGAGATTCGCCACATCGGAACCGGCATCTGGCTCGGAGAGACCCATAGCGAACCGCATCCGCCCTGCTGCAACCTCCAGCAGGTAGGCCTGCTTCTGCTCCTCGGTCCCAAACAGAGCGATGCCACGAGCGCAGAAGGTCACCGTCGGGATGTAGGCGTAGCCGATACTGGCACTCGCCCTGGCAACCTCCTCGGTCACGATGCAGATCGAAATCTCGTCGGCATCACTACCGCCGTACTCCTCGCCGAAAGTGAGTCCGCACAACCCCATGTCGGCCATCTTGGCGTAGATCTCAGCCGGAAACTCCTCCGCCCTATCCATCTCGGCCACCACCTGGACCGGTGCCTCGGCCGCAAAGAACTCCCGCAACGTGGCCTGAAATTGCTTGTGCTCGGGCTCTACGACGAAGTCCATTGGTACCTCCTCAAGGTCGGTCAATGCGGTATCGAGACCACAGGTTAACGCGGCACGTCAAGGGGTTACCACCTGGCCTACCGATTGGCAGGAAACACTCCGACCAGGCTGGATCAGTCACCCGCCCGCAGATGCTTGACAAGAATGTTGCGCTGAATCTGGTTGGTGCCGCCTCCGATTTCCATGAACTTGCTCTCACGGAAAAAGCGTTCCATCCCGTACTCGATCATGTAGGAGTACCCGCCAAGAATCTGCATTCCCCTGGTGGCACAGCGAGTCCCGGTCTCCGAACCGATCACCTTGGCCATCGACGCATCCTGGGA
>PVBE011735621.1_pt1 | contig 37447 bp, 32 predicted proteins | sample 1631181 | NCBI WGS metagenome assembly PVBE01 (sample SAMN08397723, study PRJNA350692) | Marine metagenome, whole genome shotgun sequencing project. | isolation source: water | place: Pacific Ocean | collected 2012-04
CGCGCCGGACGCGATCATGGCGGAACCCGAGCACCCGAACGATGCCGCCAAGGGGGGCACGGTGCTCGGTCTCGATCTTGGTTCGACCGGCGCCAAAGCGGTACTGACGTCGATCGATTCGGGCGAAACCGTGCTCGATGTTTTCGACCGCACCCGCGGCAACCCGGTCGACGCGGCGCGACGTCTCATCAGCAGCATCCTTGGTGAAACTACGCCGGACGTCCGCGCGATCGGTTTGACGGGCTCCGGCCGCGAGGCCGTCGCCACACTGATCCGTGCCGTGTTTCCCGATAGTGAGAATGTCGTGGTGCTCAACGAGATCGTCGCCCACGCGACTGCCGCGACGCGTTGCGACGCAGACGGCGGTAGCGACCTGTCGGTAATCGAGATTGGCGGACAGGACGCGAAATATATCCGGGTGCAAGGCGGGCGGATCGTCGAGAGTGACATGAACAAGGCCTGCAGCGCCGGCACCGGCTCTTTCCTCGAAGAGCAGGCGAACCTGTACGATGTCGCCGATATCGAGGAGTTTACCCGACTGGCCTCGAATGCTGCCCACCCGCCGGATCTCGGACAGATGTGTACCGTGTTCGTCGCCGATGCCGCCGCGCTCGCGATCAAGGAAGGCTTCGACCGCGGCGATATTTTCGCCGGTTTTCAATATTCCGTGATCCACAATTATTTGAACCGGGTGATGGGGCAACGGACGCTCGGCGAGCGGATATTTTTTCAAGGAAAACCTGCTTCGAACCCGTCTCTGGCCTGGACTCTAGCTGCGGTCACCGGACGCTCTATCGTCGTGCCGCCGAATCCGGGAGCGATGGGTGCCTGGGGCATCGGTTTATGCGTTAACGAACAGATCGGGCGCGACGCGCTTTTGGCATCGCCGGCGCTCGACCTCGCCGCAGTGTTGAAGGCGGACGTCACCGAACGCTCCGAATTTCGGTGCCGCGACGCGCAATGCCAGACGCTGTGTCCCATCGAGCGCACCACCATCGAAGTCGGCGACATCAAACGCAAAGCGTTCTCAGGCGGCGCCTGTCCCAAGTTCGAGTTAGCGACCAAGCACCAACCCAAGCTCGCGAAAGACGCACCCAACCCTTTCGAGCAGCGTGCGGCATTAATCGACAGTTTCGTACCGGAGCGCGACTTCGGGCCGGTCGTCGCGATCCCTGAAGTCAATGCTTTGGCTGGCCACATTCCCTGGCTCGCGGCTTTTGCCGACGAACTCGGGTTCTGCGTGAAACTACTGCGGTCCGACGCGTCGTCGCTGGCCGCAGGCGAACAACTCTGCAACAGTTTCGATTCTTGCGGCCCGGTAAAAATTGCGCACGCGGTGTGCGACACGGACATCGATCTGCTGCTGTTACCGAAGATTTTTCAGATTGCCGATACCAAGGGCCGCGGCGGACAAACCTGTGTCGCCGAACAGGCCACACCCGAACTGGTCGAACAATCGCTCGCTTCGCGCGGCAAAACGACGCGCGTCGTACGGCCGCGGCTTTCATTTCGGGAGGGACCCGACGCTGCTTGCCTGTGCGAAGAAATGCAACGCGTTGCCGGCGAACTGGGGGTCGATCCCGCAAGCGTACCGCAAGCCGTCGCGCGGGCAGCCGAAGCCCAGCTTCGTTTCGAGGACGGCCTCGAAGCGATAGGCAGTGAGGCTCTCGGCTACGCGCGGCGCAACGATTTGCCCGCCGTATTGCTGCTTGGGCATCTTCACGTGATTTGCGATCCCGCCATCAACGCCAGTATCCCGCATATCCTGCGACGCAATGGCGCGATGGCTATTCCGGCCGACTGCTTCGCCGTTGACGACGCGATCCCGCGGATGCAACGAGCCTACTGGGGTGACGCCAACCGATCGGTGCGCGCCGCCGTCTACGCACGTGAACTCGGCAACGTCTTTCCCGTAATGCTCGCATCGTTCGGCTGTGGTCCCTCGTCGTTCACCGAGCAGGTCTTCCAGTCGCTGATGGAGGGCTATCCCCATACGGTTCTCGAAAGCGACGGCCACGGCGGCGAAGCTGGTTTCGTAACCCGCGTTCAGGCCTTCATGCAGTCGGTGCGGCAATTCATCGCCGAAGACGGATCGAAAGCGTCGCCGGACAATAAGAACGCCATTTCTTATGTGAGTCCCGAGCGGCCCAAATCGGCCAGCGGTTTTCTCGACTCGAACGTTCGCTACGTAACACTCAGCATGTGTGACAACGTCGGCGAGACCTTTGCCGCGGTCTATCGCGCCTACGGGTACGATGCCGTTGCGGCGCCGGCGCACTCGGAACGGACCCGCCAATGCGGTAAAGCGGATTGCTCGGGCAAGGAGTGCATGGGTTACCAGTTGATGTGGGGCGCATTCCGCCAACACCTCGAAGACAACCCGCCAGAAAAGAAGACGTGTCTTTTGTCGTTCAACGGCCAGATGTGCCGGGCCGGGGTGTTCGATATCAAAGACAAGATCTCGCTCGACAAAATGGGTCTGGCCGGAACCGTGAGCGAAGAAGGGATGAGGTTCGGCGCCGATCCGACCATGTCGCTGTATCTTTGGGCCGGGTTATCAGCGACCGAGATCCTCCGCCAGTTGTACATCTATCACCTGCCCGTTCAAGGCGAGGCCGGTACGGCGAGGGCGCTGTACGACAAGTGTATCGACAAGCTCAACGCGATCATGGAGGTGCCCTTCGCGCGGCCGACCGACGCGCGGCCCGAGGTCGAACTCCGAGCCGACCGGGTCAACGACTTGTTGCGGGAGGCCGGACAGAGCTACGCTGAGATGGAGGCGGGCTGGAAGGGAACCCGAACTTTCTGTCGGGTTTTTGTGTCCGGCGAGACCCTGACGAAAGGTAACGATATCGCCAACAGCGGTCTGTTCCACTACATGAGCGAGCAAGGTTTACGGCTCGTACTCGAGCCGCTCACCAACTTTTTTGAATTCATCGGGCGCCGTCACCCACACCTGCAGTTCGGCCGCAAAACGCCGCGAGTAGTCACCGACGCCATGGTCTCCGAGCAGGCGGAGCTACGACAGGGTTATTACGCCGCGTTGGCGGGTTTACATCCGTGGCTACCGCAACCCGACGTCGAGGCCGCACTCGCGCACGGCGAGGCCTTGCTCGATCCGGAAACGATCGGCGGCGCGCCGATGGAGGTCGCGAGCGCCGTACATGCCTGGGATACCGGCACCTACGACGGTGTCGTCATGGTCAGTTGCTGGGGTTGCGACAACAGCCTCGTGACCGAGGGCCTGCTGCGTCACCGCAAGGACATTCCGTTCTTTTTCTTCTACGACGACGGTACCCCGTTCGACGAGCGGAGGGTGCGCAGTTACTGTTATCGACTCCAGCGCAACGCGACGCTGGCCGGTGAAAAACCTACCGCGGCAGTCGCCGAGCCGGCATGATGGCACGCTACCTCGCGGGCTAAAACACACCAACGCCGAGGTCGCGTTTGACGCCCAGAAATGGCGGGCTATGACCTCGAGACAGGAGGAATTGAGGCAGCAAAATAGCGAGCGATCGGGGACCTACCGAATAAGTGTTCCGAAATATAGATCACTTTGTCACGCCGGACTTATGACCTACAGGGCCGCTCTCTGGCATTCTGCCATCGCGGCATTTGTGCATCCATGCACATCAGACGTAGAAAATGCAAAAGGATTGCAGGAGCAGTCCTAGCGCGGCATCCAGTAGAAAAAGCCCGCCGCAGGCGGACATTGTTTGACGGGACCCCGGAGCTAGGACCGCTCCTGCGGTCCCGGCGCACTTCCTCCATCCATGGAGGTCGCACGTCCGGGGCGACGGTGATTGGTGTAACTACAAAAGTGAAGCACCTTTTGGAATACCTCCCGTAGTGCCCTCTACCGCTGCGGCGCTCGCACGCGCAGTACAAACTCGCGCAAGTCTCCCGCATTCGTGATTTGCCGCAGTTCGGAAGAGCCGAGGCCCGCGCCGTCGATCGCCCGCATCAAGGCGGCAATGTCTGCATTGCTTTGCGCCCGCCCCACTATCTTCACGTAGTTCTGGCTCTCATCGAGGTCCGTCAACGCGATGTTTCCCGGGACGACTTCGCCGATACGCTCGACCCAATCTGAGGCCGCCGCGGCGATACCGCTGATCAATAACATTGCAACAATTAGGCTGTTGTTTCGGCTCAAGGTTTGATCCCGCGTATCGCGCCTAGATAACTGTTCCGACATATCGGTCACTTTCGTCATGCCGGCCCCGGATCGAGTCCGGGGTGACGGCAGGCGGACCTACGAACGACGTGAAGCGCATTTCGGATCGATTATCTAGATGGCACCCTGGATCTTGTTTAGCGACCGGCGACGCCTCGACTTGACCTGTTCGGTGAGCACATCACGCAACGCCCGCCGTGTGCGGAGAGGGCGGCAACAGTGAAGGGAATTTGACGGAGTTCTCCCACACCGACGGGCGCCGATAGGCGCGCTCCGCATATTCCTTTACCCGCGGCTTATCGACCCACAGCGGGGCCAGCCCGAGCCAAAGCTACGCGACGGCGCCAAGGTAAAACTCCAGACCCGGCGCGGCGAACTGGTGACCCGCGTCGAGACACGCGGGCGCAACAAACCGCCGGAGGGCCTTGTTTTCATCCCCTGGTTCGATGCATCACGCCTGGTGAACAAGCTGACGCTGGATCAGACCGATCCCCTCTCCAAAGAGACGGATTACAAGAAACAGGCCTGTCGAGTGGTGAAGGCGTAGGCAACTCGGAAAGCAGGTACGGCGCGGCCCAAATGGGCCGTGCCGACACCGGCAGCTAGATGATGTTTGATACCCAACGAAAACGCGCCGAGCACGAAGGTACCGCACCGCGGCGGCGGTTTCTCTTAGACGTGGCGCGAACCGCGACTGCGGTCGGGATATTTGGATTGGGGACCGGTGTCTACTCGCGGCGCGCCATTTCGATTCCCGCACGGGTTTTGCGGCCACCGGGAGCGCTACCGGAAGCGGAGTTCCTGGCTGCGTGTACGCGCTGCGGTATCTGTGTCCGTGATTGTCCCTACGACATCCTAAAACTCGGCGAACTCGGTAAGGACGTCCCGACCGGAACACCCTACTTTACCGCCCGAAGCGGACCGTGCGAAATGTGCGAAGACATCCCGTGCATCTCGAATTGTCCAACCGGCGCCTTGGACCACGAGCTCGATGACATCAACGATGCACGAATGGGCCTGGCTGTTGTCGTCGACCAGGAGAGTTGCATCGCGTTTCTCGGCCTGCGTTGTGAGATCTGCTTTAACGTTTGCCGGTCCGCGGCGAAGCGATCAAGCTTGAATTCAAGCATAACGAACGGTCCGGTAAACATGCGCTGTTCATCCCCATCGTCGTCTCCGACGCCTGTACGGGTTGCGGCCTCTGCGAAAAGGCCTGCATCCTGGAAGAAGCGGCGATCAAGATTTTTCCCGAGCACCTGGCCAAAGGCCAAATGGGCGAACACTACCGACTCGGGTGGGAAGAGAAACAACGGGCCGGCGAGAGCCTGGTGACGCCCGATGCGGAGCACCGTTATCACCTGCCCGAGGGAATGCGTTATGAGATTCAGGGCGAGGGACTGATTTTCGAAGCGCCGCCGGCGACCGGCAAAGAACCGGTGTCCACCGTCAACCCGCTCGATGTCCTCAACCGTGGTATCAAGGAAGCACAATAGTGGCTAAGCTCGAACCCCTCGGCCGGGAAGCCGTGGCCACCAAAGGCTGGTGGCAGGCGTCGAAGTGGCTGGTCCTGAGGCGTCTGAGCCAGATCGCGATACTAGCGACGTTCCTGCTCGGTCCGTGGGCGGGAATCTGGATCATCAAAGGAAACCTTTCCAGCAGCCTGCTGCTGGATACGGTACCGATGACCGACTTGTTGACTTTCGCGCAAGTTTTAGCCGCGCGATTTACCGCCGTTACCAGCCAGGCCATCATCGGTGCCGGCGTGGTGCTGCTCTTCTATCTGTTAATCGGCGGCCGGGGTTTCTGCGCCTGGGTTTGCCCGATGAATATCGTCACCGATGCCGCTTTCTGGCTACGGCGCAAACTGAGAATCCCGGCGGGTAGCGCTCCGGCTCGCGAGACACGCTACTGGCTCCTGGGGATGGTGCTGTTACTGGCTTTCGTCACCCATTCGTTGGCCTATGAGCTGATCAACCCCGTTTCCATGCTCCATCGCGGCCTGTTCTACGGCATGGGGCTCGGCTGGGCAATCATCCTTGCCGTGTTCCTCTTCGACCTGTTGATCGCCAAGCGCGGCTGGTGCAGCCACCTGTGCCCGACCGGTGCGCTGTACGGCGTCGTTGGCAGGCTCAGTCTGATTAAGGTCAGAGCCGATGCACGCACCGGGTGCGATGACTGCGGTGAGTGCTTCATCGTCTGTCCCGAACCGCATATTTTGCCACCGGTACTGAAGGGCGAGAAAACCGGTGTCGCGCCGGTCGTCCTTTCCGGCGATTGCACGAACTGCGGACGCTGCATCGACATCTGCGCGGAACAGGTATTCCGCTTCGGTTTGCGCTTTACCCGGCGGCTGACGACGTTCGCACCGGCCGGAGCAACAAACCGGGTGTCCGAGGCCTAGGCCCGAAGGCAAACAAAGGGATGAGCACAAACAATTCTTTTTTACGTTCGAATCTTTCACTATCCAACCACTGGAGGCCGCTATGAACAGAGTTTTCATTCAAACATTGGCAGGTGTCTTCTTCCTTGCATCCGTATCCGCAGTGGCGACGGCCGAAGTGACCTCGCTGCGCGGGGCAAACAGCCTGGATGCTGCGGCGAAGTCGTTCGATCAGAAAAAGGAGGTGAAACAGGAAGGCGGCTTCGATCGCGGCTGGGAGTTGCAACCACCTTCGATTCCTCATGCAATCGAAAAGGATCGCATTACGCTACGTGAGAATACGTGCCTGAAATGCCATTCGGCCGAGAACTATGAAAAAGAAAACGCCCCCAAGGCCGGCGACAGTCACTTTCTCAATCGTGAGAAAAAAGAATTGCAGAAGGTCTCGTCCCGGCGCTGGTTCTGCGATCAATGCCATACGCTCCAACTCGACACCAAGCCGCTCGTGGACAACACCTACGAGGGCCAGAATAAGTTGTAAGCTAGGCGCCGAAGAAAAAGCGCCTTAGATCGCGCGGTACGGGCTGCGCCGGCCGATAAACGACTGGGGGTCGAACACAAGCTCGCGATAGTGCGCGCGATAGTGCGCGCGGCGTTCTATCCGGCATTCGGGTTGTGAAATGCGGATGCCCATCACATACTGGCCGCGAGAATGATCGGTTAGCCGTCGCACATGGCGAATACTCGCAACACGCTAAAACTTGAAGAAGATCCTGCGATGAATACATCTGAAGTAGAAAAGCGACGAGGCCTGTGGAAAACAGTGACTGGTTTCATTTCCGTCCCCTTGCTGGTCGGCATCGTGCTCGGCGTCGTCGCATGGGGCGGGTTCAACTGGAGCCTGGAGTTGACTAATACCGAGGAGTTTTGCATCTCTTGCCACGAGATGGAAGAGAATGTCTACGAGGAACTCAAGGAAACTGTCCACTACACCAACCGGACCGGCGTCCGCGCGACTTGTCCGGACTGCCACGTACCGCGCGAATGGATACACAAACTAGTGCGTAAGGTACAGGCGTCCAACGAGTTGTATCACAAGTTCATCACCCATAGCGTCGACACACCGGAAAAATTCGAGAGTAAGCGTCTGCAGTTGGCAATGAGTGAATGGCAACGTATGAAGGACACCGACTCTCGCGAGTGCCGCAATTGTCACCACTACGTTTCCATGGATCTGGAAAAGCAGGACTCGCGCAGCGCCGATCGACATGACCCGCACGTATGGGAAGCCATAGACGGCGAAGACCCACCCAGTAAGACGTGCATCGACTGTCACAAAGGCATCGCCCATCACCTCCCAGAAGGTTGGGAAGAGGCCGCGAAGGCCGCGGGCCTGCAAGACTGACCTCACCTTTCGAGGACCGCTTAGACATGACGGCAACGGGAATTCTTGATGGGCGTGTAGCGCTGGTTACCGGCGCCGGGCGCGGCGTCGGCGCGGCGCTGGCCCGCAAACTCGCGAGCGCGGGCGCAGCCGTCGTGGTGGCCGATCTCGACACCGGGCCGGCGGAAGAAATCGCCGACGAAATTTGCGGCGCCGGCGGCCGCGCGCAGCCGCTGACCGGGGATATCACGGATATAGATTTCGGCGACCGCGCCGTCGCTTGCATGATCGACACTTTTGGCGGCGTCGACATCATCGTGAACAATGCCGGGTACGTCTGGAACAGCAGTATCCATAAGACTACCGACGAACAGTGGCAGGCGATGATCGACTGCCACGCGACGGCACCGTTCCGGATCCTGCGGGCGGCGACCGGATTCATTCGGAAAGCCGCCCAGGAAGAAGAACGGGAAGGCCGAACGCACCACCGCAAGGTAGTCAACGTCTCGTCGATCGCAGGACTTTATGGCGGCGCGACGCAGATCGGCTACGCGGCCGGGAAGGCGGCGCAGGTCGGCATCACGAAGACGCTCGCCAAAGAATGGGCGCGCTACCGAGTCAACGTGAACTGCGTTGGTTTCGGCTTTATCGATACGCGCCTGACGCAGATCTGGGAGACGGGCGATGTCGAGCATATCGATGTTGGCGGCCGCGACCATGCGGTCGGGTTCAGCGCCGAGGCGCGCGCCGCGCTGGAGAGCATCATCCCGTTCGGGCGCGCCGGCACGCCGGAAGAAGCCGCCGGCGCCGTCTACTTGTTCTGCATTCCGGAATCCGATTACATCACCGGCGAAGTACTGGTCGCCGGCGGTGGCCTGCTCTCTTATTGAGGGTTACCACGTAACGCGTGGCAGAGATACAACGCCACCGTAAACAAGACCAGCGCGCATCCCTGGTGTGCAGCCGCCAAGGCTGTCGGAACATGCAATAAAAGCGTCGAGACGCCCAACGCCACCTGGGTACAAGCGATCGCCAGCAGGCCGTGAACAGCGACCCGGGCGCGCGCGGGAAGCGCTCGATTGCGGCCGTATAGCCAATAGCCAATGACCATTAGCAGCGTACCGATGGCGAGCAGCCGATGGTCGAACTGTACCGTTACAACATTATCGAACACGTTGCGCCAAGGTGGTTCCAGCGCCAACATTCCCGGCGGCACCCAGACATCTCCCATCAATGGAAACGTGTTGTAGGTGAACCCGGCCTTCAGACCGGCGACAAAACCGCCCGAGATCACCGTCACCGAGATCAACGATGTCAGGGCGACCGTTTTACCGTACCAGGCATGGCGCGCGCCGTCGCGTTCGCGGAACAATAGACTCATTGCCACCCAGAACATGTAAGCATAAATCACGAATGCGGCAACGAGGTGTGCCGTCAAACGATACTGACTGACGTGCGGGTCGTCGACGAGTCCGCTCTTGACCATGTACCAGCCCAATACGCCTTGCATCCCTCCGAGCACGAACATCAGCAGATACTTGGGCCACTCGCGTCGACGGATATCACCCCGCCAGCAGAAGAAGAGAAACGGCACCAGGAAAGCGATACCGATGCCGCGACCAAGCAAACGGTGCAGATATTCAAGCCAGAAGATCCCCTTGAATCCATGCACGTCCATCGCGTAGTTGAGCTTCTGAAACTCAGGCGATCCGCGGTAGAGCGCGAAGGTCCTCGCCCATTCGGTCTCCGTCAACGGCGGCAGCACGCCCATGATCGGGCGCCAGTCGACCATCGACAAACCAGATCCGGTAAGACGGGTGACGCCGCCAAGGACCACCATCGCGAATACCAGCGCGCAGCAAACCAGCAACCACGCGGCGACGACACGATTATGTCTAACCTGCATTTCTCAAGGTTCTCCGTCGCGAACTGGTTCGATGGCATTCATGCTTAGTTCGCGATACATTCTAGGAATTTACAATAATTCAAACAGTTATGATATATATAGTATAATATATCTCTAATATACGTTCTAACATATTATTTTTAGTCGTGTTTTTCAAGTCAATGCCGTTTGTCTCGACGCTCCTGTTGGCGTTGCTGTGGGTACCGTGTGCGGCCGGCGACGAGGCTGCTGACGCACTACTGGAGCGCTCTCGTTCCCTCATCGCCGCTGGTCGCGGCGCCACCGCCTATGAACTCCTACGTCCCCACGCTACGACCCACGCCGGCGACGCAGAATTCGATTATCTATTCGGTGTCGCGGCGATCGATTCCGGCAGGCCCCACGAGGCCGTATTTGCGCTGGAAAGAGTCGTCGCACAGTATCCGCAGGACTACGCCGCTCGCGCCGAACTGGCCCGAGCTTACTTCGAACTCGGCGATGAAGCATCGGCGACGAAGGAATTCACGCGGGTAGCACGGGGAAACCTGCCGGCGGGGGCGCGCGCACGGATCAATCAGTATCTGACAGTCCTCCGGCACGACGTCGTGCCACAGCGAGCGATCTTCAGCGGTTGGCTAGGCACCGGGGTCGGCTACGATTCCAATGTTAACAGCGCTTCCGACGACCAGACGGTTTCCGTCCCCAGCATCGATAATCTATCGTTCGTACTTGCGCCGAATGCACTAGAACTCGGCAGCCGGACCTGGGAACTCGCGGGCGCCCTCGCCTTCAGTTCCCCGGAGAGATCGGGTCTGAACGTGTATGGCGGTGTCCACCTGGAAACCGTCATTGCCTATGACGCGGCGGATTTCACCACGAGCACCGCGGATGGATATGTCGGCGGCCAATACCTGCACGACGACGAGCGTTTCCGGCTCAGTGTAAGCGCCGAGCAATTTGACATTGACGGCCATACTTTCCGCGATTTCGCGGCAGTCCATGGCGAATGGCAACACGCTTTTGATGCAGCCAGCGAAATGGCACTCTACGCGCAGTTCGCGGCTCAACGTTTTCCGCAGGATCGCGTGCGCGATGTCAACAGCTATTCCGTTGGGGTCGCCGGAGCCCATGCCTTCGATGTCCCCGGAACGGTGATCCTTTTTACCAGTGTATTCGCGGGGTCCGATCTTGAACGATCAAGCAGCCGCAAAGACGTGGGTCGCGACTTCGCTGGTGCTCGGATCGGCGCCCAAGCAAACCTGCCTCACGGACTAATGCCGGCGGCGTCGCTAACCTATATCTACAGCCGCTTCGGCGCCGATGATCCGGTATTGCTGAAACGCCGCCACCACAATTACCTAAACTTTATTGCTAGTCTAACGATGGCCCTGTCCGATACCTGGTCTGTAATACCGGAAGTACGTTACACCGACAACAAATCATCGCTGCAAACGAGCGAGTACGACCGCGTCGAATTCACGCTACGATTCCGCGGTCGTTTCTAAGCCAAGGCGCGCACCTCCCTAAGACGTCGCATTACCATTCCCCGCTGCACACCCTGGCGGTAATTTTCCCCTTTTGATGTTAATTATTGTTGCGCGCCACCGCCGTCTCGCTAACTGTGCGCGCGATCACGCGCCGGTGCGGACTCCCCGTCTAGGCTACAGCCCCTGCGTGCCGATACCGCATTCGGAAACGGATAACCCAAGTCACTAAGGAAAGAACACTATGTCAATTACGGATACGACTCGTCTCACCCGGCCTCTTCCCGCCCTGCTTTGTTTGCTGCTGATTGCCGGCCCCGCGCTCGCACGGGAACCGGCCGGCAAAATCATTTTTTCAGCTGGGACCGTTGCCATCGAAGCAACCGACCAGACGACCCGGTCCGCCACCAAAGGGATGGCCGTATTTGCCGGCGAAACACTGGTTGCCAACGACGGGATCATCCAGGTGGAATTTGCCGATGGCGGGTTTTTCTCCGTTCAACCGCAAAGCCGTTTGAAGATTGAAGACTATCGCTTCAACGGCACCGAGGATGGGAGCGAATCGGCTATCTTCAAATTGCTTAAAGGGGGACTGCGGGCCATCAGCGGCGCGATCGGCCACCGTCACCCAAAACGTTATCAACTGCATACCGTGGTCGCCACAATCGGGATCCGCGGCACGGCCTATTCGGCGCTGTTGTGCCAACAAGACTGCCTGAACGCCGACGGCTCGCTTTTCGCCGATGGCCTACATGCAACGACGACCCAGGACACGATCTATATCGAAAACAAGGGCGGCATACTCGACGTACCCGTCGGCCGGGCGGCCTTTGTGCGGGATCATTTGAGCCCGCCGGCTCATTCGGTTTTTTCACCCTCGTTTGCGGCGCTCAAACCGCCGGGTCCCGCGGCGACCGCCTCGGACTCGCCCACCGCCACACAAAGTAAGCCGGTCGACACGAACACGGGTTCCGAACCGCAAGAGATCATAAACATCGGCGCACCGCAGGAAGCATCGGCGCACTTGGTGGAGAAGCAGCTATTCGCGAAGCGATGGGACCAATCCAGCGTGCTTGTGCCCGGGCGTAAACTGACGACTGCGAACACCGGGCCGTTGTACCGCCAGGAACCCATCGCTCCGATGACTTCCCCGCGCGGGCCGATCGCGAGCGCCACCCCTACTCGAGGCCCCGCTCGGCTGTCCGGTGTAGCCGCGAACGATTCGACTCGGATAATCGATACGAGCGTCACTCCCTCGCTCGGTAAGCCCGGACGACTTCCGGAAACCTTTGATGCACTCACTCCCATGATCGATAAGAGCACGTCGCCGAGTACGAAGCTCGGCACGTCGGCGGCCAAACAGCTGTCCAATTGAGGTTAATCCGCATCGTACGCCCGGCGGCCCAAATGCTCTGGAGGTTTTCTGGCCTGATTGGAATACTAGGGAACCTCTGATTAATTCTGGGACAGTCGGATTGTGATTCAAAATGGTTCGACTCAAGGCGCGGATCGCAGGTAATAGCCGGGACTATTGGCAAGATCCGCAACGCCGAGACGGACGATTTTGAACGCAAGGCGGCGTTCCACGAATTAATCAGAGGTTCCCTACTTGTCCTTCTAAAAGAAGAACGTCTTCTTGCGATTCAAGGGGCAAGCGAAAGTTCGTCGCGCCGGTGGGGAATCCAGTTTAGCCCGATTGCCGACGCCGATATTCCTCCGGCGAGGTCGCGGCGCGGTAGCGCTTCATGGCTTCTTTGCGATCCGGCACCAGCGGCGACTCGGTGACGGGCGGCGGTGACAGATCGGGCGGATAACAACCGAGCTTCTGTTCGCCCGGGTCCAAAGGGGGCCGAAATACAAGCTCGCGTTCGTTCGACTTCTTCGCGGGAATGACGCGCCCTTGGGCATCGGAATCGAGATCCCACCACCACTTCTTTGTGGGGTTGATGCGGCCGTTACCAACCTTGTCGTCGAACTCGGCGATCCATCGACGCGCGAACGGGAGGTTTCGTGCCGCCCAGCGAAACGGCCGCTCCGCCGCCGTGCCTTCTAGGTTGTAGGGGCAAGTCTTCATGCAGCGCCCGCACATTGAGCCGGCGCCGTTCGTGATGCGATAGCGGGCACATTTCTCGACGTCCGGCTTCCACATTTCATACCCGTTGAACATGATCTTGTCGCCAAAAGGAATCGCGGTGACCGGACACTCGCGCGCGCACTTACGGCAGGTCTGACAAAAGTCCTGCAAACCGAAATCGATCGGGTGATCGACAGCCAACGGCATGTCGGTCGTAATAATGCCGGATTTGAAACGCGGCCCCACGAACGGATTGAGCACGAGTTCGCCGATTCGCGGCATTTCGCCGAGTCCGGAATTCAAGATCAAAGGAATATGCAAAACGTCCTGATCCATGACGCTGTGCCCGCGAGCGGAGTAGCCGAGACGCCGGATCTGCTCCCCGACGATACCGCCGATCAGCTGCGCGCGCAGATAAGCGCGCATGCTTTGGGCGCCAGATATCCAGTCGTCGCCACTCGCGCCTTCCATCGTCTCGTAGCCCTGATCGATCAGTACACAAACGGCGTACTGATGATAGGGATTGACCTCCTTACCGTCGATGTCGTGCGAATACCAGGCGTGTTCGGGGATCTCGCAGATCCCGACCAGGTCGGCGCCGAGGTAATACAGCGCCGCCTTAACGGCTTCGGCGTTCTTCTTCGGATCGTCGGTTCCCGCGGTGATCGATTCGGCTTCCTGCCCGTATTGCAACGGTACCATGCCGCCAAGTGCGGGGATCAGCGCGTGACCGAACGGCGATTTCGTGATCATGCGAAACCCATCGAGTTCCTTCTGCGCTTTCGGCCCGAGGTCGCCCATGGCGGCGCGAATGAACATATCGCGCCGCTTCGGCGACCGTGGAATGTTCGGCCCGTCGATTAAGGTCGTAGGCTCAGCCACCCGCTTGACCGTTTCCATTGGATACTGACCAAGATGAAACGGACGGTTCTTAAACGGTTCGCCCGCGAACCCCGGACGGGTGCCGCCAACCCCGAGCCACCACTTGAAACCAGGCGACTTGGTGCCGACCCCGGGCGCGAGCGGCCGATCGGCGGCGAGTTCCATCGTCGTCGTGACAACGGCCAGGCCGAAGCGCTCGCCGACGAAAGGATTGACGCATCTCGCCGAACCGTTGCTGCCGAGGGCCTCGGCAAGGCCGCACTCGACGGCGAGCCGGTTCAGATCAACGTCCCGCGCCGTTGCGGTATGCAAACGCGAATCAAAACCCAGGAAACGCAGATAATTCACCATCACTGCGCCGACCTCGGCGCTGCGGATAGCCGCTCTTTGCGGTTGCGTGCCGACAATCCACGAGCCGCCCGGCTCGGTATGATCCGGTTCGCGTGTGTACTCGGTCAGGATAACCAGCGCGTAACCGTGCTCGAGCGCCGGCGTCGGTTCCTGCGCCCGCGCCCAGGCTTCACGCCCTTCGCGCACGCTGGTCTCGGCCATCACATTCTCAGCCGATCCGGCCGCATACTCCTGCTCCTTGGCCTTCGCGAGCGACTCGTTGACAACCGGCGTCTCCAGGACGGCCGTTGCCGGGACGCGGCACGTCCCCGCCATACTGACGTCCAAGTAATAACAGGCGGCCTTCAAATGGTCTGCGCGTGTCCCGAGGTCGGACGGGATCGGCGCCTCCTCGGGCGCCGTCGGGCCGACGCGCATCCGATCCATGATGTTGAAGTAGTCGCCCATCGCATTGGCGAGCGACAGCGGATTGTCGGGCGCTTCGACTTGGAACGGCGGCGTCACAACATCAGCACTGTCGCATTGATCGACCCGCTCGAGGCGTTCGAGCGGGAAAGGCCCAAGACTCACGGCGCGGTCACGATGTGAAAACAGTCGGGTCATCGATTTACTCCAGGGGTTGGAATTGGTAAGCGCCCGGCGGTTGTCGACCGAGTCCGATCGCGCGCCGACAAACACTACCAATTCGGGGTCGGGGGATTTTCCTAAGCAGCCCCGACTTTGGGTATAGAATCGAGTTTGCGTAACTCGTATTCCTCCAGGGATGGGGCGCTCATCGCCTCGCGAAAGCGATCGAAGGACCACGGCCACATCGCGAGTTTGCCGAAATCGTTGAAGTACCAACTCTTGCATCCGGTAACCCAAACGGTAGTGGTCATCGAGTTCTGTAACGCCTCGTTGTAGGCCGCCGTGACGTCCTTTTTCGGTTCGATTTCGTCGGCGTTTCCCGCCATCCACTCGTCGACAAGCTGCAATACGTAGCTGAGTTGCAGTTCGTTGATCGTGATCAACGAATAATTGCCGATCGGACTGTTCGGGCCAGTCATCAAAAAGAAATTGGGAAAACCCGGCACGGCGACCGACTTGAACGCATAAGCACCTTCAGCCCAGACTTCGTCGATCGTGACGCCGTCCTTCCCGATCAATTCCATCGGTCGCATGAAGTTGTGGGCGTGAAACCCGGTCGCGAGCACCAGGACGTCGAGTTCGTGGAGACGGCCGTCGGCGGTCCGGATCCCGTCGGGCTCGATACGCGCGATGGCATCGGTAACGACCTCGGCATTCGGTTTCTGAATCGCCTCATAAAAACCGGTCGCGAAGATCAGGCGTTTGCAAGCGGCCTGATAGCTCGGCCGCATTTTCTCGCGCAACACCGGATCTTTCACCTTGCTTTCGAGGTGATATTTACACATCCAACCGATACACCAGAGTAAGAATTTGTTGCCGATCACTGCCTTGGCGAAGGTCATCTCGAACAAACGGCTGTAGCGATCGCGGATCTTTCGCGCCAGCGTCGCATCGGCGCGCAAACGCGCTTTTTGTTTGGCTGTGTAGGCTTTATTCGGTAGCGGGAATACCCATTGCGGCGTCCGTTGGAAGAGGTCCAACTTACCGACTCTATCGATGATCTCTGGAACGATCTGTGTGGCGGTGGAGCCGGTACCGACGATTCCGACTTTCTTACCCGTGAGGTTTACTTCGTGATCCCAGCGGGCCGTGTGGAATTTGTCGCCGGCGAAAGAATCGATACCTTCGATATCCGGATAGTTGGGATGATGAAGCACACCGGTAGCACCGATCACGATGTCGGCTACATGGAGCCCTCCGCCGGCGGCCTTGAGGGACCATTTGCCGTTCTCATAGCGCGCGCTTTCGACTTCGCTGTTAAAGCGGATCAGGGTCTTGAGGTCGTATTTTTCCGCTACGTGCTCAAAATATTGAAAGATCTCTGGTCCATACGCATAACGGTTGCTCCATTCCGGGTTCGGCTCGAATGTATAGGTATACATGTGGGCCGGAACGTCGCAAGACAGACCCGGATAGGTGTTGTCGCGCCAGGTGCCGCCAATCCGATCGGCTTTCTCGAAAATCACGATGTCCTCGACACCGCGCTCGCGCAACTTTATCGCGGAAAGGAGGCCTGACATGCCGGCACCGATGATGGCGACCTTGGGTTTGCGTGTTGTGACCGAATTCGGATCCGTCTCTGGAGTCTTTTTTATATCAGCGCTCATAGTACAAATCTCGTGGGCGACGTCTATGGGTTATTGATAGAACGCGTTTGACAGGAAAACGCCGTTGATGACATCTTTAGAAGGCTATTGTGACATAGTACCGTACGCCAGACGGCGACGGAACAATATTGACACCGAATAGTTACGCCGGAGATACGCCACACAGTGATAGAGTCCACGTATTTCCTCACCGCGCTGTTCGCGCTCGGAATGGCTTGGGCGTTTGCTCGATCGGATCCGGATTCGAGCACCAGCCGTGCGCTCTCCATCGCGTTGGCGATGACGGGCTTCGCCATCATCACCAACAACTTTGCTTTGGAGTTGGCTTTAGACGGTCCACTGCCGGTTTGGGCCAGGCTTTTCGTCGTTCCGGAAGTCCTCGCATTTTGTGCCGTATTCGAATGGGTGCATCAAGTTCGTCACACGATTCCCGCGGGCGATTTGCAGACGCGATTCGGAGATAAATCGATTCGTGTCGCTCAGTGTCTGGTGATTGTCTACGGCATCACTTCCTATTTGCATCCGGATCTGCGCATGCGCGAGTTTTTCGGCGGCATTCACAGCCCGCTCGGCTGGTCCACGCAGGTCCTACTCCTGTTTGCCGCACCCCTGAGCCTCGCGATGCTGCTATGGGCCGCATCTATTCTCCTCTGTCTGAATCGCCGCCCGGACCCTGCCGAAAGAGTACGGCTGGTGGCATTTCTCCTGGCGGGTCCGTTGATCGCGGCGGGAATCGTAGTACCGCGTGAGATAGCGCCGACGACGACCGCCCTCGGCCTCATCGTGATGCTCGGGGGGGCCATGCGTCATGCCCAATTGCATGGACGCCGCGGCCTGTTCATGAGCCGTTTCCTATCGCCGCAGGTCGCTTCACTCGTGAACAGAGAAGGCTTACTGAGCGCGATGCGGGAAGACTGCCGCGTACTCTCGGTCGTCTGCTGTGATTTGCGGGGGTTCACAGCCTTCGCCGGCGCCTTCAGTTCGGAGCAGGTGATTCAACTGCTACGCGACTACTATGATGCTGTCGGTACCGTGGTTCTTGAAGTCGAAGGCACGATCAAGGACTACGCCGGCGACGGTGTTCTGATCCTGATCGGGGCACCGGTGCGAACCGACGATCATGCAAAGCGCGCCGTACGCCTGGCCGGACGCATCCGCGAAGCAGTAACCGCCGTAACCGATCATTGGGGCGCGGAAAACTATCCGTTGGGCGTCGGTGTAGGCGTCGCCAGCGGACCGGTCACGGTAGGCATCGTCGGCGGGGAAGGCCGGCTTGAATACGCGGCAGTAGGTCAGACCGTGAACCTCGCGTCTCGGCTCTGTGCGCAGGCAAGCGCCCGCGAGATTCTCACCGATCGCGAAACGGTTGAACTGTGCGGCGACCGCACCGGGGCACATTTCGAACCGCTGGAAGCGTTGGCGTTGAAAGGTTTCCAGGATCCCGTGGCCGCATTCTCGCTGGGCTTCCATTGAGCGGGCAACGGTACGCCAGAGAAACGCGGACACAGTTGGCGCCTTCGACTCGAGCAGCGTAAACTTGGATTTGGAGGCCTTTCAGCCGAGTCGGGATTTTTGCTTGACGCGATGATTTTCAAGCCGGCCATCGAAAAAATGGTCGGGCCCGACAGAATGAACCAAGCACCCGGGGTGTTTTATGCGGAATTTTCTTCGACGTGAAATCGCGCTGAGCAACGATTTGTTTGATCGGCTGCCGTGGTCGACTGTTGCGGGGGTGACCTCCGCGCTCCTTCTCGGCATTTTCATTCTTGCCGGCACCCTTTTTGCGGACATTTCGGCTGTACACAATGCCGCCCACGATGTGCGCCATAGCATGAACGCCCCCTGTCATTAGCCGGACGCTCTCGCGTGTATAGCGATCCGCGAGGCGCGAGACTCAACACGACCGCTTCGACAATTTTTGCCGTCGCATTGATCGGCGGTGGATTGGCGGGCGCGATCCTTAGCGGCGCCCGGATCATCGCGGTCGATCCGTTGATCTTACGCGCAGAAAGCTACGAAGTCGCAGCCACCGATGGGCCGACTACCGGAGCGGCTCCTTGGGCGCCGCGACAAGGCGTCGAGCGGACCGCGTACACCGCACTGATGAGCACGCTGACCGCGATCGGATTCGGCTTGATTTTGAGTGCCGCAATTGCGTTACGCGGACGGCCGGTGGGGTGGCGCAATGGACTCGCGTGGGGGCTCGCTGGATTCGCGGCGGTACACGTGGCGCCGGCTTTGGGACTTTCGCCGGCGCTTCCCGGAGCACCCGCTGAGGCGCTCGTTGAACGTCAAATCTGGTGGGTCGCGACGGTCGCGCTATCGGCCGGCGGCATTGCGATCATTGCCTTCGCTCAACGGACGTCGCTAACGCCCTTGGGGCTCGTATTGTTGGCCGCACCTCACATCGTCGGCGCGCCCGCTGGCGGGGCCGCGGCTGGGCTCGCGCCGGCGGATCTCGAACGGTCGTTCGTCTATGCGTCTATGCTAACGAACGGTATCTTCTGGTTGGCTCTTGGAGGTCTCTCCGGGATGCTGTTCAATCGATTCCAAGGGGTCCGCCCACCGTCACCCCGGACTTGATCCGGGGTCCAGTCAAACAATGTCCGCCTACGGCGGGCTCTTTCTACTGGATGCCGGAGCTAGGACCGCTCCTGCGGTCCCGGCGCACTTCCGCCGTCCTGGCGGTCGCAAGTCCGGCATGACGAAAGTAATCGATATTTCAGATCAATTATCTAGTCGAAAACCACGACCGCGGAACCGGGAGTGGTCTTCTTACCTTCAGCATTTTCTACCCAGACTTCAATCTCCGCGCGCCTCTCGCCGTCCTGTTCCCACTTAGCGGACACCCGCCCGCGGGCGGTCATCGGCTGGTCCGGCAAGTCCATTCCGCGGTACTGACACGCGATCTTTTCGATTCTGGCCTGATGTCCCAACCAATCGGACAGGAGCTGGCCCAATAACGCGTATTTGAACCGTCCGTGAACGATGATCGTGCCGATCTGCTTCGCATGCGGTGATGCATAATCATAGTGCAGCGGATTGAAATCACCGGATCCCGCCGCGTATTTAACGAGATCAGCGACCCCCGGTGTCTTTACGAGTTCCGGCAAATCGTCGCCTTCCTCGAAACCATCCCAACTCGCGGCCATTTCGTTCCCCCTCTTTCCTTATACCGCTTACGGCTAATGGAAGATCCACTGGCGGCGTTGCAGCGCGATGCGCTTGCCGGTTTCTTCGTTGACGTAGGTCGATTCGCTGCTCATCACCAACATCTTTCCGAGCGCCTTACTGTCGCGCACTTCGAGCGCAGTGATCCGACTGACTACCGATAGGGTGTCCCCTGCGCAAACTGGACCGAAATATTCGGTTTCAGTGCCCCCATCCAGTTGACCGTCGAGACCGTGGTCAATACTCGGCTCCCCGGCGAACGGGCGGCTCGTCGTATCGCTCGATTCACCGGGGATGAAGATCGCCGTTCCCAGGTAGGTCGGTGGTGCGGGCAAACTGCGATAGCCCGCGGCCTTCGCGGCTTCCTCGTCGTAATAGACGGGATCGGTATAACCAACGCCGCGGGCGAAAGCCCTTACGCTGCTGGTCGTCACTTCGTAACGCCAGGGCGGCAGGTCGCGGCCGATCTGGTTGCGCATCTTCTCGGTGATTCGAATCTCATTGGCCATCGTTTTCCTTCCTTCATTCCCGCGTTCGCAATTTTCGGACTAGGGTCGCGGCCAATACCAGGGCAGCAAACAAAGCAATGTTGCCAACAATCACGATCAACAGCGCCCAAAACCAGTCCACTATTCTACTCCCGGCCGGTCCCCAGGAATCCGCGCTCATCGAGAAATGCGACGATCCGATCGGCAACACGCGCCGGCGGGCCCGACAACAAGTCGCTGTTTTTCGTCTCCCCGACACCGCCATCTACCGCCGCCCGCATCCGTTCGCCGACCGTCCCCGCAGAGGCCCTCCCCGCTCGCCTCTTCGGCCGGATCCGCGGTGCCACGAACTTCCGCAGGGCGGTCGCCGCAACGGCTTGCTCTGTTAACAGTTGAGGTTCCGTCGAAATCACCTCCGGCGAGGTCGTCCGCCGAGCGAGGCACAGCGCCGCTACCGCTACGTAACGGGGATCGTTTGCTCTCGGCGCGAATGCGACGACGGCAGGCAGGCGGGCCCTCCATCGTTCCCGGCGGCCTCTTTCGAGCCGCCTCTCCACCTCCATGCCGGTGTCGGAGAAGCTGAAGCTTGCCACGTTCGTCATGCAGGTTGCGCCGAGCGCAACCGCGATCATGTGGGACAAAGCTTCGGCCTCGCCGTCGACAGACTCGCCCCCGGTGAAGACAAGCCTTTCCGCCGACCCGGCGACCGCGGCCGCGATGGCCCGACCAGCGAAGCGGGCATCGAGGTACAACTGATCGCTCATGGGAATCCGGACAACGCGATCGGCACCCATCGCCATGCCGTGAGACAAAATGGTATCAGCTGCGCTCGCGCCGATCGCAATGCAGGTTACCGTGGATATCTGTCCGGCTTCGCGTAATCCCAGCGCCGCCTCCAAAGCCACAAGATCAGTAGGGTTAGGGACTGTCCTCAGGCACTCATCGGCAACCGACAGACCGTCACGGGCGATCCGTGCCCGTCCCTCGACGGATGCGCCTGCCTGCATCGCGACGAACACTTCCGGTCTACGGTCTTCACCGAACACCTGACCACCGGGGGGACTCATTCAGAATTGTCCCCGCGCGCCAGGCGGCATTTTTCAGCGAGGAACGGCAACAACTCGACCGCGTCCGCCCCGATAGAGAGATCGGCGATCTTGAAAATGGGCGCCACGGGATCGATGTTGATTGCGATAATGTTGTCCGACTGTTTCATGCCCATCGTGTGCTGAGTTGCCCCGGATAGACCGCATGCGATGTAAAGCCGGGGCTGTATCGTTTTACCCGTTTGCCCGACCTGCCTCGCCTTCGGTAACCACCCGAGATCCACCGCGACCCGGGTTCCGGCAAGCACGCCTCCCAAGGCTTCAGCCAATTGATGCGCCAATCTCACGTTTTCGGCGGAGCCCATCCCCCGCCCCACCGAAACGACGATCTCCGCCTCACTGAGGTCGATCGTCGCCGGGTCGCTTTTCATCACCCCGCCCGCCTCGATGAATCGTTCCTCGGACACGACGAGTTCTTTACGGTCCACGACCGCCGCGCGACCCGGCGACGGATCCGCCGCACCGAGTACGTCGGCCCCTATCGTGACGATGCAAGGTCCCGCGGTGGCAGGTGTCAATTGAGCGTGGATCCCGCCACCGGCAAGCGCACGGGTAACTTCCAAACCGCCGTCGCGCAAGCGCATGTTCACGACCCGCGGGAAAAGCGGCCACCCACGTAGCGCCGCGATACGGCCCGCGAGGTCATGCCCCCTGCTGGTGGCGGGAAACAGGCACAAAAGCGGTCCCTCGTCCGCGAGCAGCGCGCCGAGACTCGCGCCATAAACGTCGGGGTCATAGCCGTTCGGGTCAGCGGTCGCAAAGATGCAGATCCGGTCCGCCCGGTGCTCGGCGAGTTGTTTGAGCACAGCCTCCTCTTCGAGACCGAAAACGACGGCGACGACACGCCCCGAGGAGCCGTCGGCGATGCGCCGCGCCTCGGCCAGAAGCTCAAAGGAAACCGGCATAGACCGCCCATCCATATGGTCGACGAATACGCAGACATCGGTAGGCGGCCCGCTCATGACCGCGAAGCCTCATTCAGGATCTCGGCAATGTCGCGCACACTCAGACGCGAGGCTTCGTCACGGGCACTACTGATTTCATCGAACATGAGCGCGCAATACGGGCAAGCCGTCGCGATCGTCTCAGCGCCGGTCGCGGCGGCTTGGTCGTATCTGATCGCATTGATCTTTTCACCGTGCTCCAGATCGAACCACGCGTGTCCGCCGCCCGCCCCACAACAAAAACTCTCCGCGCCCGCACATTGCATTTCGCGCAAATCGGCGTCCGATGCCGCGCGCAAGACCTCGCGCGGCTGCTCGACAACCCCGTTGTGACGTCCGAGATAACAGGCATCGTGATAGGTGATCGCCCCGCGGTCGACGGAGTTAACGTTCAAGCGTCCCGCCTCGATCAACTCAGCCAGATAGGTGGAGTGATGCACGACTTCATAGTTTCCACCGAAATCCGGGTATTCGTTCTTGATGATATTGAAGCAGTGCGGACAACTGGTCAGGATCTTGCTAACCCCGTATTCATCGAGCTTGGCAATGTTCGCGCACGCGAGTTCTTGAAACAGACCTTCCTCTCCAAGCCGGCGGGCGGGATCGCCGGTACAACGCTCGGCGGGACCGAGCACGGCGAAGCGGACACCGGCACGCCCGAGCAACTCGGCTACCGACCGGGCGATGCGCTGCCCATGTTCGTCGAACGCGCCCGCGCAACCGACCCAATACAACACGTCGATAGCGGTTGCGTCGTCGACCATTTCGACGGTGGTGGGAAGCGCGAGGTTTGCGGTCCAGGCGAGGCGCTGTTCGGCCGCTATACCGAAAGGATTGCCGCGCGTACTCAACGCTTCTAGGGACTTCGCCATAGTCGGCGGCGCGCCGCCGTTCATCACCGCGGCCCGACGCGCGTCGACCAGGTACTCGATGTGCCGCACGCCGACCGGGCAGACTTCGATACAGACGCCGCAAGTCGTGCACGACCAAGCGGCTGCCGTCGCTATCAATTCGGCCAGCGGCGTTGGCGACCGTTGTCCCCAGCGGTTAACGCGCGCGCGCAAATCGACTACCACCTCTTTCGGCGAGAGCGGCCGCCGAGCGGCTGAGGCCGGGCAGCTTTCCTCACACAGGCCACACTCGGTACAGGCATCGAGCGCCATCAATTGCCGCCAACTGAAGTCCGTTTCGTTTTCGGGCGGTACGCGAGACGCTTCGCCCGATTGCAGCTCCTCAAGCCGAAACGGCGTAGATAACGCGCCGCTCGGCCGATCGCTGCGCAATAACAGGCTGAGCGGCGCGACGATCGCATGGCGCATCGATCCGAAGGGGATCAGCCCGATGAACAGGAACGCAATAACGGCGTGGCCCCACCACGCTCGATGGTGCCAGATGGGGAGCGTCTGGGGATCGGCGAGCACGGCGGCGAACCTGGCGACGAGGCTGCCGACCGGCGACCATGCCGACCAGACACTCTCGCTATGAGCGATCCGCAGGCCCTCGACCAGGAAGCCGCTGACCGCTAAGAGACCGAGGAGAAGCAGCGGCAACCCATAGGCTGCATTGCGCAAACGCGGCGGCCGTATCAGGTAGCGGCGAATGGCGCCGGCGCCGACTCCGATCAGCAACACGACACCGAAGAGGTCCGTCGCAAGTGAAAAGAGAAGGTAAAAAGGGCCGCTGAAAAAACTCAGCGGCGTGTCGATCTCGACCGTAAGCAACTCCGTTGCGACAAACAGAACCAGAAAGCCCCAAAAAATCAGCAGGTGTAGCCAGCCCGCCGACGAAGCCCTTCGCACCCGAGGCTGCAGGAATCCATGTTTCAACAGGTAGCGAATGCGAGCGCCGATCGGGCGCGCCTTTAAACGCGGATCTTTTCGACCGCGCGCCCACTGCCACATGCGCGCACCTAAGCCACCAACGAAGACGATGAGCGACCCATAGGCAAGCGCGAAGAAAGCGGTTCGCTCGACGCCGCTGATCCCGGCAAAGATTTCACGCGTAGCTTCCTCCATCACGCCAGCCGACTAATCTTGGCTCGGCCCGGCCGCGCAACCGGCGGTGAAGATTTCCGCGGCTTTCTCGATACGCTCGACCAGCGAGTAAGAAAAATTACGCATCCCGAAGTTGAGGATCGTGTACATATAGATGCCGGTGAGCATCTCCGATAATTGGCCTGGATCAAACGCGGCGTCGAGTTCCCCTTTTTGCTGCTCGGCCCGAAGGTGGGTCGTAAGCACCTCGATTAGATTCGGGCGCGCCGCGGTTTCGTCGTCGACGGACCCGGTGTGCGATCGCATCACTTCCAGGAAGACGGTTTGATAATACTCCGGCGCGCGTTCGACGATGCGAGCGAAGCGAGTAAAGCTACGTTTGATTTTGTCCACCACGGGTCCGGCGCCTTCACCGAACTCCTCGTCGAATACACCGTTCGCATGACGCACGGCGCTGTCGGCGATCTCGCGCAGAATATCGGCTTTGGCGGGGTAGTAATTGAAGAAAGTTGCCCGGCCGATATCCGCGGCTTCGGCAATCATGTCGATAGTTGCGTTTTCGTAACCCCGCTCCTTAAACAGCGCAAACGCAGCTTGGTAGATCTCCTGTTTCTGCGCCCGCTTCTTGCGTTCGCGACGCGACAGTTTCAGCTCCTTTTCGGCCTGCGGTACGTCCATGACATTGCTCTCCGGGAGTTAGGGATCCCGGACACCTGCCGGGTTGGATCAGCGCCGTGCCAGGAGCCTGTCGAACTTTAGGACGTCCCAAGTCCGGCAGGCCTCTAGCCGCGCCCAACAAAAAAATATACTATAGTCTAAATTCATACTTGCGTCTGCGTTTTTTGTCGCGACGTCCATTGCGTCATTCGCGGCAACAAACTCGGTATCGCGATCGGACCCGTTGCTGATGATTGAGCATTGGTACGAATCCACCAACCGGACGTGGGGAGCGGTTCTAGCCGAGACGGCAGAGCGCAACCCGGGCCGCGAGGTGATCGTCCATCGCGACCGCCGCCTCACCTATGAGGCGTTCTACGAACGAGTCCAGGAATTCGCCCGTGGTTTGCTGTCGCTCGGCGTTAGCCGCGGCGACAAGGTGGCCATCTGGATGGCCAACCGACCCGAATGGATGATCGCACAATTCGCGGTCTATGAATTGGGCGCCGCGCTGGTACCGATACACACCCGGTTCGCGCGCGAAGAAGTAGGCTACGCGCTCGAGCGCTCGAGCGCTCGGACGCGTCGACCCTGATTGTCGAGACGAGCTTTCTCGGCGAAAAGATCGACGCCCGGGCGTGGCTCGAAGTGCTGATGCCGGAACTGTTCGACACCGCTCCCGACGGTTTCAAGACACACCGATTTCCGCGCCTCGACCGGGTGGTGTTCCTCGGAACCGACGACCAGCGGCCGGCGGGTGCGCGGGGATACGATGAGGTGAAGACCTTGGGTCTCGATTGGCGCGACGACGATGCCCTTGGCCGCGCCCAACTCGCCGTTAATCCCTTCGACATCGGAAACGTCATCTTCACATCGGGTACGACCGGGTTCCCCAAGGGCGGCCTGTCGATGCACCGTAATAACATGGCGGCACTCCACCATTGGATCCGCCGGAGCGATCTGCGGCCCGAGGACCGCCTGTACCTAGGCGTTCCCTTCGCCACCAATTTCGGCTGCACCTACGGTTCACAACTCAGCATCCTGGCCGGAAATACCATCATCGTCGACGACGCTTTCACACCGAACACGACGCTTACCGCCATCGACGAAGAAAAAGTATCGTGGTTCCCCGGTGCACCAACGATGTACATCATGATGCTCAATCATCCGGAGCTTGCCGAATTCGACCTGAAGTCCTTACGCATGGCGATCGTGGGCGGGGCGCCCTGCCCGCCGGAAACCATTCGTGCCATGCGGGACAAAATGGGATTTGAGCAGGTGATCCACTGTTACGGCTTGAGCGAGTGTGCAGGCTTGTCGACCTCGACCCTGATGGACGACCCGATCGAGAAGACGGCGACCACCGTCGGTACCGTCTTCCCCAATTGCCGGGTACAGATCACCGATCCGAAATCTTTCGCGTCGCTGCCGCCCGGGGAGCAAGGTGAAATCTGGATCCAGGATGTGTATCCGGGATCGGCGGTCGGCAAGGGTTATTACAACGACGTGGAAAAAACGGCAGAAACGATAACGGCCGACGGCTGGTTCCGCACCGGCGACTTAGGCGTGATGGACGCCGGCGGCTATCTCAGTGTCACCGGGCGGTTGAAGGAAATGTACGTGGTCGGCGGTTTTAACGCCTACCCGGCCGAAATCGAGGCTGTTCTGCACACGCACCCGGAAATCAAGATGGCACAAGTCTTCGGCGTCCCGGACGAACGACTCGGAGAGGTCGGATGTGTTTATGCTGAACGCGGGGGTGAGGAGTTGGACGAAGCGGAGATCATACGTTTCTGCGAGGAGCACATGGCGAACTACAAGGTACCAAGATACGTGCGCTTCGTCGCCGCCGGGGATTTCCCGCTGACGTCTTCAGGAAAAGTAAAGAAATTCGAGTTGCGAAAACAAGCCATCGCACTATTCGATCTGGAAAATTGAGGAACGGTATGGACTTTTGGATGGGACTTCACGGGATGCAGAGCACCAGGGCCTGTCCCCGATCCTTTACCTGGATGTATGAGGAAACGCTGAAACACGCGGTCGCCGCAGAGCGTCTCGGCTACGGCGGGTTTGCCTTAACCGAGCATCATTTCTGGTACGACGGTTACTGCCCGTCGCTGATGCCAGTCCTGGCGGCAATCGCACGTCGCACGCAACGCATCACCATTCTGCCCCTGGCTCTGCTGTTGCCGCTCCGGGATCCGCTACGCGCGGCCGAAGAAATGGCGGTCGTCGATCAACTATCCGGGGGGCGCCTCGCTTTGGGCTTCGGTTACGGCTATCGATCAGAGGAGTTCAACGGCTTCGAACTCGACCGTCGGCGTCGAGGCCCACGATTCTCCGAACAAATCGAAGTGCTGCGCGCGGCGTTCGCCGAGGACCGGTTTTCGCACGCCGGCGAATTCTATCAATACCCCGAAGTTTCGCTTTCGCCGAAACCCATACAGAAGCCGCACCCGCCGTTCTGGCTCGCCGGCGGTACCCAAGCAGCGACCGCGCGCCGGGCCGGCCGGCTCGGTATCGGTTACTGCGCCGCCGGGACCGGACAGGCCCTCGAACAGATCGAGACGCTGATCGGCGAGTACAGGACCGCGGCTCATGCAGCCGGAATTCCGGAAAGCCAGCAGAAAGTCGGCATCGCTGTCGACACGGTGATTGGAGAAAGCCAGGCCGACATCGACCGCGTCATCGAAGAGGACATCGTTCCGGTATATTCGGAGCAATTGGTCGCGTTCGGTTTCGTCCGCGAGCCCGACGGCACGCCGGTACGCGAACTACCCCGCGACCACCCGATCTTCCAATTTCTCCTGGACAGTTTCGTCATTGGCACCGAAGAACAGGTGGTAACGCGGATCAAACAATTCGAAGAGCTCGGCTGCGATGTATTCTTCCCCCGCCTCGTCGAAGCCAATTTCCGCAGTGACGCAATTCTCGAACACATGCGCTTGTTCGCCGAGCGGATCATGCCGCATTTCCAAAGGAGCACCGTCTGATGCGCTTAGGAATACTGCTGAGCCCGGATCCGTCGGCGACGAGCGTCGCGGCCGGCTTCAACGACCAAATCGCTACTGCCCGCCGGGCCGAGGAACAAGGCTACTCGTCGGTCTGGATCGGAGAAAGCCACTTCGGCACGGCAACGCCAGAGCCGGTGCCGCTGGTTTTCGGCGGCGCACTCGCCGCCGAAACAGAAAGCATCAGGCTCGGCGTGATGGTGAAACTCGTGCTCGAACATCCGGTCAAGATCGCCGAAGACGCGGCGGTCCTGGACGTGATGTCCGGGGGGCGCCTGTTGTTCGGCGCAGATCCGGGTGCAAGCGCCGAGGAGTGCGCCGGCTACGGTGTCCAAGCAGCCGAACGCATGCCTCGTTTCACCGAAGCGCTCGACATCATCGTCAACGCCTGGACCAGTGACGCATTCGCTTACCGGGGAGAATATTACACGCTGCCGCGCGAAACGAATGCGGTCGGGGCCGGCTATGTCGCGGAACCATATGCCCCGCCTTACGTGGATCCGTGGCAACGAGTCGACCAACCCTTCGACTATCTATCCGTGCTGCCAAAACCGGCACAGATCCCGCGCCCTCCGGTATTCGTGGTCACTGATGACGACGATGCCGCCGAACTGGCCGCGAACAACGCGTATTCTCCGATCCTTCCCGAAAGTGCAACGCTTGAGCAACTCGTCGACCGGGCAAACGCATTCTGGAGAGCCCTCGATGCGGCCGGGCGCGCCCGCTCCGAAACTGTCCTGAGCATCGCCCGCGGTATCTACCTCCACGACGCAGAACGCAGCGAGGCGAGCGTCGACGAAAACGTCATCGCCGGAACCCCCGCCGAGGTACTCCACCACATCAAGCAACTACAGCACGACACCGGGCTGGGACAAATCCTCTGCCGTTTCGACCTGCCGGGCGTCACCTCGCTTCAAGCGGCACGCTCGCTCGAACTTTTCGCTTCCGACGTCCGGTCGCGCCTGGAAATGTAAATTGTGTCCGCTAGCTACCCCTTGCTGTTCGAGCCGATCGACATCGGCGGAGCGGCTCGCAGTTCTAGGCAAGCAGGTGACACTCGTCGCTTGCTTGCCGACGGTCGGTCCCAAACTCGTCGAAGAAATGAATTTTCCTCACGTCTATGCCCGCCCCCTCGAACTGGGTGTAGCGATGCGGGTAAACTCTTGGGCTACGCATATGAGGCCCGATGAAGTCGATGTGTTCAACCTTTACGCGCCAACCGCCATCGAGTCCCTCAGCGGGTCGACCGTCGTGATCGCCGCACGCGCGGCGGCCGACGAAATGTACCGGTCGCTCAAAGGGTCCGTCGCCGAACTCCACCGCGTCGGGGACCGTGTCGCCCCGGGGGACATCGGCACGGCGATGCTCTCGGTGCATCGGCTGGGCGGCGAGATCGGAAGGGCTTAAAGAGGCAAGGGAGCTGGCGGCTATGAACCTGAACGATATCGTCATCATCGGCGGCTGCCGCCTGCCAATCGGTCGGTTCGGCGGCAGCTTGCGCGACTTCAAAGTCTATGAACTGGGTGCCAAAGCGATCGAAGCCGCCGTAGCCGGTTCGACGCTACCGCCCGAAGATGTCGGTGAGGTATTCGTCGCCCACAATCGCCAATCGGGCAACGGCCCCAATCCGGGCCGAACTGCTGCTGTATTCGCCGGCATCCCTGCACGCGTACCGGCGCACACGATCAATATGGCATGCCCGGCCGGCCTGCGCGCCACTGTCGAGGCCGCCCAGGCTGTACAACTCGGGGAAATCGACGCGGCCGTCGTCTGCGGCATGGAGAGTATGAGTACGATCCCCCACATTCTGCCCAACGCCCGCTGGGAGACCTTTCGTCGCGGCAACATCGTGATCGAAGACGACTTCTTCTCGACCGTCGAGCCCCTGTCGGGTTTGAGCGCGCTGGGCCTCGCCGAAAGGACAGCCCAGAAATTCAGAATTTCCCGCGAGCAGCAGGAAACCTATGCCGTCGAGAGCCACCGTAAAGCGGCAACGGCATGGGAGCAAGGCTGGTTCGACGATGAGGTCATCCCGATCGAACTCCCGGCAAACAAATCACGGGCATCGATACAGTTCCAAAAGGACGAGTGTTTCCGCGCGGACACCTCAACCGAAAAGATGTCGCAATTGAAACCGGCGTTAACCGACGGCACCGTAACCCCGGCGACGGCCTCGGGCGTGACCGACGGCGCCGGCGCGTTCGTCATGACTACCCGTGCGCACGCGGCGGCAATCGGGACGGTGCCCGCCGCATCGCTGGCCGCTTACGTGCAGGTGGGTCTCGCTCCGGAGGACATGTTGGAGGGTCCAGCTTTTGCCATTCCCGCAGTATTGAAGAAGGCCGGCACGCGGTTGGACGACATGGATTTGCTCGAAGTAAACGAGGCTTTCGCCGCCCAAGTGCTCGCGAACGAACAGGTAATCGGCTGGGACCGGACGAAGCTGAATGTACACGGCGGCGCCATTGCGCTCGGGCATCCGACCGGTTTTACCGGCGTGCGGTTGATTGTCTCGATGTGCCATGCTCTCAGCATCCACGACGGTACGCATGGTCTCGTCGCACTCTGTGGCGGCGGCGGCTTAGGCGTTGCCGTAATCATCAAAAAGAGAAGGTTAGAAACATTATGCGATTAGAAGGAAAAGTAACGATCGTGACCGGGGCCGGCAGAGGCATCGGTGCCGGTATCGCACGTGCTTTTGCAAAAGAAGGCGCAAAACTCTCCGTTTGCGACCTCGATTCAGAACCCGCCGAAACCGTCGCCGAAGAGATTCGGAGCGCCGGCGGAGACGCTTTAGCGGTACAGGTGGACGTCACCGACAGAGAACAGATCGAGCAAGCGCTCGCGGCGACCATCGACACTTTCGGCGGCATAGACATTCTCGTCAACAACGCGGGCGTGAGCATACCGGCCATGATCGAAAAAATGACCCCCGAGCAATGGGAGACGGCGACCGCTGTAAATCTAACGGGCGTATTTAATTGCACGCAGATTGTCGGCCGCAAGTTCCTGGCCGCGGCCCGCGAAAGCAGCGGCGCATTGTGTAACGGCAAGATCGTCAACGTGACCTCGGTCGCCGGTTTGCGCGGGACCATCGGGCAAATCAATTACGCCGCCGCGAAAGCCGGTGTTCTCGGCGTGACGATGAGTGCCGCCCGCGAATGGGGCCGCTATGGGATCAACGTCAACTGCGTCGCGTTCGGCATGGTCGAAACGCGTATGACCGAAACGATTCGCAACGATCCGCGGTTCGCCGATCAGTATCGGAAACAAATCGTGCTCGACCGTTACGCGTCACCGGAAGACGTCGCGCCCGCCGTGGTCTTCTTCGCTTCCGACGATGCCAATTATGTGACCGGGCAGATCCTAAACGTCTGCGGCGGTGCAGACATCCACGTTTAAGCAAGGAGCAGTTCAGATGGCTTACCGAGATATCGTCTACGAAAAGGAAGGTCGGGTCGCGACCATCACGCTCAACCGACCGCACGCCCACAATGCGCTAACCACGGTCATGCTCGAAGAGATCGAGGACGCACTCGGGGTGATCGAAAAAGACGACGAAGTTATCGTAGCGGTGATTACGGGGGCGGGAGAAAAGGCGTTTTGTGCCGGCATCGACCTCGACGAAACCGTGAACCAGGATGGCATGGGGGCACGTGCCAGCGGTAAGCGCATCCACCGGACGGACAAAGCAGTGCGCATGCTGGACAAGCCGGTGATTGCCAAGGTACGCGGCCTGTGCCTCGGGGCAGGACTCGAACTCGCCGTTTCGTGCGACATGATCATCGGCACCGAAGGATCCCGGTACGGCCTGCCGCATATGCGGATCGGTATCGCGTCGATCGTCGAGGCCGGGATCTTGCCCCAGGCGATCGGTATCTTCCGGACGAAAGAGCTGTGTTTCACCGCCGATTTCTGGGACGGAAAGAAAGCGGAGCAAGTCGGTCTCATCAACCGGGCAGTAGCGGAAGGAGACCTGGACCGGGAAGTAGACGAACTGGCACAGAAGCTAAGCGGTTGGAGCCCGGTCGCCATGGCGATTCAAAAGAACATTATCAACCAATGGATGGATACCGATCTGCAGTCGGCAATCGACTATTCGATCAACTCCATCTCCATCGTTTTCAACTCAGAAGACCAAAAGGAAGGCATGGCCGCGTTTCTCGAAAAGCGCACGCCAGAGTTCAAGGGACGGTGAGGGCTACGACTAAATAGGCGTTCCGAAAGATGCTTTGCTTTTCTCGTTACCCCAACTACCGTCACCCCGGACTCGATCCGGGGCCGGTATGACGGCGACGAGGCACGGCAATCGGCCCGTAAATCCAAAACTGATCGATGTGTTGGGACGCGTATTTAGCGCAGATACTGACGGCCGCTTCTTCGGCTGAAATCCAGCCGGCGGCCATGCGGTTCGATCAATAGGAGAGACTCGATGGGAGGAATAACAGAAGGAAAAACCGCGCTGATCACCGGTGGCGGTTCAGGCATGGGCCGCGCCGCGGCACAGATCTTTGCCCGCGAAGGTGCCCGCGTCATGGTGTCCGATGTCAATGTGACGGGCGGCGAAGAAACGGTCGCGCTGGTCGAAAATAGCGGCGGCACCGCTACTTTCCAGGCATGTGACGTCGCGAACGAAAAAGAAGTAGAAACTTTAATCGCTCGTACGGTCGATCAATACGGCCGCCTGGACTGTGCGTTTAACAACGCCGGTATCAGGGGAGACCTGAGGCGCATCGCGAAACTGACGCTCGACGATTTCGAACGTCTTTACAGCGTCAATCAAAAGGGCGTGTGGTTGTGCATGAAACACGAGATCCGGCAACTGCTGGAACAAGGCGGCGGTGCCATCGTCAACAATGCCTCGACGGCGGGACTGGTCGGCGTCGAAGCTCTTTCCGGCTATGCAGCATCCAAACATGCCGTCATCGGCATGACCCGAACCGTCGCGCTCGAATATGCGACTCGTGCCATTCGCGTAAACGCCGTGTGTCCCGGGGCCATCAGCACGCCGATGCTCGATGGTGTGATCAACGAGCAGCCCGAAATCGAGCAGCTACTGATCGATTATGAGCCGATGAGACGGTTGGGTAAGCCAGAAGAGGTTGGCGAAGCTGCAGTGTGGCTGTGCTCCGATCGGGCATCGTTCGTAACCGGACAAGCACTGGCCGTCGACGGCGGGTTGACCGCGGCTTGAATCGCCGGCGTCGGCTTCTGCACCCGACAGCAGTCGCGCCTATGCAGCACTGCAAAGTGCGGCGACCGACCGACAGCGGAAATGGCGGCGTTTCATTGGAGTCCGACGCCACCGACCTTCGAAGGGTCGACCCGGTTGGTCGCTCAGCATTCATGGCGCGTCCCCTCCGGGCGCATTGCGTGCGGCCAAATTCACTCCGGGTGCATTTGTCAGGGCGTATTCGCTCCGAACAGCGCACCGTGCGCGGGTGATACGGGCCACGCGGCGCTCAGTTCGCGAACTTGCGCGGGCGATCGAAGGCCGCGTACTGCTTGCGCCGCCAGTTAAAGCCAAATATAGTCACGCATGCATTTAGCGTAAGTACGCACAAAATAGTGCCTAGGTATATATTGTATACTTGACTGCTTAATTAACGCCCATGAATAAAGCACGGTTGACGAGCGATCCCGAATATAACTGTCCGGTGGAAGCCACCGTGGACGTCATCGGGGGCAAATGGAAATGCCTGATAATCCATCACCTGATCGACGGGACAAAACGCTTTAACGAATTGCGCCGCTTGATACCGAAGATCACGCAGCGGATGCTCACCTCACAACTGCGTGAACTCGAGGCAGACGGGGTTGTAAGCCGGAAAGTCTATGCCGAAGTCCCCCCGAAAACCGAATACTCATTGACCAAACTCGGCAAAACCCTTGACCCCGTTCTTTGGGCGATGCACGACTGGGGTAGCGTATATATGGATGGGGGCAGGAACAAAAGCAATGATTGATGGGCATGGGATGCTGTCGCGAAGCCCTGAAGACCGGCACGCAGGTGTGTGTCGGCACGCGCGAAGCCCCGTCAGGGATCGCGAGAGGTTTATTCTGCAACCGCCGTCTGAAAACGGCGGGTTTCCGGGGATGCGAGGATGAAGCACCATCGTCTGAAGACGGTGGTTTCGGATAACACGCGCGAGTCGAATTTGGTCAGCGTTATCGACCCCCTCCTCTGTTAGACGGGGCTTGTTCGGTAAGGACTTAGAAGAGGAGAGGAGATCATGTCTGAAGTCACCAATCAAGAGTGGGAAAAACTGTTTGCGATCATGAATGGCTATGTCTACACCCAGACACTTACTGCCGCGTGTGAGCTCGACCTCTTTACTTTCCTGTCCAATAACCCCGGTGCGAGCAGGGATCAGATACAGGCGGATCTCTCGCTGTCCGCGCATAGCGCGCGAACGCTTCTGTTGGCGTGTTGTGCAGTCGGCCTGGTGGAGCGGGATGACGGCACCTTCGGTTATCGCAACTCCGATATCGCCGCCAAGACGTTGGTAGCGGGATCTCGCAACTGTGCAACACCTTTCGTCTTACTGACGAGTAAGATAATGGAACGTTGCGGGATGCACCTTACGCAATGTCTCAGAGATGAGCGCAATACGGCGCTGGACAAAGAGTTTCCCGGTGATGGCGCGACGCTCTACGAACGCCTTGGCCAATACCCGGAAATGGAACAGCTATTTCAGGATGCTCTCTGTTTCTATTCGAGCGTCAACTATAGTCTGGATCAACTATCAGAATTCTCGCAGATCCACGAGCTTCTCGATGTCGGAGGAGGAAACGGTAGTAACGCAAGCAGGTTGTGCAAGAAATTCCCGGATCTTCGTGCCACGGTCATCGAATTGCCCCAGGGCTGCGACATAGGTCGCCGGTATGTGGACGAACAAGGATTGAGCGATCGCATCAGCTTCATGGCCGGCGACATGTTTAGCGATCCGTTCCCGGGGTCGTGTGACGGCGTTTTGATGGCGCATCTGGCGGAGATCTTTTCTGAAGATACTGTCGCCGAACTCTACAAGAAGGCCTCCGATTATTTGCCCGACAAGGGCAAGCTCATCATATGGTCCCCAGCAGCCAATGACCTCGAAACCGGTGGCATTGAGGCGGCGAAGCTCTCTTTATATTTTCTCTCAACAGCCTCCGGGGAAGGTACGGCGTGGTCATTCAAAGTACACGAACACTTGCTCAAACAGAGCGGATTCAGCGACATCTCGCACTACGACGGCATTCTTGAACACACCATGATCGTCGCCACAAAATACAAGCGGACCCGGATTTCGGCGGTCAACGGTGACCGCGGATCCGACAGGCGAAACCGCTCCCCGCATGAGGCGGCGCACGGAGAACCATTTGCCCTTTACGGTCGGGATCTGCCGCTGAGCGACGCGGCGGCGCCAGATCCGTTGCTCGACCTGCTGGACCGAGGTATCCCATTGGGACTTCTCCAGACCGAGGACCTTCGTATCTCCAGGCAGTCGGCATCACCTCGTTGCCCTAACCCAAACAACCGCGCCAGGATCTCGGCACGCCCGGATTCGGCCGTATCGACCGCCTCGCACGCATCAGCCTCACTCGCTACAAAGGGGTTTTCGCTCCAACAGCAAGCACCGGCCGTCGACGGCGGGTTGACCGCGGCTTTGCCGATAATGGCGGGGCCCGCACGCATGTCAGCGACCACCTAGAATACGCTGAGATGGCCGTGGAGTGCCCTCCTTACAACTGTGGTCTGGTGCGGGCTCTGGCAGGATACATACCTGCCCGGGTAAGCTAAGCTACGCGCCAGCCGATATGCACGATAAACGCACGTGGTATTCTCGCAAGTAACGCAGCGACCGGATCCTTGATCTGCAACAATGTAGCGCGCTAGGAGAGCGGCGAAGTTAAACTGGCGGCTCTTCACGAGCGCGGGGGATCGACCGCTGCGGATGAGGACGGCCTTGTTTAAAGGCCGAAAGCCCGAGAAGAATACCGAATGCCGCGGACAAATAAACGGAGGATGCCTTTCATGAAACTTTCACTTTACATGCCGAACTTCCGAGACGAGTTCACCGTCAAGGAGCTCGTTGATTTGGCGAACGTCTGCGAAGAGCTCGATTTCGATTCCATCTGGACCTTGGACCGTGTCGTCGTCCCGGAGGCATCGGACAGCGAGGGACTGCAGAAAGCGTTTGGCGGCATGCCGGATTTCCCCAAGGCGCTGCCAGTCAAGTCCAGAGGGCAATGGCTCCAGGGTCTGCCGCTGATCCCTTATCTCGCCGCTATCACGAAGAAGGTCAGACTCGGTGTGAGTATTATCGTGACGCCGTTCCGGGCGCCTGGTGTCATGGCCGCCGAGATCGCCACCTGGGATCAGCTTGCGGAAGGCCGTATCAACGTCGGGGTCGGCACCGGTTGGATGCCGGAAGAGTTCCAAGCCGCGAGTGCGTCGCACATCTTCAGCAAAAAGAATAAACACGTGCGCGAGACCATCGAGGTCATGCGGGGGATCTGGACGAATGACCTATTCGAATACGAGGGCGAGTTCACCTCGTTCCAGAAATGCGGTTTTGGCGCCAAACCCGTGCAGAAACCGTGCCCGCCGATCTATTTCGGGGGGCTACTGAAGCCCGCGACGACGGCGAAGCGGATCGCCGAATACGACCTCGCGGGTTGGATCGGCGTCATGGATACCCCCGCGGCCATCAAAGAGTGGCGGGCGGCCATCGCCGGTGAACTCGAGAAGATCGACCATATCGATCTCATGGACAACCTGACGATTTCGAGCATGATCCCCTTCGAAATCACGAAGGAGAAGACGGACCAGTCAGATCAGGGCAAGGCCACTAACAACCTCATTGGAACCGCCGCGCAGATCACGGATAATCTGAAGAGATATCAGGAAGCCGGCCTGACCCTACCGATGCTGTGGCCGCCTTTCAGCGGCGTGCCGACGGCGAAGAGCATCGACGACCTGAAACAGCTGCGCCAGGAGATCTGGCCGAAGGTCGTCGGCTGAGCGACGCGTCCCCGCGATTCCATTCAATCAAGTCAGACTCGATCGCTCGCGATCGAGTCTGGCTTTCGTTCGGACGTCTGTTTTTCTCTTCGAACGCGTCCTTCAATCCGGGAAAGAAGGGACACCCACGATCTTTTTGCCACTGAAAGAACGAAAAGAACGGTGACTAGCCCTGCGATAATTGGTCCAGATAGCATGTTAGGGTTTCTCAACGAAGGAGA
>PVBE010743083.1_pt1 | contig 37435 bp, 36 predicted proteins | sample 1631181 | NCBI WGS metagenome assembly PVBE01 (sample SAMN08397723, study PRJNA350692) | Marine metagenome, whole genome shotgun sequencing project. | isolation source: water | place: Pacific Ocean | collected 2012-04
CGTCTTGGTGCCGGTAGCAAAGGAGAAGCCTTCCTGTCCAATCGTCCGGCGCGCCATTAACCTGCCCTCCCGTTGCATTCCTGAAAACGAGAGAATCAGATCAATGGAAACCTGTAAAGCAATACCCGCGCACAGGTCTCATAATAGGCCTGGCGCGGCGTCCGCCAGCTCGGCGCGCCTTCGAGCCCGCAGTCGCCGAAGGCCTTCGCCGAATCGGTCGCCGGTGCGGGACTGACGATCTCCGGATTCCGGCCGTCGACGACGAATATGCTCTCGGGAGTTCCCGCATCGTTGCCGACGCGTCGCACCGCCACGCAGTTTTTGTTCCACCAAATTCCGTCATCCCTCTCTGGCCTGGCCTCGTCCAGGCGAAGCTCCAGGAGGAACTTCTCGTCCGCGTCCGGATGCATGGCCCAAAGCGGCTCGACGGGAACGCCGCTGGGGCCGAGTCGGGTAAGACTCAGGGTCGAATCTCCCGGTTCGAACCCGGAGACGAGCGCCAAGCCCAGTCGGTCGTTGAGTTTCACGTGATATCCGGGTTCCGGGCCGTCGAAGGGCCCGGCCGTGACCGGCGAGGAAGCCGCGCCCGCCGCAACCAAAACCAAGAGAAGAAGCTGCAACAGGCGACGTCGAACTAGAAAACCTTTCGGAAATGCAATGCGGCCGGACATGGGCACGACGGGGACGACGTCTCGCCCGGTGTGTGAACCATCGTTCATCGCCGTCCGCCGGCTCGCCGCAGCCTGGCCCTGGCGACCAGCCACGCCGAGGCCAGCAGCGCGATCCAGAAGGCGGCGATGGCGAGATAGATCACCACTTCCGCCGGGCCGGAATGTCCGGCGAGCTCGAGCCCGGTGGGCTGCTCGAGGCGCCAGAGGAGCGGTGTCAGAAGGAAACTGGTGACCGCGCCCCCGATCACCGCGGGCACCAACAAGAGCACCGCCGTGATGCCCGATTTCAAGAACGGTGCCATGGGAAGTCAACGGCCGACCCGGGCTTCGGCGCCAGGCGGGATCAAATCACCTGCCGGGCCTTGAAGTCCGCCAGCTCGTCCGCCGTGTAGCCGAGCCCACCCAGGATATCTTCCGTGTGCTCGCCGCGCTCGGGCGGGGCCTCGGCGAGATGGCTCTCCGTGCGGGAGAGCTTGATGCCCTGGGCGACCAGCGAGATCGGCCCCAGGGCCGGGCTCTCCACCGTCTCGGCGATTGCGAGGTGTTGCACCTGCGGGTCCTCGAAGGTCTGTTGGATGTTGTTGATCGGCCCCGTCGGCACGCCGGCGGCGTTCAGCTTTTCGACCCAGTTGGCGCTGGTGTCGTGCTTGATCACCTCGGCGATCGCGGCGTTCAGTTGATGGCGATTGTCGGAGCGTGTGCCGCCATCCTTGTAGGCGGGCTCTTCCAGCCATTCGGGCTTGCCGACGGTGTTGGCGAAGCGGGTCCAGATGTGCTGGCCGGCGGCGGCGATATTGATGTGGCCGTCGGCGGTCGGGAAAACGCCGGTCGGGATGCTGGTCGGGTGGTCGTTGCCGGCTTGTGGCGCGATCTCACCGCTCATGGTCCAGCGCGAGGCCTGGAAATCCAGCATGAAGATCTGCGCCTGCAGCAGCGAGCTCTGCACCCATTGGCCCTCGCCCGAAACCTCGCGCTCCAACAACGCGATCATGATTCCTTGCGAGCACAAAAGCCCGGCGCAGAGGTCGGCGATCGGAATGCCGACCCGCATCGGCCCTTCGCCCGGCGCCCCGGTGATCGACATCAGGCCGCCCATGCCTTGCGCGATCTGGTCGACGCCCGGGCGCTTGACGTAGGGCCCGTCCTGGCCGAAGCCCGAGATCGAGCCGTAGACGATGCCCGGGTTGACCGCGCGGCAGGCTTCGTAGTCGATGCCGAGGCGGCGCTTCACGTCAGGGCGATAGTTCTCGACCACGACGTCCGCCTTCGCGACCAGCTTCATGAAGACCTCGCGTCCGGCCTCTTCCTTCAGGTTGAGGGTGATAGAGCGCTTGTTGCGGTGCAGGTTCTGGAAGTCGGAGCCGTGCCGGGGCCCGCCCAGGGAGGCACTGGCGTCCAACGACTCCGGCAGCTCGATCTTGATCACGTCGGCGCCCCAGTCGGCCAGTTGCCGAACGCAGGTCGGCCCGGCCCGAACCCGGGTCAAATCCAAGACGGTGTAACGCGAAAGGGCGCTGGAGGCGGGCTTGCGGTCGCTCATTCTGGTCTTCCTCTGCTTTATTCGGCGGCCTGGGCGGTGAAACGGTCGCGGTCGTGGGGTGCGGTGAAATCGAGGGCCGGTCCCTTGGGCACGATGCCGGTCGGGTTCACGTGGCGATGGCTGCCGTAGTAATGCTCTTTGATCTTCGGCATGTCCACGGTCTCGGCCACGCCGGGCACTTGGTAGAGTTCAGCCGTGTAGCCCGACAGGCTCGGATAGTCGACGATCCGCCGCAGGTTGCACTTGAAGTGCCCGTGGTAGACCGCATCGAAGCGGACCAAGGTGGCGAAGAGGCGCCAGTCGGCCTCGGTGATCGTGTCGCCCACCAGATAGCGCTGCCGGCCGAGCCGTTCCTCCAGCCGATCCAGCGTCTGGAAGAGGGCGTCGAAGACCTTCTCGTAGGCCTCCTGCCCGGTGGCGAAGCCGCACTTGTAAACGCCGTTGTTGATGTTGGAGTAGACCTCTGCGTTGGCATCGTCGATCTCGGGCCTCAGCGCCTCGGGATAGAAATCGAGGCCGGCGTCCGCGAAACCGTCGAAGGCGCTGTTCAGCATCCGGATGATCTCGGAGGATTCGTTGGAAACGATCGTCCCCTCCGCCTTGTCCCATAGCACCGGCACGCTGCAACGCCCGCTGTAGTCGGGTGCGGCCTTGGCGTAGACCTGGTGCATGGCGCGGGCACCGTTTACCGGATCGGCGCCGGGCGCCAACTCCCAACCTTCTTCCAGCATCAACGGCTCGACGAAACTGATCGAGATCGCTTCCTCCAGCCCTTTCAGCTTGCGGAAAATCACCGTGCGATGGGCCCAGGGACAGGCGTGCGCGACGTAGAGGTGATAGCGCCCGGGTTCCGCCTGGAAGCCGGAGCCGCCATCCGCCGTTACCCAGTTGCGAAATCGGGCATCGGCGCGGCGAAAGCGGCCTTCCCTATAGCGCTGATCGGTGGTGTCGCTCTGCCAGACGCCGTCGACCAGCAATCCCATGGCTCATCTCCCGAGGCTTCGCGGTCCAGCATAGCGCCTCGCGCCGAGCCGCGCCAAGCCAGCGCGCGGGCGCTGTCTCGGGGTGCGCGGATATCCGGGATCGCCTAGGCTGGTCGGCAAATGGAACCGGAGTCGGAGGGTATGAGGATGGCGGCGTTCGCCGAATATCGAGATTACGACGCGCTGGGGCTGGCCGAACTGATCGCCGGGGGCGAAGTGACACCCAAAGAGGTGCTGGAGGCCGCGATCGGCCGTCTGGAGGCGGTCAATCCGGAGATCAACGCCGTCGTCCACCAAATGTACGACGAAGCCGAGCGGGCCATAGCGGCCGGCTTGCCGGCGGGGCCGCTTTCGGGCGTGCCGTTCCTGCTGAAGGATCTGGTGCTCTACGAGGGCCAGCCGACCGGCTACGGCAGCCGCCTCTACGACGGTTTCGTCGCTGGCCATGACAGCACCATCACCGCCCGCTACCGGGCCGCCGGCCTGGTCGTCTTCGGCAAGACCAACACGCCCGAGATGGGCCTCGCCGCGACTACCGAGCCGATCCGTTTCGGTCCGACCCGGAACCCCTGGAATCTGGAACGGACGGCGGGCGGCTCGTCGGGCGGCTCCACGGCGGCGGTGGCGGCGGGTGTGCTGCCGGCGGCGCACGCCACCGACGGCGGCGGCTCGATCCGGATTCCGGCCTCCGCCTGCGGTCTGGTCGGGCTGAAGCCGACCCGGTCCCGCAACCCCGCCGGCCCCGACGCCGGCGAGGGCTGGAGCGGGCTTTCCTGCGGCCACGTGGCGAGCCTGACGGTCCGCGACAGCGCCGCCTTCCTGGATGCGACACATGGGCCCGAAGCCGGCGCCCCCTACCACGCACCGCCACCGGCCGGGCTCTTCTTGGCCGAGGTCGGCGCCGATCCAGGCCGGCTGCGCGTCGGCTATTCGACCGTGGCCCCGAACGGCGTCGCCGTCGACGCCGAGTGCGTCGCCGCGGTCGAGGCTGCCGCCAAGCTTTTGGCCGGGCTCGGCCACGAGGTGGCGGAGGCGGCGCCGGAGTACGATTTCGCCGAGGCGATACAACACATGGCGGTGATCTGGGCCGCCAACACCTGGGCCAACACGGCGCTACGCTATGAAGCACTGGGGCGCGAGCCCGACGGCAGCGGCCTCGAGAACGTCACCTGGATCATCGCCCGGCGCGGCCTGGAGGCGACGGCGGCCGACTATGCGCGGGCGCTGCAGGTGGTGCATGGGCTCGGCCGGGCCTTCGCTCGTTTTCACGACACCCACGACATCCACCTGACGCCGACGCTGGCGCAGCCGCCGGTACCCTTGGGCAACATCGACATGATGGAGACGGACGCCGACCGCTACCTCGAGAACATGCTGAAGTTCATGCCCTTCACGCCGCAGATCAACGCCACCGGCCAGCCCGCGATCACGCTGCCCTTGCATCAAAGCGCCGACGGCCTGCCCATCGGCGTCCAGTTCGTCGGCCGTTTCGGCGACGAGGCGACCCTGCTCAGGCTCGCCGGGCAGTTGGAGCAGACGTGTCCCTGGGCAGACCGCCGACCGGCGATGTGAGACGGCGGGCTAGTAGATCGACATCCCGCCGTCGATCACGAACTCGGCGCCGGTGGTGAACTTGGCCTCGTCGGAGGCGAGATAGAGGGCGGCGTAGGCGATGTCGTCGGGCTCGCCCAGCTGGCCGAGCGGCACCATGTCGAGATAACGCGCTCGGCCCCGGACCGCGTCCCGGTCGCCCCAACCGAAGACCGCGTCCGCCATCTGGGTGTCGATGATACCGGGGTGGATCGAGTTGCAGCGGATGCCATAGCCTCGGCGCGCGCAATGCATCGCCACCGATTTGGTGAGCTGCCACACGCCTGCCTTCGAAATGCCGTAAGCGGTGGTTTGCGGCGTCGCCTGCATGGCGGCCAGCGAGGAAATATTGACGATCGAACCGCCGCCGGCCTCGCGCATCGCTGGAATGGCATGTTTGCAGCCGAGGAAGACGCCTTCCAGGTTGACGTTGTTGGTGGCGCGCAGGTCCTCGAGGGTACAGGTCTCGGGGTCTTGCGGCCCGCCTAGCCCCAAGATGCCGGCGCCGTTGACCAGCACGTCGAGGCGCCCGGCCTCCTCGACGACCCGGGCGATCGTCGCAACCCAAGCCGCCTCGTCGGTGACGTCGAGGGCGAGGAAGCGGGCCTCGCCACCGACCTCGGTACGGGCCGCTTCGCCCGCCGCCTCGCCCAGATCGGCGAGGAACACCCTGGCGCCCGCTTCCGCCATGCGCTTGGCCGTCTGCCGGCCGATGCCACCCGCCCCGCCGGTCACCAACGCCACCTTGTCTCGAAGCCGCATCGCACCCTCCCTCGATGATTTGAAGACATCGACGATTTAACGGTGCCGCCCGGCTCCGGGGCAAGGGCCTCGCGGCAACGTTGATTGACCTGGCCAGGGCAAAATGTGAATTTGGGGACAGCACGCGTGACGGCCTTCGTGCCCGGCTGGCGCGGGGGCCGGTCCAGACCGGAAGTGGAGCCCCAGCCATGAAACTACGCAGTATTGCGCTCTCCCTGACGGCTTGCGCCACGCTTCTCGGCTTCGCCATGCCGGCGGCGGCGCAGATGCAGGCACTGGCCCTGGTCGAGAGCGGCGGTCCGATCGAGCTGGCCTGCCACGGCCGCGATTGCTGGGCCGAGTTCTCCAGCTTCTGCCTCGAGTCCGACAAGCGCTCGCCGACCCGCGACACGCAGTATTTACTGGCCGGAATTCAAGATGTCCGCCTCGTCGGCGAACGCGCCGACGGCGCCCGCGTCGTTCTCGATCCGGCAGCCGAACTTCGGATCAGCGCGCTTCGCACTCATGTCGCGGTCCGCGTCGCCGTGCCCCGGCGCCGGCTGAACGAGCTGAACCTCGTCTCCCTCGCGGTCGAGGTCGGCGCCAAGGTGGCGCTGCTGCCCATTCCGGCCGCCGGTGAAGTGCCTAGAAGCGCCGCCGAGAACGCCATGGCGAAGACCGAATTGCGCGAAGCCGGCAATGGAATCGTGGACGAGGACGCCCAGGGCATGCCGGCGGCGCGTCTCGTTAGCCGCATGATCAACGCGCTGCCTCCCCGTGGCCGGGCAGAGGCCAGCGTTCGCGACAGTCTCTGGCAACGCACCATCCGACCGGGCGAGCTGGCCGCGACACCGGCCTCGTCCAAGCAATTGCTGAAGGCGGCGCACGCCTATTGCATCGACGGCGCCAAATACAGCGCCCACTCGAGCATGCGAAGCTGCCTGCAATCGCAGCACGACTCGATCCTCGGCAAGCTGAACGACACCTATTGGAAGGCGGTCGAGACCGGCAGCTGAGTTTTCCATGACGCCGCTCGCGGCGCATCGCCGCTTCTATGCGGAGCTGATAACGGCGCATGCCGAGGCCGATGAGGAGCGCCTGGTGTCGGCCTTCGCCACCGTGCGCCGCGAGGATTTTCTGGGCCCAGGCCCATGGCGGGTCTGGACACCCAAGGGCTACATCGAAGCGCCGACCCAGGACCCGGCCTTCGTCTACCAGGACATCCTGTTGGCGCTGGCCGAGAAGCAGAGCATCAACAACGGCCAGCCCAGCCTGCACGCCGCCTGTCTCGATGCGGTGGGGCCACAAATCGGCGAACAGGTGCTGCACATCGGCTCGGGCACGGGATACTACACGGCGATCCTAGCCGAACTGGTGGGACCGAAGGGTGAGGTTCGGGCCTTGGAAATCGACCCCGACCTCGCCGCCAAGGCCACCTGGAACCTCGCGGACCGGCCGAACGTGACGGTGCGGCATCGTTCGGGAACCGAGCCACCGCTGCCCGAAAGCGACGTCATCTATGTCAACGCGGGCGCGAGCCGTCCGCTGGAGGCCTGGCTCTCCGCCTTGAAACAGCGCGGTCGACTGATCTTTCCCCTGGTGCCCGGTTGGGACTATGGCGCCATGCTGTTGGTGCGACGGGCCGAGACCGGCTTCTCGGCGCAGTTCACCAATCGCGCCAGCTTCATTCCTTGTGACGGTGGCCAGGACGAAGGCACCGCGGCCCGCTTGCTGGATGCCTTCAAGGGTGAGGATTGGAAGGAGGTTCGCTCGCTCAGGCTGGCGCCCGAGACACCCGACGACAGTTGCTGGTTCGATGGTGGCGGTTGGTGGCTGTCGAAGCGGGTGGCCGCTTGATCAAGCCTGGGGCCGGCGGCGCGGGCGGAGCACCAACTCGCCGCCGCAATTCGAGGGCCATGGTAGTCCTCCCAACGATCACTCGCCGAGCCTGGCCTCGAGACCGGCGCGCACGGCCGGCCAATCGGCCTCCAGGATGGCGAACTGGACGGTGTCGCGGAGATGGCCGTCGCGCACCACCATGTGCCGGCGCAGCGTGCCTTCCTCGATGGCGCCGAGCCGATGCAACGCCGCGCGCGAGCGTTTGTTCCTGGCATCGCAGCGAAATTCGACCCGCCCCATGCCGAGCGTTTCGAAGGCGTGGCGGAGCAGCAACAGCTTGCATTCGGGATTGACCCGGCCGCCCCAGACCTCGGGCCGGTACCAGGTGTGGCCGATCTCGAGGCGGCGGTGTTGGGGCGCCGGATTGAGATAGCGGCTGCCACCCAGAACCTCGTCCCTGCCGGCCCCGAGGACGACGAAATGGGCCTCGCGGCCGGCCGCCGCCGCTTCCTTCGCCCGCCCCAGCCAGGTTCCGAAATCGTTGGCGCCATCCGAGTACATGTAGGACCAGATGCGCGCATCGTCGGCGGCCTGGCGAAGCCCGTCCTCGTGCGAGGCGGCCAGCGGCTCGAGACGGATCCATTTTCCGACCAGCGTCGTCGCTTCGATGTCCATGACGGCACCTGATACGACGCTCGGCGGAAAAACGCCATCCTCCCGAAGCGCCAGCGAATGTGCTAGCGATAGCCAGCGCGATGCAACAGTCCGGATCGGCCATGACCTTCGTCTTTAGCAAGATCTTTTGGATCGTCGCCGATCCCGCGAGCTTGTTGCTTATCTTCATGGTCTTGAGCCTGATATTGACGGTGACGCCCTGGCGGCGGGCCGGCATCCGGCTCGCCATCGCCTGCGTCGTCTGCCTGGTCACCATAACCGTGTTGCCGATCGGCCAGTTCATGCTCGGGGGTCTGGAAAACCGATTTCCCCAAGCCGCCGCCTTGCCGGATCGCATCGACGGAATCCTGCTGCTGGGCGGCAGCACCAACCAGCGGCTCACCGAGTTGCGCGGCCAGGTTGCCCTCAACGAAAGGGCCGAGCGCATCGTCGCCTTCGTCGACTTGGCCCGGCGCTATCCAGATGCCCGCCTGGTGGTATCGGGCGGCAGCGCCAGTCTTCGTCCCACCTACATGTCGGAAGCCGCGGTCACTTTCATGGTCTTTGAGCAGCTCGGCTTCGATACGCTTGGCGTGATCTTCGAAGACACATCGCGCAACACCTGGGAGAACGCCCTGAACGCCCGTGCCGTGGTGGCCCCCGGTGAGGACGAAGCCTGGATTCTGGTGACCTCGGCCTCGCATATGCCGCGCGCGGTCGGGGTTTTCCGCAAGCTGGGCTGGTCGGTCATCGCCTATCCGGTCGACTACCAGACGGCGCCGTCGATCGGTTTCTTTCCGCGCTGGGGGATCGGCGGCCTAATCAGCTTTCGCGGTGCCAGCCGCGAATGGATCGGCCTGCTGGCGTACTATCTGCTGGATCGTACCGACACCCTTTTTCCAGCACCGCGCTAGCACTGGCATGCCGCCACCGCTTCGTGCGAGCCTGCCGTCCCGCCGCCCTTACGGACCCGCCATGACGCGAACCCTGATTCCCGACGGCCTCGCTCGCGAGCATTTCACCGAAGAGCGGATCATGGCGCTGGCGACCGAGCTGGCGCGGGGCGGGCACTTGGCAATCCTCGACCTGGCCGCGCGCGAGGCCTCTCGCAAGGAGACGCTTGCCCGGCTGAAGCCGGGCCAGGACCTCTGGGTCTTCGGCTATGGCTCGCTGATGTGGAACCCCGCCCTGGAGTTGGCGGAGACGCGCTCGGCGCTGCTCACCGGCTATCATCGTAGCTTCTGCATCTGGACCCCGATCGGTCGCGGCTCGCCTGAGCAGCCCGGCCTGATGTTGGCGCTGGAGGCCGGTGGGCGTTGTCGCGGCCTGGCGATGCGGATCGCCGCCGATCTGATCGAGCCCGAGAGCCAGATCGTCTGGCGCCGCGAGATGATCACGGGCTCGTACCTGCCGCGCTGGGTTCGTGTCCGAACCGACCAGGGTCAAATCGACGCGGTTACCTTCGTGGTCGACCGCAAACACCGGCGCTACGCCGGCCGGTTGCCGCTCGAGCGGCAGGTGGCGCATATAGCGCTCGCCGAGGGCCGCCTCGGCCGCTGCCGCGACTACCTCAACAATCTGGTCTGGCATCTCGACCGATCGGGCGTTCGTGACGGCCCGATGCACCGGCTCTTGGGTCTGGTCGAGGCCTACCGCGGGACGGCGTGGCGGCAAGCCGGCGAATAGGCGCCGCCGGTGACGGCCGGGGTAGCGCCGCCGTCGGCCGCGCCATCGCCTGCATGCTGGGCGGTACCGCACTTCTGACCCTGAACGACGGCCTGGTGAAATGGTTGGTGGCGGACTATCCGGTCGGCGAGGTGTTGTTCTTCCGCGGCGCCGGGGTGGTGCTGGGGGTCGGGATCGCCTTGTGGTGGCGTGGCGGTGCCGGCGCCTTCCGGGTCGCCGACCCGAAGGGCCAGGCGGCGCGGGCCCTGTTGGTCGTCGTGTCCTCCTTCCTCTTCATCAACGGTCTCCGCTTCCTGCCGCTCGCCGACGCCATCGCCATCGCTTTCGCGGGGCCGCTCTTCACCACCGTGCTGGCGGTGCCACTGCTGGGCGAGCGGGTCGGCTGGCGGCGCTGGTTGGCGGTGCTGGTCGGCTTCGCCGGCGTCGTGGCGATGACCCGCCCCGGTGCCGGCATCGTTCATTGGGCCGCCTTGCTTCCGCTCGGGGCCTGCCTGGCGGGTGCGCTTCGCGACATCGTGACCCGCCGGCTGACCGCGCTGGACCCTAGCCTCGTCACCCTGTTCTACACCACGGCCGCGGTGACACTGGCCGGCGCCCTCACGCTGGCCTGGGACTGGCGCCCGCCGGAGTTTCACCATCTTGGGCTGCTGCTGCTTTCCTCGGGTCTCCTCGCCGGGGCGCACTATCTGCAGATCGAGGCTTTTCGATATGCCGAGGCGGTGGCCATCGTACCCTACCGCTACAGCTCTCTGGTTTGGGCGATGCTGCTCGGGTTTTTCGTCTGGGGCCAGCTACCGGATGCGCTCGTGCTCATCGGGGCCACCGGCATCGTCGCCTCCGGCCTCTATATCTGGCATCGGGAGCGGCGGCGGGCAGGCGGTATTTCGATCCCTGGCGCGAAAAGGGGGTGATCCGAAACCGGCGCGCGCCTATGGTGGCGGCCCCACTAAACTCTCTCGGACGGACCGGGCCATGACCGTTCTCGTTACCGGCGCCGCCGGGTTTATCGGCTTTCACGTTGCCGAGGCGCTGCTCGCCCGCGGCGAGGCGGTGCTGGGCGTCGATAACTTCAATCCCTATTACGAGGTTGCGCTGAAGGAGGCCCGCTTGGCGTGCCTTGCCCGGCATCGGGATTTTCGTTGCCTCCGCCTCGATATCGCCGACCACGAGGGCTTCCAAGCGGCACTCGGCGAAGAGCGGACGCCCTATGTCGTGCATCTGGCGGCACAGCCCGGGGTCCGATATTCGATCGATCATCCCTTCGAATACGTCAACGCCAACTTGACCGGCCACATGACGATCCTCGAGCACTGCCGCCGGCAGTCGGATTTTCGGCATCTGGTTTTCGCCAGCTCCAGCTCCGTCTACGGCGGCAAAGCGGAGCTGCCGTTCCGGGAAACCGATCGGGTGGACCGGCCGGTCTCGCTCTATGCGGCGACGAAGAAAGCGGACGAGTTGATGTCGCACGCCTATGCCGATCTCTATGGATTGGCACAAACGGGATTGCGTTTCTTCACCGTCTACGGTCCCTGGGGCAGGCCCGACATGGCGGTCTGGAGCTTCACTGAGGCGATTTTTGAAGATCGGCCGATCCGGGTCTTCAACCACGGCGACATGCGCCGCGACTTTACTTACGTGGGTGACATCGTCGCCGGCGTGCTGGCCGCGCTCGACCAGCCGCCCGGCACTGGGGCCGAGCCGCCCTATCGGATCTACAATATCGGCAACAATCGCTCGGAGGCGCTGTTGCACATGATCGAGGTGCTGGAGAAAGCGATCGGCAGGACCGCCCAGAAGCAATTCCTGGCGATGCAGCCGGGTGACGTCAAGGATACCTACGCGGACATCACGGCTATCGAAAGCGATCTCGGCTATCGTCCCACGACTCCGATCGAGGAAGGCCTTCCTCGTTTCGTCGCCTGGTACCGCGACTATCGCGGTATTTGACGGACCCGGCCGAGGGTCGGCGCGGCCGGCCAGGGAAATACATTGTTTACCGATGTTGCCGATACTTCCCCATCGGCCCGTGCCGTTGCCTTGCGTCGGGGCAGACATTGATTTCGGTCAAGGCGCCTGGTTGTGGGCGGCGTCTTGTGGCTCTAGTATGAACCAGAGTATAGACGAGTGGAGTCTAGGGGACGGACCAAAAGGGGCAGTCGTCTGCCGGCCGTGAGCATGGCATGTAGGCGACGGTGCGAGGATGCAGATCAGGGACCAGGTCACGATAGCGAGCCGAGCCGGCCGGCAGGTACACCCGCGCAGTAGCCGTCGCGACGGTGTTTGCGCCGACTGCGAGGTCTGCACGCTGGCCTTTTGCTCGGTCCTCAGCGACGACGAAATGGGCGAACTTGAGGGGATCCGCCACGACGTCCAGCATGACGCCGGTCACGGCATCTTGGACGAAGGCGATCCCACCAATAATGTCTTCAATCTGACGACCGGCTGCGTCAGGCTTTTCAAGCTGCTGTCCGACGGGCGCCGGCAGGTGATCGGTTTCGTCTTGCCGGGCGAGTATTTCGGCCTCATCACTTCGCCCCGATATCCTTATGCGGCGGAAGCGGTGACACCGATCCGCGCCTGTCGCTTCAATCGCGCGGCCCTGGACGGTCTGGGCGAGCGTTTCCCCCACCTTCAGCGCCGCATGCTGGAGATGGCCTGGGACGAGGTCGCGAGACTGCAGGAGCAGATGTTGCTGCTGGGCCGGAAGACGCCGAAAGAGCGTATCGCCTCGTTCATCCTGGGACTTTCGGACCGGCATGCGCGGATCGGCTTCGAGGCCAGCCCGCTCAAGGTGGCCATGAGCCGTGGCGATATCGCCGACTATTTGGGCCTGACCGTCGAAACCGTCAGCCGTTCCTTCACCAGTCTGAGGAAAGAAGGGCTGATCGCGCTGCCGGAAAGCTCGCGGATCGAATTGCGGGACCGGGAAGCACTGCTTTCGCTTGCAGACGCGGAATAATCTCTTTTTTCTTCGGATATTTCATGTCACGACCAGCGGCCGATCCTCGTGTCGCGCATATCAGCAATGCGGAATAGGGGCTTGCATCCCGCTCGACGATCCCCTTAACGTCCGAATCGGAGGCGACCGCGCCGAAATCGCCAGTCGGCCCAGGTGGACGGTACCAGGGAGGTAATGCGCATGGCAGGATCGGGCACGGCAGCCGCGACCCCCGTCGCCGACCGTCGAGACCTCGTCGCCTACCTGGAACAAGGGCCGAAGCCGCGCGCGAATTGGCGGATCGGCACCGAGCACGAGAAGTTCGGCTTCACCCTCGACGACTATCGTCGCCTGCCTTACGAGGGACCGAGCGGCATCAAGGCGATGCTGCAGGGGCTGGAGCGCTTCGGCTGGGAACCGGTTACGGAAAACGGCAACCTCATCGCGCTGGCGAGGGAGGGTGCCTCGGTGACGCTGGAGCCGGGCGGCCAGCTCGAGCTATCCGGCGCTCCGCTCGAGACCTTGCACCAGACCTGCGACGAGGTTCACCACCACCTGGCCCAAGTCAAGGAAGTGGCGGGCGAGATCGGCGTCGGTTTCTTCGGCCTCGGTTTCGATCCGAAATGGCCCCGCGACGAGGTTCCGGTGATGCCGAAGGGGCGTTATGGCATCATGCGCCGCTACATGCCGATCAAGGGCGGGCTCGGTCTCGACATGATGCTTCGCAGTTGCACCGTGCAGGTCAACCTGGACTTCGGCTCCGAGGCCGACATGGTCCGCAAGTTCCGCACCAGCCTGGCGCTGCAGCCGGTGGCGACCGCGATGTTCGCCAACTCGCCCTTCACCGAAGGCCGGCCGAACGGGTTTTCGAGCTTCCGTAGCCAGATCTGGACCGATACCGACCCGGACCGTTGCGGCATGCTGCCCTTCGTCTTCGAGGACGGCTTCGGCTTCGAGGCCTATGCCGACTATGCCCTCGACGTGCCGATGTATTTCGTCTACCGCGACGGCACCTATATCGACGTCGCCGGGCAATCCTTCCGGGATTTCCTCGACGGCCGGCTGCCGGCGTTGCCTGGCGAGCGGCCGACGCTGAAGGACTGGGAGGACCACCTGACGACGATCTTCCCGGAAGTTCGTCTGAAGCATTTCCTCGAGATGCGGGGCGCCGACGGCGGTCCCTGGGGCCGGCTCTGCGCCTTGCCGGCACTCTGGGTCGGGCTGCTCTACGACGATTCCGCGCTGGACGCGGCCGAGGCCCTGGTCGTCGACTGGACCGCCGAGGAGCGCGAGCGCCTGCGTGACGATGTGCCGAAACAGGCGATGGCGACGCCCTTCCGCGACGGCACCGTCGCCGACCTCGCCGAGCAAGTGCTGGAGATCGCCAGGCGCGGTCTGGAGGCGCGGGGACAGCGTGGCGTCAGCGGCCTGGACGAGACCCAGTATCTGGCGCCGCTGGAGGAGATCGTCGAGAGCCGCCGGGCCCCGGCCGAACTGCTGCTGGAGCGCTTCCACGGCCCCTGGGCCGGCTCGGTCGACCCGATCTACCAGGAAATGGCGTACTGAAGACCTGCCTATCCGGGATTAGTCACCCGCATCGGATTTCTTGATCGCGATCAAAACCGACCGGGGCCCTCGGCGTTAGGTTGGGGGCAACTGCGGCTCCGAGGCGAGGCATCATGGCCCCGAAAACACACTACAGGATCGTACTACCCGTTCTGGCCGGGCTGGCCCTGTGCTCGGCGGGTGCGTCGGCCCAGAACTCGGCGGAGGACGACGGTGCCGCGATCTATCGAACGCATTGTGCCGAGTGTCATGGAGCCGATCGGCTGGGCAATATCGGTCCTGCGTTGTTGCCCGAAAACCTGCGCCGCCTGCGCCAGAAAAAAGCCGCGCGGCTGATCGCCGAAAGCCGCCCGGCGAGCCAAATGCCGGCCTTCGGCGAAATCTTGAGCGGAGCGGAAATCGACCGACTGGTGGCGCTCATCTACACGCCGCTGAAGACGATGCCACGCTGGGGCGAGAGCGAGATCCGGGCCTCGCGCGTCGTCCACGTCCGGCCCGAGACGTTGCCCGAGAAGCCGCTGCACGATGCCGATCCTTTGAATCTCTTTACCGTGGTCGAGGCCGGCGATCACCACGTTACCATTCTGGACGGCGATAAATTCGAGCCGATCTGGCGGTTCCCGTCGCGCTTCGCGCTGCATGGCGGTGCCAAATACTCGCCCGACGGCCGCTTCGTCTATCTCGGCTCGCGCGATGGCTGGGTCTCGAAATACGACCTCCACTCGATGCAGCCGGTGGCGGAAATCAGGGCCGGCATCAACACCCGCAATATCGCCGTCTCCTCGGACGGCAAGTGGGTCGCGGTCGGCAATTACCTGCCGCACAGCCTGGTCGTGCTGGAAGCCCGAAGCTTGGCCTTGCACAAGGTGATCCCGGTCGGCGACGGCAAGGGCCGGACCTCGCGGGTCTCGGCCGTCTACAACGCCCCGCCGCGCCGTAGCTTCGTCGTCGCGCTGAAGGACATGAAGGAGATCTGGGAGATCACCTACGACCCCGAGGCACCGCCGGTCTACGGCAACTTCGTGCACAACTACAGAAAGGGCCAGGTCGAGGCGGCGGTGGTCGACGAGGGGCTGTTCTCGGTCCGACGGATCGGCCTCGACGACTACCTGGACGATTTTTTCTTCGATCCCTCCTATGCCGAGGTTATCGGCGCCCCGCGAGACGGCGACCATGGTGTCGTCTTCAACCTCGATGCCCGGCGCAAGGCGGCCGACCTGGATCTCGCCGGCATGCCGCATCTCGGCTCCGGCATCACCTGGAACTATCAGGGCCGCCCGGTGATGGCGACGCCGCACCTGAAGGAAGGCAAGATCAGCGTCATCGACATGCAGAGCTGGCAAACCATCAAGCAGATCGAAACCAAGGGCCCCGGATTCTTCCTACGCAGCCACGAGAACACGCCCTACGCATGGACCGACGTTTTCTTCGGCCCGCACCGCGACCTGCTGCACGTGATCGACAAACGGACGCTGGAGATCGTCGCCACCGTCAATCCGGCGCCCGGCAAGACCAACGCGCATGTCGAATTCACCCGCGACGGTCGCTATGCCCTGGTCTCGGTCTGGGACCAGGATGGCGCCGTGGTGGTCTACGACGCCGCCACTTTCGAGGAAGTCAAGCGGATCCCGATGCGGAAGCCGGTCGGCAAGTACAACGTCTACAACAAGATCACCTACTCCGCCGGGACCAGCCACTGAGGGCGAAAATCGCGCCCTTCAGACGCCGGTGCCGCCGACGGTCAGGCCTTCGATCAGAAGCGTCGGTTGGCCGACCCCGACCGGCACGCCCTGGCCGTTCTTGCCACAGGTGCCGACGCCCGGATCGAGTTCCAGGTCGTTGCCGATGCCCAGGATCCGGGTCAGCGCGTCGGGACCGTTGCCGATCAGCGTCGCCCCCTTGACCGGCGCGCCGACCTTGCCGTCCTCGATGAGATAGGCCTCGGTGCAGGAGAAGACGAACTTACCGCTAGTGATGTCGACCTGACCGCCGCCGAAGTTGACCGCGTAGATGCCCCGCTTCACCCGCGCCAGAATCTCTTCGGGCTCCGCCCCGCCGGCCAACATGTAGGTATTGGTCATCCGCGGCATCGGCATGTGGGCGAAGGACTGGCGCCGGCCGTTGCCGGTAGCGGCCATGCCCATCAGACGGGCGTTCAGCCGGTCCTGCATATAGCCCGTCAGATAGCCGTCCTCGATCAGAACGGTCGATTCCGTCGGCGTGCCCTCGTCGTCGACGGACAGGCTGCCACGGCGCCCGTAAAGGGTGCCGTCGTCGATCACGGTGACCCCCGGGCTCGCCACCCGTTCGCCCACCAAGCCGGCGAAGGCCGAGGTTTGTTTGCGGTTGAAGTCGCCCTCGAGGCCATGGCCGATCGCCTCGTGCAGCAGAATGCCGGGCCAGCCCGGTCCCAGCACCACGGTCATCTCGCCTGCCGGTGCCGGCACCGACTCGAGGTTTACCAAGGCCTGACGCAAAGCCTCGTCGACGCTCGCCCGCCAGGCCGTCTCGGCGATGTAGTCGGCGTAGCCGACCCGTCCCCCGGTACCGTGGCTGCCGCTTTCCTGGCGCTCCCCTTCGCCGACCACGACAGAGACGTTGAGGCGGACCAGCGGGCGCACGTCGGCGACCCGACGGCCGTCGGCGCGCAGGATCTCGATGCGCTGCAGCTCACCTTGAAGCGAGGCCGAGACCTGGCGCACGCGGGGGTCCTTGGCGCGGGCATAGGCGTCGATCTCCTGCAACAGGGCGACCTTGGATTCGAAGCTGCCGTCGGCGACCGGGTCGTTCTTGGGGTAGAGATGCTTGTTGGTCCCGAGCGGCGCCTCGGCGAGGGTGCCCTCGTGCCCCGCCTTGACTGCGCGTAGGCTTGCCGCGGCGCGGCCGATCGCGTCCTCGCTGATTTCGGTGGCGTGCGCGTAACCCGTCTTCTCGCCCGCCACCGCGCGCAGCCCGAAGCCCTGGCTGGTATCGAAATTGGCATTCTTCAGCCGACCATCGTCGAAGCTGAAGCTCTCGGTCTGGCGGTGTTCGAGGTAGAGTTCGCCATCATCCGCCCCCGACAGCGTCTCGGCGACCAGACGCTCGGTCCGACCTGCGTCGAGACCGGCACGCGAGAGCAAGATGTCGGTGTCGGTATCGGTCATCCGGTTCTCCTTCGAAGAGGGCGGGCGGGGTGCCAGGGCAGCACCTCCAAGCTTAATATGGCGCAGCCTCGCCGGTCCGTCATCCCCGCCGCCGTGATTCTGGGAATTCGCGCGCCAGCCCGTCTAGTAGGGTCGCCTTGACTTCATGTGCGACATTCCGTCGCAGGCTCGACCAAGCTTGGCCGCAAGCCGGGTCTCTCTTCTTAAGCAATTGAACATATTGATAAAAAATACCGACATGGCAAGCGCAAATGGCGTTGTTCGGGAATCGTCCTGGCCAAACGGGCTTGTCGGCGACTTCGTCGCTCCTGTAGATAAGGGGCCTCGAATGGCACCGCGCGGCGAGCGTGCGGCGACGTCGGCCTGTTACGGGGGACCACCGACAGGCCGATGGGATGGGGCCCGACCAGGTCGAATCTTAAGGAGTCAACATGTTGGCATCGCGGATAATTGCCGCCCTTGGGGCGCTTGTTGCAGTGGGCCTCGGCGGCACGGTCCAGGCGGCGACGGGCAAGGCCGTGCCGTGGCAGTTCGGGTTTCAGGATGCGGCCACGCCGGTGATGCGAGAGCTCAACAGCTTCCACAACATGCTGCTGGTTATCATCTTCGCCATCGCGATCTTCGTGACGTGCTTGTTGGCCTATTGCATCGTCAAGTTCAATTCGAAGAGCAATCCGACACCGACCAAAACCACGCACAACACGCTGCTGGAGGTGATCTGGACCGCGGTCCCGGTGCTGATCCTGGTCGTGATCGCGATCCCGTCCTTCAAGCTGCTCTACTACGCCGACCGGACAGCGGACGCCGAGATGACGATCAAGGCGATCGGCCATCAATGGTACTGGAGCTACGAGTACCCGGATTATGACGACATGACCTTCGATGCGGTGATGCTGGAAGACGACGAACGCACTGCCGATCAACCCCGGTTGCTGGCCACCGACAACGCCATCGTGCTGCCGGTGGATACCACGATCCGGCTGCTCATCACCGCCGACGACGTCATTCATGCCTGGGCCATGCCCGCCTTCGGCATCAAGCTCGACGGGGTGCCGGGCCGGATCAACGAGACTTGGATGAAGATCGAGGCGCCGGGCATGTATTATGGCATGTGTTCCGAGCTCTGCGGCATCCGCCACGGCTTCATGCCGGTCATGGTGAAGGCGGTACCCAAGGACGAGTTCCAGACCTGGGTCGAAAAGGCGAAGAAGGAATTCGCCGAGCACAACGACGAGACGCCATTGCGCATCGCCCGGATCAACGCGGCGGCGGACTGACGCCCGCTGGATAGATTGCGTAATCGCCTTTTCCGGATAAGGGGACACCGATGAGTGAATCGACGGCCCACGGCCACGATCATCACGCACCGACGGGCCTGCGGCGCTGGCTCTTTTCGACCAACCACAAGGACATCGGCACGATGTACCTGACGTTCGCCATCGTTTTCGGTGTGGTCGGGGGCTTGATGTCGGTGCTGATCCGGATGGAGCTGCAGACGCCCGGTGACGACGTCCTGGGTGGCGACTACCAGTTCTTCAACGTGTTGGTGACGGCACACGGCCTGATCATGGTGTTCTTTATGGTGATGCCGGCCCTGATCGGCGGTTTCGGCAATTGGTTCGTGCCGCTGATGATCGGGGCCCCGGACATGGCCTTCCCACGCATGAACAACCTCTCGTTCTGGCTGTTGATCCCGTCCGGTCTGTTGTTGGTCGGCTCGGCCCTGGTCGGTCCCGGCCCGGGCGCCGGCGTCGGCTGGACGGTCTACGCCCCCTTGAGCACGAGCGGCGCGCCCGGACCGTCTGTCGACATGGCGATTCTGAGCCTGCATCTGGCGGGCGCCGCCTCGATCCTGGGTGCGATCAACTTCATCACCACGATCTTCAACATGCGCGCACCCGGCATGACGTTGCACCGGATGCCGCTTTTCGTCTGGTCGGTCCTGGTGACGGCGTTCCTGTTGGTCTTGTCGCTGCCGGTACTGGCGGGCGCGATCACCATGTTGTTGACCGACCGCAACTTCGGCACCGCTTTCTTCGATGCGGCGGGCGGCGGCGATCCGTTGCTCTATCAGCATCTCTTCTGGTTCTTCGGGCATCCGGAGGTTTATATCCTGATCCTGCCGTCCTTCGGCATCATCAGCCAGATCATCTCCACCTTCACCAAGAAACCGATCTTCGGCTATCTCGGCATGGCCTACGCCATGGTGGCTATCGGCGTCGTCGGCTTCATCGTCTGGGCCCATCACATGTACACGGCGGGCATGGACGTCGACACGCGGGCCTATTTCGTCGCCGCGACGATGGTGATCGCGGTGCCGACGGGGATCAAGATCTTCAGCTGGATCGCCACCATGTGGGGCGGCTCGATGGAGTTCAAGACGCCGATGCTGTTCGCGCTCGGCATGATCTTCCTGTTCACCATGGGCGGCGTGACCGGCGTCGTGCTGTCCAACGCCGGCGCCGACTTGGCGATGCACGACACCTATTATGTGGTGGCCCACTTCCACTACACGATGTCGATGGGCGCGCTGTTCGGGATTTACGCCGGCTTCTATTATTGGATCGGCAAGATGAGCGGGCGGCAATATCCCGAGGGGCTGGGCAAGATCCACTTCTGGATCACCTTCATCGGCGTCAACCTGATCTTCTTCCCGCAGCATTTCATGGGACTGGCCGGCATGCCGCGGCGGATTCCCGATTATCCCGACGCCTACACGGGCTGGAACGTGATTTCGTCCTACGGTTCCTACATCACGTTCGCCGGCACCCTGTTGTTCCTCTATATCCTCTTCCACACTCTGAGGGCGGGGCAGAAATGCGCCGACAATCCTTGGGGCGAAGGGGCGACGACGCTGGAATGGAGCCAGACCTCGCCGCCACCCTTCCACACCTACGAGGAACTGCCAGAGGTGAAGTAGGCCGAGGCCAGGGAAGTAGGGGAGAATCGAGGTGGTGCTGGGCAACGGCGCAAACGTGGTGGGGCAGATGGGTGGCGGCAATGCCGGCGCCTCGGCGCGCCTTGCCGAGAGCGTGGCGGGGCCGAGCGATTATCTCGCTCTTCTGAAACCCAGGGTGATGAGCCTGGTGCTCTTCACCGCCTTCACCGGCCTCTATCTGGCGCCGGGCGAGATCCATCCCGTGATCGCGGGCGTGGCGCTCTTGTGCATCGCCGTCGGCGCCGGCGCTTCTGGTGCCATCAACATGTGGTACGACGCCGATATCGACGCTGCCATGACGCGAACCCGCGGGCGGCCGATTCCCGCTGGCCGCATCGCGCCCGGCGAGGCGCTCGGCTTCGGCGTCACGCTGGCCATCGGCGCGGTGCTGGTGATGGGGCTTGTCGTCAACCTGGCGGCGGCGGCGCTGCTGGGCCTGACGATCGCCTTCTACATATTCGTCTACACGATCTGGCTGAAGCGCCGAACGCCGCAAAACATCGTCATCGGCGGTGCCGCCGGTGCCTTCCCGCCGTTGGTCGGCTGGGCCGCGGTGACGGGCGGCCTCGGCCTCGAGGCCATGCTGCTGTTCGCGATCATTTTCTTCTGGACGCCGCCACATTTTTGGGCCCTGGCGCTCTACCGCGCGCGCGACTATGCCGACGCCGGGGTGCCGATGCTGCCGGTGGTGGCGGGCCCGCGAGAGACCCGGCGGCAGATCCTGCTCTACACCATGATCCTTGTGCCGCTGACGCTGGTGCCCGCGTTCACGAGCCTGGCGGGGAGCCTGTACGGCATCGGTGCCGGCGTGCTCGGAGCTTGCTTCTTGGTCTCGGCCTGGCGCGTCTGGCGCGCCTCGGAAGCGGACGATAGGCCGGCGAAGCGGATGTTTGCCTTCTCGATTCTATACCTCTTTCTGCTCTTCGCGCTGCTTTTGGGCGAACGGGCCTCGGGGTGGTCGGGGTGAGATGCCGATTTCGGAAGAACATCGTCGCAAGCGCGGTCGAAACTTCGCATTGGCCGGCGTCTTGTTGTTTCTGGTCGTCCTCTTCTTCATCGTCACCATCGTCAAGATGAAGGCGGGCGGATGAAACGACGACTGCAGCGGCGCAATCGAACGACGGCGATGATCGCCGCCGGCGTCGTCGTCGCCATGGTGGGCATGGCCTATGCCGCGGTGCCGCTCTATCGCATTTTCTGCCAGGTGACCGGCTATGGCGGCACGCCCAAGATTGCGGCGGAGGCCTCGTCCGAGGTCGGCGAGCGGATCATCCGGGTCCGCTTCAACGCCGATACCGCGCGCGGCCTGCCGTGGCGCTTCCGGCCGCTGCAGCGCGAGGTCAGCCTACGCGTCGGCGAGACGGCGCTGGCCATCTATCAGGCCGAAAACAGAAGCGACCGCGCCATCGTCGGACAAGCCACCTACAACGTGACGCCCCTGAAAGCCGGCTACTATTTCAACAAAGTGGACTGCTTCTGCTTCACCGAGCAGCGGCTGCTTCCCGGAGAGACGGCGGACATGCCGGTTTCCTTCTTCGTCGACCTGGCGATCTCGGAGGATCGAAACCTGGACGACGTCGAGGTCATCACACTGTCCTACACATTCTTCCCCCTCGAGATCGAGGCGCCGCCGGCGGTCGCGGTCACCGCCGGCATCGACCGGGGGACGGAGCGGGTCAATTGACCAAGAGCAACGATAGGGTCGCGCCTGGCGCGGTCGAGCACAGTAGGGAGCGGAGGTAGCATGGCTGACACCCACGCCAAAGGGCACGATTATCATCTGGTCGACCCGAGTCCATGGCCGGCCCTGGCCGCCTTGAGCGCCTTCGCCCTGACGGCGGGTTTGGTCTGGTATCTGCACGAGGGCCCGCCCTGGGTCTTCGCCATCGGCATCGCGATGATGCTCTACACCATGTTCGTCTGGTGGCGCGACGTCATCCGCGAAGCCAAGGACGGTGGCTTTCATACGCCCGTCGTGCAGCTCGGCCTGCGTTACGGCATGGTGCTCTTCATCGCCTCCGAGGTGATGTTCTTCGTTGCCTGGTTCTGGGCCTATTTCAACGCGGCGCTGTTCCCGACCGAGGCGATGGGCGGTATCTGGCCGCCGGAAGGGATCGTCACCTTCAATCCCTGGGCGCTGCCGGCGCTGAACACGCTCATTCTGCTGACCTCGTCCTGCACCGTGACCTGGGCCCATCACGCGGTGCTGAAGGGCAACCAGAAGAGCGCGGTGCAAGGCTTGATCGTGACGGTGGTGTTGGGCTTCCTCTTCACCTGCGTGCAGGCCTACGAGTACTCGCAGGCGCCGTTCGAGTTCTCGGGCGGGATCTACGGCTCGACCTTCTTCATGGCCACCGGCTTTCATGGTGCACACGTCATCATCGGCACCATCTTCCTGCTGGTCTGCCTGCTTCGGACGATGCGGGGGCACTTCAAGCCGGAGCAGCATTTCGGCCTCGAGGCAGCCGCCTGGTACTGGCATTTCGTCGATGTGGTCTGGGTCTTCCTGTTCAGCTGCATCTACATCTGGGGTGCCAGCGCGGTCACCCACTGAGGGGGTCGGCGACCGACACATGACGCGGCAATGGAAGGAGGCCTCGCCCTTTCGGGCGGGCCTCCTTTGCCGTTGTCCCCGGTGCGGCGAGGGCAAGCTCTATCGGGGTCTGCTGACCATCGCCGAGCGTTGCGCGGTCTGCGACCTCGATCTCTCGGCGCAGGATTCGGGCGATGGGCCGGCCGTCTTCGTCATCTTCATCATCGGCGCCCTGGCGGTCCTGCTGGCCTTCATCGTCGAGGTCGCCTTCGAGCCGCCGACCTGGGCCCATCTGATCTATCAGACGCCGTTCGTCGTCGGTGGCTCCATATTGCTGTTGCGTCCCTTCAAGGCGCTGCTGGTGGCGCTGCAGTACCGGCACAAAACGGCTGGATTCTGAGTTGACCTTGCGGTTCCGTCCGAGCCTGTGGCCGACGCTTCTGACGTTGCCGACGCTAGTGGTCCTGGCCGGTTTCGGCAGTTGGCAGCTGCAACGCCTGGACTGGAAAGAGACGCTGATCGCCGAGCGCGAGGCCGGAATGGCGGCGGCGGCGATCAACCTGCCGGCGACAGCCGAACTTGCAAGCTTTGTGCATCGCCGCGTCGCCGTTGCCGGCAGCTTCCTGCACGACAGCGAGCTTTCCTTCGGCGCCCGCGTCCATGAAGGCGTCTCGGGCATCGAGATATTGACGCCGCTTCGCCTCGAGGATGGCCGTATCGTGCTGGTCAATCGGGGCTGGGTGCCACTGAAGCTCGCGGACCGCAGCCGCAGACCCGAGAGCCTGGATCGAGGGCGGGTCGCGGTCGCCGGCGTGCTCCGCCCAGCGCAACACTCCACTGGCTGGCTCGGCCCCCGAAACGATGCCGCGGCCGGGCATTGGTTCTTCTACGAGGTGGCGGCGATGGCCCGGCATCTGGGGCTCGACCTGCCGCCGGTGGTGATCGAGGCATTGCCGTCGTCGGACCCGGCGAGGTTGCCGGTCGGCCGCATGCCGGCGACCAGCCTCACCTCCCACCACCTGCAGTATGCGATCACCTGGTACGCGCTCGCCCTGGTGCTGGCGGCGATCTATCTGATCTATCATCTCAGGCGAGAGGAGAGCTGATGGCGCCGTCGAAGGCCTACCAAGCGTTGGAGCGCCGCTATCGCCGGATCGCGCTGGTGGGTGAGGCTATCGGGGTGTTGGAGTGGGATGGCGCCACGGTGATGCCTTCGGGCGGCGCCGAGGCCCGGGCCGAACAGACCGCGATGCTGAGCGTGATCGCGCACGAGATGCACACGGATCCGGCGTTGGCCGACCTATTGGCCGCGGCGGAAGCGGACGGCGGCGGCCTCGATGAATGGCAGGCGGCGAACTTGCGCGAAATGCGCCGCGCCTGGCACCACGCCACGGCGGTCCCGTCGGACCTGGTCGAAGCTGCTTCGAAGGCCAGTTCCGCCTCCGAAATGTGTTGGCGGACGGCCAGGCACGACGACGACTTCGCGCGCCTGCGCCCGCACCTGCAGCGCGTCCTCGACCTCACTATGGAGATCGCCAGGGCCAAGGCCGCCGCTTTCGACCTCGATCCCTACGACGCCCTGCTGGACGGCTTCGAGGCCGGGTTGCGGCGGGCCGAGATCGAGCCTCTTTTCGCCGAGCTGGAGGCTTTCCTGCCCGATTTCTTGGCCGAGGTGCTGGCGCGACAGGCGGCGGCCGGGCCGGCCTTGCCGCTCGAAGGCCCGTTCCCGCCCGAGAAACAGAAAGCGCTCGGCCTGAAACTGATGGCCGCGATCGGCTTCGACTTCGCGCATGGCCGCCTCGACGAAAGCCACCATCCCTTCTCCAGCGGCGTGCCGGAGGACGCCCGCATCACCACGCGGTATACGGCGGAGGATTTCCAGCCGGCGCTGATGGCGGTGCTGCACGAGACCGGCCACGCCCTCTATGGCCGGAACCTACCGAAGCAATGGCGCTATCAGCCGGTCGGTGGCGCCATGGGCATGGTGATCCACGAAAGCCAGTCGCTCGTCGTCGAGATGCTGGCCTGCCGTTCGGATGCTTATCTCGGCTTTTTGGCGCCGCAATTGGCGGAGGCCTTCGATGGCGACGGCGACGCTTGGCGGCCGGCCAACCTGGCCCGCCACGCCCGCCGGGTGGCGCGCGGCCTGATCCGGGTCGACGCCGACGAGATCAGCTATCCCCTGCACGTCATCCTGCGCTACCGGCTGGAACAAGATCTGCTTTCGGGCGCGCTCGCCCTCGCGGACTTGCCGGCTGCCTGGAACGAAGGCATGGAGCGCCTGGTCGGGGTCCGGCCGCCCGACGATTGTGACGGCTACATGCAGGACGCGCATTGGTATGGTGGCCATTTCGGCTACTTCCCGACCTACACGCTGGGCGCGCTGGCGGCGGCGCAGCTATTCGAGAGCGCCGGCCGGGCCGTCGACCTGCCGGGCAGCATCGCCCGGGGCGACTTCCGCCCCTTGATGGCTTGGCTGACCGACAACGTGCACCGCCACGGCCGTCGCTTCGAGAGCCACGACGCGCTTCTGGAAGCGGCCACCGGCCAGCCCTTGCAGGCTGGCCCCTTCCGCCGGCATCTCGAAAGCCGCTACGGTGACGGTTGAACGAGGCGGGAAGGGTAACGACGGCGATGACGGGACGTTTCGACGGCAAAACCGCGATCATTACCGGTGGCGCCAAGGGCATCGGCCGGGCCACGGCCGTGAGATTCCTTCGGGAAGGCGGCCGACTGGCGGTGCTGGACCAGGAGGCTGAGGAGAGCGATTGGGTCCAAGGACTGCGCCGCGAGGTCGGCGGCGGCGACAACCGCCTCGCCTACCTCTCGACCGACGTTACCGACGAGGCGGCGGTCGAGGCCCAGACGGCTCGCGCGCTCGAGATCTTGGGCGGCGCCGACATCCTGGTCAACAACGTCGGCCTGGGCAAGCATCCCGACCCGATCGAGGCGATCTCCCGCGAGGAATGGGACCGCTATCTCGCCATCAACGTGACCAGCGCTTTTCTCGTCACCCGCGCCGTGCTGCCGGCGATGCGGGTCGGTGGTGGCGGCCGCATCGTCAATTTGGCATCGGTCGCCGGGCGTAGCGCCAGCGCCCTCTCCAACCTGCACTACGCGACCTCGAAGGCGGCGATCATGGGCTTCACCCGCAAGCTCGCCTGGGAAGAGGGCCCGAACGGCATCAGGGTCAATGCGGTCGCGCCCGGCATCGTCTACACCGAGCGAATAAAGGCGCGGTACGACGTGCTGCCGACGGCGGAGCGGGACGCTTTCGTCGCCGCCGTTCCGCTTCGCCGCCTTGCCGAGCCGGAAGAGATCGCATCGGTGATCCTGTTTCTGGCCTCGGACGACGCCAGCTACATCACCGGCGCCGTCCTCGACGTCAACGGCGGCCGTCTGATGGCGTGAGGGCTTGATGGCGACCGGGGAAGGCCGGCGTCCATCAAGGGGGAGGCGAACATCGTCACATGCTGTCGACGGTAAATAGCGACATCAAATGATGCCGAATCAGACCGTGTCGGAAGGCTGCACATTAGCAATCGGACAAAAGACGCAACGTTGCGTCTCGTTATATGAAACCGGCCCCTCGTGTCGGTGTCGGATTGCCATCGTCGACGACATCGATTCCGTAAGGAATACGGCGCGCGCAATAAATGGTGTCGGAGTCCATTTATGGCGCCAAGGCCACCCGATCCGCTGGATCTACCCTCTGCCCACCAAATCCTATTCTGTTGGGCAAGCCGACGGCTGTCACCGCATGGCCTCAGCCCTCGTAGTTGATGCGGTCGGCCGGGATGTGGCGCCAGCTGGTGTCTTGCGCCTGTTCCTCGAGGTAATGCGCGCCCATCGAGACGGTGCGCGGGGTCAGCAGGAAGAGCCGCGTCGACCGCCAGTCGAAGCCGAGATCTAGGATTACGGCGGCGCCGGCCCCGTCCAGGTTCAGCGGCACCGGCCGGCCACCGCGCCGGCGCTCGACTTCCGCCTCGATCAGCATCGCGAAGCGGCAGTAGGTGGCGAAGACACCCTCGGCGCGGGCGATACCGAGGACTTGCGGCGCCCGTGGATCGGCCCGATGCAACGGGATGCCATAGCCCGGAACCCGGCCGCCCTCGGCCATCGCCGTCTCGACCAGGGCGGCGGCCTCGGCGCCGAGGACATCTTCGTCGACCTCGCCATCGGTGACGCCGAGCCGTTTGACCATCGCCCGTGCCAACTGCTCGCCGAGGCCGCCCATGCGGTCGCCGAAGGCGAGGATGCCGCCGCCGACGGCGGCCTGGATCGAGGTGCCGTAGGAGGCGAAGCAGCGGCTGATCATCGACGGCGGCGCGATGCCGTGCTCGACCGAGGCGACCAGCAGGGCGTCCAGGACGCGCGCTTGGGGCTCTGTCGGCAGCCGGCCCTGTAACATCAAGAACATCATCTCGGCGAAGCCAACTCGGCCGATCAGGTCGCCCAGACGATGGCCGCGGACGATGACCTCTTCCTCTTCCTCGCTGCTGACGACCGTCGAGATCGCGGTCTCCCAGTCGTTCATGTCGCGTGTCGCCATCTCGCGCGCTCCCGCGGTTCGCCCGCTATCCCCAAAGCCGCTTCGAGGCCAGCCGCGCGCCCTCGGCGAGGGCGGCAAACTTGGCCCAGACGACCTCGGGGTGGACCTCGTGGCTGGAGGCGAAGCTGGCGAAGCCGCAATCGGCGCCGGCGATGACGTTCTCTCGGCCGACGGCGTCGGCGAAGCGGACCAGCCGGTCTGCGATCAGTTCCGGATGCTCGACCAGCACCGAGCTGTGGGTGATGACGCCGGGGACGATCGACTTGCCCTCGGCCAGCTCGACCTCCTCCCAGAGCCGCCATTCGTGGTCGTGACGCGGGTTGCCCGCCTCGAAGGAATAGGCGCCGGCCCGGATCGTCAACAGAATGTCGATCAGGTCCTTGAACTCCATGTCGTGGACGCGGGGCCCCATGTTGATGGCATAGCAGGTGTGGTAGCGGTTCTTTTCTTCCGGGATATCGCGAAGCGCGTGGTTCAGGGCCTCGACATGGGCCCAGGCCCAGCGCCGGCATTCCTCCACCGTCAATTCCGGGTGCAGGACGTAATAGGTCGCCATCAGGGGATCGTCGATCTGCAACAGGAAGCCGGCATCGATTATCGCCCTATATTCCTCGCGCAACGCCTCGGCGATCGCCTCGCGGTAGGCCTCGTCGCTGTCGTAAAATTCGTTCTTCTGCCAGTCGCCGACATTGGCGGGCGATACCGCCGGCATGAAGACCTCCCGGTGCGGCACGCCGTCGACGGCGGCCTTCAGGTTGTCGATGTCGGTCTGTAGTGCCTGGTGTCCCTTATACGAGACCGGCCCGGTGCAGACCCAGCGCGTGTTGCCGACGTCGCCGGCCGAACCCGGCTGCTTCGAGGCCCACTCGTAGAAGCCGGGAAAGTCCAGAACCTCGCGGGAGTTGCCCCAATAGCTGCCGCCCGGCACGTAGCGGACCCCGGTGGCCGGCTCGAAGCCGGCCAGGCGTTCGTTGATGTAGGGGATGAAACCGGTCTTGCCCATCTCGCCGTCGGTGACGATGTCGATGCCCTGCTCGCCCTGCAGCGCCACCACCTCGGCCACGGCGCCCCGAACCCGGGCCGCGAAAGCGGCCTCGTCGACCGCCTCGCCGTCCAGCCTGGCCCGGATCATAGCCGCCAGATCGTCGGGGCGGGGCAGGCTGCCCGCATGCGTCGTTAGTATGCGATCCGTACTGCGTTTCATGCCTTTCCTCCGAATTACGAGCCCGCGCGGCCGGCGTCGGGCTAGAAGAAGTCCTTGATGTCGTTGGCGAAGACACAGACGAACGAGCAATCTGGGCTGACCCGCATCCAGGGCGAGGTCGCAAAGAGGGCGACGCCGAGGGCGATGGCGAGGAAAAAGGCGGCGAAGCCCAGGATGCTGCGAAGGGTGCGAAGCGGCGAATAGCGCGCCGGGGCGTCGGCGCCCGCGCCCGTGTCTTCCCCGCCTGGATCGTCTTCCATGGACATCACGGGAACCAGTTTCCGCGCTTTTTACCCGACCGACAAGGTGCGCCCTAATTGAAGCCCAGCACTTTCGACGGCAGCCAGAGCGCCAGCCCCGGATAGGCCATCACCAGGCCGAGCGCGATCAGCTCGAGCGCGATGAAGGGGATCACACCCCGATACATGTCGCGAAGCCTGATCTCCGGCGGCGAGATCCCTCTGAGATAGAAGATCGCCGGGGCCATCGGCGGTGTCAGGTAGCTCGTTTGAATGACGATCAGAAACAGGATGCAGAACCAGACCACGTCGAAGCCGAACTGCTTCATCAGTAGCACCGAGATCGGAATGAAAACCAAGATGATCGAGATCATGTCCAGCACGAAACCGGCGAGAAAAGCCAGCAACAGGATGACGAAGACCGTCGACCAGGCGGTGAGGCCGGCCGACTGCATCAGATCCTCGATCAGCGTCATCCCGCCGGTGGCGACGAAGACGCCCGAGAACATCAGCCCGCCCAGATAGATCATCAAAATCATCGAGGTGACCAGAAGGGTCCGGACCAACGCTTCCTTCAAGATGTAGAAGGTGAACTTGCGGTAGAAGAGGGTCAGTAGCACGGTGCCGAAGGCGCCCGTTGCCGCCGCCTCGGTCGGCGTCGCCATCCCCATCATGATGGTGCCCAGGACCGAGACGATGAGCAGCACCGGCGGGACCAAGGCCCGAATCGTCACCACCAGCTTCTCGAGAAACGGCGGCTCGTAGGCGTCTGGCGGCAGGCGCGGCCCGAAACTCGGCCGGATGCTGCAGAGACCCAGGATATAGACGATGTAGAGCCCGGCGATCAGCAGTCCGGGGATCATCATGCCCATGAAAAGGTCGCCGACCGAAACGCTGGCGACCGGGCCCATCAGGACCACCACGATCGATGGCGGAATGATGGTGCCGAGCGAGCCGCCGGCACAGATCGTGCCGCTGATCAGCCCCTTGTCGTAGCCGTGCTTGAGCATCGCCGGTATCGCCAACAGGCCGACGACGGATTCGGTGGCGCCCAGGACGCCGCTGGCGGCGGCGAAGACGACGCACATCAACACGGTGCCGACCGCGAGGCCGCCCGGCAGATGCCGGGTCCAGAGGTGGATGGCGTCGAACAGCCTGGCGGCGATCCCGGCGCGTTCCAACATCACCCCCATGAAGATGAAGAGCGGTACCGCCGCCAGAATGTAGGAGGTGGTGATGTCGTACACCTTGCTCGTCAGGACCTGCGCAACCGCGTCGGGTGGCCAGCGCAGCAGCGCGAAGACGAAGGCGGTGCCGAACAGCGAGAGAGCGACCGGGAAGCCCATGAAGATGCAAAACATCAGCACCGGGAACATCCAGACCGCGAGCGACAGCTCCATCACGCTGCCTCCGCCATCGCCCGCGACGGGTAAGTTCTGGCCCCAGCGACGGCGCGTCGTGCAATCATGGCGGACCAAGCGAGGCGACAGTCGATAGCCGAGGGAGCCGAGCCATGCGCGCGAAAGAACGGGAAGAATACAGAGTTGCCGGCCTGAACGAGCCGATCAGCCACTACACCGATGCGGTCCGTTTCGGGGACATTTTGTTCATCTCGGGGATCGCCCCGGTCGACGAGAACTTCAATCTGATCGGTGGCGACGACGCCGCGGCGCAGACCCGGCAGATCATGGAAAACATGGCGAAAGTGTTGGATCGGGTCGGCGCCGGCTTTGCCGATATCCTGAAGGTCGTCGTCTACCTCACCGACATCGAGGACCGCCATCTCATCAACCCGATCCGCCAGGAGTATTTCGGCGAGGCCCGCCCGGCCAGCACGCTGATCGGCGTCAACGAGTTGGCGGCGGACGGCATGAAGGTCGAGATCGAGGCCGTCGTCGGCCTGCCCGACTGACGCCCCGCCGCCATCGCCGACTGACGCCCCGCCGCCATCGCCGACGGCGGGCCGCCGGCTCAATCGTCGAGCTCGGGGATGACCCAGAGCGGTGCCTCGCCCCGGGCGACGCGTTGCACGTTGTCGAGGCAGTTGCGCAGCCTGGAGATGTTGCTCTCCCAGGTGGGTCCGGCCATGTGCGGGGTCAGGACGACGTTGTCGAGGGCGAAGAGCGGGTTGTCCGCCGCCGGCGGCTCCTCGGTGAGAACGTCGAGTCCGGCACCGGCCAACGCCCCCGTGCTCAGCGCCTCGATCAACGCCGCCTCGTCGATGACCGGGCCCCGGCTGGTGTTGACGATAATCGATGTGGGCTGCAGCAGAGCCAACTCGTCGGTGCCGATCATGCCCTCTGTCGAGTCGTTCAGCGGCACGTGCAGCGAGATCACGTCGGAGCTGCGCATCAGCTCGCCCAAAAGCCGGAATTCGACACCCAATGCATCGGCACCATCCTCGGGCAGGCGGACGATGTCATAGTAGTTCACGTTCATGCCGAAGGCGGCGGCGAGACGCGCCGTCTTCTTGCCGATGGTGCCGAGGCCGACGATGCCGAGCGTCTTGCCATAAAGCTCGTGCAGCTTCGGCGTGGTATTGCCGCGCCAGCGGCCGGCGACGACGTTGGCATGCTGCGAGATCAGACGGCGGGAGACCGCGAGCATCAACAGCATCGCGTGCTCGGAGACGGCGACCGAGTTGGCGCCGCCGTTGTTGGCGACCGGCACGCCGGCGCGGCGCGCGGCGGCGAGATCGGCCCGGTCGTAACCGGCGCTCATCATCTGGATCAGCTTCAAGCGGGGTGCCGCGGCATAGAGGGCGTCGTCGATCGAAGCATCGACGAAGCCGACGAGGTATTCCGCCTTGCCGATCGCCGCCTCGTATTCCGGGCTGCCGGCATCGACTATGGCCAGGTCGAAATCGGCCGGCGCGATTTCGCGGACCAGCTCGTCGGTGATCGTGAACTGCTTGACGAAGACAATCCTGGGCCCCATGGGCGTTCTCTCCTCCTATTGGTCGCCGTCTCGGGGCGGCGTCATTTTCCGAAGTAACGGTGATAAAGGTCGTAGCAATCGGTCGCCAGCGTGCGCTTCTTGTAGAAGGAGAGGAAGTGCGCCCAGAACTCGAAAAGGATGTCCTTGCGCTGATCGCTGGCGGTATTCAGGTGATATTCGTCGATCACCGAGCAGGCGTTGCGGAAGATGTGGGCGTCGCCCTGATACTTGCCGGCACAATGCGCCAGCATCCGGATCAGATCGTCACGGCCTTCGTTGCGCTCGTTGTAGGAACGCACCAGCGCCACCGAACGCGACGGGTCCTGGTCGAAGACGGCGCTCTCCAGCTCGCCCAGCAGCGCCGGCAGCGCGATCCCGTCGGCCCAGTCGCGGCGTGAATCCGGGTCCGGCTTCTCCACCCCCGCCATGTCGGGATAGGCGTCGATCTCGTGGATGATGTCGGTGACGAACCAGGCGGAAAGATAGATCGCCTTGACCTGGTGCGGATTCTGGAAGTTTCTGAGCCAATAGTTGACCGTGGCGGCGTAGTCGAAGCTGTGCATCGGCACCGTGTAGGCGATCGGCGACTTCAGCCGCGCCACCGAATGGGTCGCGTGGGCGATGTTGATGACGTCGGCGATGTTCAGCGGCGCCTTGCCCGCCTTCAACAACCCGGTGATCGTGTCGGTGACCACCAGCGGGTCGCCAGCGATGATTTTAGCGATCAAGCCGTCCTGTTCCTCCCCCGACAGTGGTGCCGTGTTCGCGGTCATCAGGTCGAACTGCCGGCCCTTGAAATGCAGGTTGAGGATGAAGCTGGCGTGGTCGTAGAGCGAGTGGAAGATCGGCGCGTTGCAGACGTCGGGCACGGCCATATAGAAGAAGGGGCGCGCGCGCTCCCAACCCAGCCAATCGGCGAGATCGAACATGGCGCGGGCACGGATCGCCTTGTGTCCGATGTGACGCACCCGGCGGAAGGAATTGTACTCCTGCTGGTCGATGATGGAGGCGAACAGCAAGGTGTCCTGCAGCCGGTGGCGGAGTTCCGGCTCGGCCGCGAGACCCAGGAAAATCCGGTAGCTCGTCACCTTGTCGCCGAGCGTCAGGGCATGGAACATGCGATCGAAGCGCTCGTCGACGGAGCCCTCCACCAACGGCTCCTGGTCCTCGAAATGGCAGTGCAGCTCGTGGCCGATTTCGTCTTCGGGGCATTGCTCCTGCTCGCGCGCGTAATGGCCGGGAAAGCCGCATTCAAGCTGCGCCCAGACGTCCAGACCCTGCGGTATGTAGTACATGCCCTGGACGATGCCGAGATCCTTCTCGACCTCCGAGAGCCAGGGCGATAGCCGCATGCCGGCGCGAAGGCCGAGGATGGTGTGATCGTAGTTGACGTTGCGGAACTCGCCGGTCGGCAACAGTTTTTCATGCGAGGGCACGTGCAGATAGGGCGCCGCCGTGTTCATGGCGTGCAGCGCCAAATCGGGCACCGCGTGGCCTTCGGTCGCCAGCTTGCAGAAGGTCTCCGTCGCTTCGTGGAACTTGCCGTCGAGAATGAATTCGTCGAGTTCGGCTAGCTGCGTAAGTGACATGGCGCTTCCCTCTCCTCGGTGCTCGCGATTCTTTTCTCGTCGATCTTCCCCGACCGGTTCCTCATGGGGTGATTGTAGACGATGCGGGCCACGCCTGAGAACAGCAACCGAAATCGGCCCCTGGTAGGTGCCGCGGCGCTGCTTGCCAGCAGGCCGGTCGGCGGATAGGTTGGGCCGCCCTTTTACCAAGCCATTTCGGGACCAGAGGCCCTTGCACTACGTCAGCACCCGCGGCGCGGTCGCGCCGTCGAGCTTCGAGGCGGTGTTGCTCGCCGGTCTGGCTGGCGACGGCGGCCTCTTCGTACCGGCGACCTGGCCGAGGCTCGAGGCCGACGATCTTCTAGCCCTTCGGGGCCGTCCCTATCCGGAGGTCGCCTTCCGGGTGATGTGGCCCTTCGTCGACGGTATCGAAGGGGGGCGCTTCCGCGAACTGATCGCCGAGGCCTATGCCGCGTTCGCCCATGGAGAGGTCGCGCCGTTGCGCCAGATCGGCCCGAATCACTGGCTGATGGAGCTTTTCCACGGCCCGACGCTGGCCTTCAAGGACGTCGCCATGCAGCTCCTGGGGCGGCTCTTCGACGAGGTTCTGGGACGCCGGGGCGAGCGGGTGACGATCGTCGGCGCCACCTCGGGCGATACCGGTGCCGCCGCGATCGAGGCCTGCCGCGACCGGGACAGCATCGAGATCTTCATCCTGCACCCCCTGGACCGGGTCTCGGAGGTGCAGCGCCGGCAGATGACGACGGTCACCTCGAAGAATGTCCACAACATCGCCGTCGAGGGCACCTTCGACGACTGCCAAGCGCTTCTGAAGGACATGTTCGCCGACCAGGCCTTTCGCGAGGCGACGCGGCTTTCCGCCGTCAATTCGATCAATTGGGCCCGGGTGATGGCGCAGGTGGTCTACTACGTCTATGCCGCGATCCAGCTCGGCGCGCCGGAACGCCAAGTCCGCTTCGTGGTTCCGACCGGCAATTTCGGCGATGTCTATGCCGGCTACGTGGCGCTCAGGATGGGTTTGCCGATAAGCCGCCTGGTCGTCGCCACCAACCGGAACGACATCCTGCATCGCTTCTTCAGCACTGGCGACTATCGCCCCGGCGAGACCCGGCCGACGCAGAGTCCCTCGATGGATATCCAGGTCGCCAGCAATTTCGAGCGTCTGCTGTTCGAGCTTTGCGACCGGGATGGCGCCGAGGTGGCCGGGCTGATGCGCCAACTGGGCGAGGACGGCGGTTTCCGGATCGACGCCAACGAGCGCCTGGCCCGGGCCCGGGCCTGGTTCGACAGCGCCGCCGTCGACGAAGCCCTGACTAACAGTACGATCGCCCGGATGCAGCAGCGGACCGGCCTTCTGGTCGATCCCCACACCGCTGTCGCCATCGCCGCCGCCTGGGCGACGGAGGCCGACGAGGGCGTCCCGACGATTACGCTGGCGACGGCGCATCCCGCCAAGTTTCCCGACGCGGTGGCGGCGTCGAGCGGCGAGCGGCCGGAACTGCCGGCGAGGCTCGCCGATCTCTACGAGCGCGAGGAGCGCTTCGCGGTGCTGGCGAACGATCTCGCCGCCGTCGAGGCTCATGTACTAGCGCGAATTTCATGAAGGCAGGACTGCCGGCAATGCGAAGGAGCACGCCTTGAGCGTCGAAATCACGGTTCTGGAAAACGGTCTGCGCGTCGTCACCGATGCCATGAGCCATCTCGAAAGCGCCTCGGTCGGCATCTGGGTCGATGCCGGCGCCCGCTACGAGACGCCGGGCATGCACGGCGCCGCGCATCTGCTGGAACATATGGCCTTCAAGGGCACCGAGCGGCGCGACGCCCAAGCCATCGCCGAAGAAATCGAGGCCGTCGGCGGCCATCTCAACGCCTATACCGGGCGCGAGCACACCGCCTATTTCGCCCGCGTTCTGAAGGCCGACGTGCCCTTGGCGCTCGATATCCTGGCCGACATCCTGCAGCACTCGGTCTTCGACGACGCCGAACTCTCCCGCGAGCGGGCCGTCGTCATCCAGGAGATCGGTCAGGCCGAGGACACACCCGACGACATCATCTTCGATCACCTGCAGGAAACCGCCTTTCCCAAGCAGCCGATGGGCCGCTCGATCCTCGGTACCACGGCTAGCGTCGGCGCCATGGACGGGACGACGCTTCGCCGCTTCATGGCGACGCACTACCGGGCGCCCGAGATGGTTTTGGCCGCCGCCGGCGCGGTCGAGCACGAGGCCCTGGTCCGTCTGGCGAGCGAGGCTTTCGCCACGCTGGGCCCGGGAGGCCGTGAAGCGCTGGAGCCGGCCTGCTATGCCGGTGGCGATTTCCGCGAGACGAAGGATTTGGAACAGGTCCACATCGCCATGGCGCTGCCGGGTCTGACCTACGACGACCCCGACTTCTATGCCGCCCAAGTGATGGCAACGGTGTTGGGCGGCGGTATGTCGTCGCGCCTCTTCCAGGAGGTCCGGGAGAAGCGCGGTCTCTGCTATTCGGTCTTCGCCTTCGCGTCGTCCTTCGTCGACGGTGGCATGTTCGGCGTCTATGCCGGCACCGGCGAGGCGGAGACGGCCGAGCTGGTGCCGGTGATCTGCGACGAGATCCTGAAATTGGCCGAGGACGTGGAGGAAAAAGAGGTCGCCCGCGCCCGCGCCCAACTGAAGGCCGGTCTTTTGATGTCGCTCGAAAGCTCCGGCAGCCGCACCGAGCAATTGGGCCGGCAGATGTTGATTTACGGCCGCCCGCTCGGTGTCGACGAGTTGGTCGAGCGTGTCGAGGCGATCGACGCGGCCCGGGTCCGCGAGGTCACGCGCCGGATCGTCGGCGGCGGCAAGCCCGCAGTCGCGGCGATGGGCCCGATCGGGGGGCTTGCCAGCTATGATATGATCGCGGCAAGATTTGGCTGACCGATTGACGATTGACGATTGACGATTGCCGAGGCGTGACGTGTCGACTTTCTTGCGCAATCCCCCCTGGTCCGGCGGCATGCCGGCGCTACGCGGCGCCAGGGTCTATCTCAGACCGCCACAGCCCGGCGACTGGGCGGAATGGGCCCGGCTGAGGGCGGAAAGCCGCGCCTTTTTGGCGCCCTGGGAGCCAATCTGGGCGGACGACGAGTTGACCCGGAACGGATACCGACGTCGCTTGCGCCGCTACAACCGGGATGCCCAGGAAGGCTACGGCTACGCCTTCTTCGTCTTCCGCGCCGCCGACGACGCCTTGTTGGGCGGCTTGACGCTCTCGAACGTGCGCCGCGGCGTCACCCAATCCTGCTCGCTCGGCTACTGGACCGGCAAACCCTACGCCGGCAACGGCTACATGACCGATGCCCTGGGCACGGTTCTCCAGTTCGTCTTCGACAGCTTGGGCCTGCATCGGCTGGAGGCGGCCTGCCTGCCGGGCAACGAGCGTTCGAAGGCGGTGCTGAGGCGCGTCGGCTTCTCCGAGGAAGGCCTGGCGCGGCAGTATCTGAAGATCAACGGCGCCTGGCGCGATCATGTGCTGTTCGGGCTTCTGGCCTCGGATCCGCGCCCCACGCAAAAGCCGAAGGGAAAACCCCCGCGCGGCCTTTACGCGTGAAGAGATCGGGCTATCTTTGAAATCCACAGACCCTTCTTCGCACGGGATTCCGTATGATCAGTTTCAATCTGCCCCGCTTCCGTCACTTCATCATCGTCGCGTCGACCGGTCTGGCCTTGCTTGCCGTCGACACTGCCCGAGCCGACGACGTGGCCCACCAACTGGCGCTCCGCTTCGACGCGGAACTAAGTACGCCGCGCCAGGGGGCGAGCGGGGAAGCGTTCGACGCCCTGCGCCAGTTTTACGTTGCACGGGATTTTCGCCCGATCTGGATCGGTCCGGCGGGACCTAGTGCCGGCGCCAGGCGCTTCGTCGAAATTTTGTCGCGATCGGACGGTGATGGCCTCTATCCAAGTCACTATGATGCCGAAGAGATCCAACAGGGCCTTGATGACGACGACCCGGCGGTACGGGCCGATCTCGAGTTCGCTCTCAGCCGTTCGCTGATCCGTTTTGGCGGCGATCTCTCGGCCGGCAGGGTCGACCCCGCCCGAGTCGACAAGGAACTCCACATCGATC
>PVBE011474726.1_pt1 | contig 37430 bp, 27 predicted proteins | sample 1631181 | NCBI WGS metagenome assembly PVBE01 (sample SAMN08397723, study PRJNA350692) | Marine metagenome, whole genome shotgun sequencing project. | isolation source: water | place: Pacific Ocean | collected 2012-04
TTGAAGAAAATTTGTAGTATATATATATAAATTATTACTAAAAAATGTGTGGAATTTTATGCTGTTTGAGTCCAACTGATGAAAAGTTAATATCGTTTAACGACAGGCTACAAAAAATAAAACATAGGGGTCCAGATGAAACAAACATAACAGTAGTGCAAAGCCCAAATTTGACAACATTTACATGTGGTTTTAATCGTCTAGCAATCACCAACGTTTTGAATGGTGAACAACCTATTGAGAACAAGGAGTGGGTACATGTCCACAATGGTGAGTTTTACAATATAGTAGAGGAATTTTATGATAAATATGGAGACTTAATAAAAGAGACTGGGAAAGATTCTTACAGGTTGGAAAACATGACCGTAGAAGGAGCAATATCGTTTCCGAAGGAAATAGACGGTATATTTGCATATTGTTCATATCATAAGGATACTGAGACACTCTTTGTTGCACGAGACCGATTTGGAGTTATACCACTTTACTATGTCGTTGAAACAGAACAATTAGCAACAGCTAACGATGATCAGATATACGAAAGAATATGGTTTGCTTCAGAGGCAAAAGCTCTCATAGGTCTTGGTGACATACATATGTTTCCTCCAAATACTGTCATGAAGGTTACTTTAAGAAACACAAATACTATAGCCGCTTATCATGCACATATGGAAACACATGAAATACATCCACCCTTCCCAACAGAAAATTATTATGAGCCTAGTGAAAGAAAAATAGTAGGAAGACAACAACTCTATCCTGATGATTTTTTTATGAAATTGCGAGAAGCTGTTGAAAAAAGAACTCAAAATGAAGTTCCATGGGCAGCCGCACTCAGCGGTGGATTGGACAGTACTATAATTTCAACCCTGCTACACAAAAGAGAGTTCCAATCCGATACAAAACATGTCAAAACATTTTCTATCGGATTGCAAAATTCAAAGGAATTGGAAGTAGCGAAGCAAATAGGTGATCATTTTGGAAGGCACCATACGATAACTGTAACGGTGAAAGAGGCGTTGGAAGTTGTACCAGACGTCATTTGGGCGTTAGAAACTTATGATGTCACCACAATAAGAGCCGGTGTTATGAATTACTTACTCGCCAAAAACATGAAAAAATTTGGAACAAAAGTTGTTTATAGCGGAGAAGGATCCGATGAAATATTCGGTGGGTATCTCTATTTTCATCATTGTCCAACTGCTGAACACATGCAGTATGAATTAAAACGTAAATTGAATGAATTATGTTCCTACGATTGTTTGCGATGCAACAAAGCTTTTGCTGCGTGGGGTATTGAATGTAGAGTTCCATTCTTAGACTTGAAGTTCGTCACACATGCTATGAAAATGAACCCAATGCATAAGCTTTCCTCCACATTTCCGAATGAAAAGCGCCCAGAAAAGTATATTTTACGTAAAAATTTTCAGTGGCATTTAGAAGAAGTGCTACCAGATTGCCTTGAGGAAGCTATATATACAGAAGAATATGACACATTTTGCTGGCGTCAGAAAGATCAGTTTTCTGATTCGGTAGGAAAAGAATGGATTGAAGGATTAGTAGCGGAGGCGGAGAAATGCGTGACAGACACCGAATTAAAGGAAGCTGAAAAAATATATCCTTTTCAAACACCTAAGACAAAAGAAGCATACCGGTACCGAAAAATATTCGAAGACTTATTCTTGTGTTCTGGAAAAAATTTTGTTAAGTATGACAACAATACCGTAGCGTGTTCAACATCTATAGGAGCAGAATGGTGCAAGGATATTCAAAAGGACCCTTCTGGTAATTATTTAAAAGATACATTGTTTTAAGTTTTTAATTTTACTATTCCCGCTTGATTGAGTTTCATAAATTTTTCATTTATTTCACTCTGTTTCCTGATAAATTCTTCTATTAGTTGAATTCTTTTAAGTAATTCTTTATTTTTGTCTTTTAATCTTTCTATATCATCACCATCTTGTTCCACATCTAATTCTATTTTTCTAAAGTTGAAAAGATCTAGATATGGTTCGCTATATTTATCTCCATCATCTAAAGTATAAACCCACCAATTGTCGTTAGTCCAATACCTTCTTTCAGTAATTTTACGAAACGTCTCGCTACCCGTGCCCCTAACGATATCACCAATTTTGAATTTTGGTTGTGGTCTTGAGCTGTTCATATTATTATATGTTATTGTTACATATATATGCGATTTAAATAGCTTTTCACCTAAAGAAAGTATAAATAAAAAGTAATCTTAAGAAAATGGCGGAGGAGACTTCACTCAATATATTTCATACTTATGACGAAGTAATTATCATAATATCACTTCTTCTAACATTTTTATCTCTGTTTTTTATGATACTGCCGGTTTCAGATACGGTAGGAGATTACGGTGTGATGCTAACTCACATTTTTATATTACCTAGTGTGTATTTAGCATCTAATACTAGATGGCTAGCGGTGTTGATAGCGATTACTTGCATTTCATCCACAACTTACCATGCAGTAAAATTAGCGAATGTAGACAAAGAAGTGTTGTTGAACTTTCAGTTGGTAGATGAGGCATCTCAAGTCATATTAATATGGTTGAGTACGCTATTGTTTGTGTACAATGATTTTCCATACCTTGGTATACCGTTCTTGACGTTCATAGGCATTGTAGTAGCCGCATTCGGACACTACAAATTGTTTTCTACATCATTTGATAATGTTGTGGCTGGCCTGGCAATGATTGTCCTTCTTCTGTTCATTTTCTATAAATTATTCATCTCAAAATGCAAATTCAACAGCAATTTCTTTACGTACAAAAGAGTTTGGGAATTTATTATTATTGGATTTGGATATTTTATTTTGGCCAGTATTTTTTACACTATGGCAACTGAGTATGCAAAATACGAAGGTGAAAAAAACAACTACAATTTTTTACACTCTGGATGGCATATTTGCGCGTATACAGCATTATTTTTCGTTTTCCGTTCCAGAGTAAAGCCATTGGATACCATACTAAAAACAGTAAGAATACAAAGAACCGAATTTGCCGTCAGACAGGATCTTTAAGTTCAACGTATGTGTTTACTGGTATCTCGTCATCTTTTTCGGCAAGTTTTTCCAATAAATATGTCACGTAGGCAAGAATCATTGCAATGGCAAATAACATGACCATGTGCGTTACAAGGATCCAACGAAACGAACATAAAATATTAAACATTATAACTTGGTTTTCCATTATTCCAATTTCCGAATCAACAGTAATGTTGAATCCTGTGCGTATAAATTCATGTTGTTGCTGGAGTGCGTTGTCAAAGTGTCCAGTAGTAAGTAAAGTGTGGTCCATCTTTTTTTTTAAATGATATAGTATATAAATACCCGAAGCGGTTAAAAATCCGTACTATAAAATGAAAATCTTGTTTAAGAAAAATGTATGTTTTTTTATGTTCTTGTATGTTTGTATATTTTAGCTATGACATTGTAGATAGGCAGTTATCTGTATTAGAATACTATGAAGACAGTAGTAGAAAGTTGTACATTCAAAAAAATATCGTGAAGGCTGTTTATTTAGCATTTTTAGCACTGCTCAGCACTGTATATTTTATTTTCTACCCATGGGATAATACTGTGCTTCGCATGCTAGCAGCTTGTTACTGTTCGAATGATATAGTTGGGTTGTATCGATGCGAAAAATTGCCTATCAGCACACGCGTGCATCATATTACTTCAGCATGTTTTCTACTATTTACGTACACTATTGACTTTACGGTGTCTGAAGTAGGGCAGTTGCTAGTCTACTACACCTATTACTCTGCTTTAGCATGGCCTGTAAATCTCTATTTAGGTTTACGATTGTGTTTTGAAATTCACCCTACATGGTTAGAAGAATTAAGGTGGTATTGTAAATGGTGGTATGTTGTTACATGCTCTTTGAATTGGATTACACAAATGTTTATAATATCTTCCTTAAATATTGAAACAGGAATTTACACGAGCATGATCGTTCTCATAGTATTGGATGATATCATTTTATTGAAGTGGTTGTTTAAAAACAGTATTTAAGGAATATTTTATTATGAAAATGGAACGTGCATCTGAATTTTATAATGATAATAAAGGAGTAATTCTATTTCTTGTTGGAACTTGTACTATAAGTAATTTTGTTGCTGTTATCTTGTTTGCAGTTGAAATTAGTGTACATAATACGTGGTACAACTGGCTCTCTACTCTACTATGTTTGGGGATGTTCGTCGTATCTTCCTTAAGACGAGAAGGTAAAGGGTGTGTAAAAGTACTTGCGGATACTGTATTTGTTTTGTACGGGATTATCACCTTATCTATAACATCATTATCCGTTGGACTTGCTGGTGACTCACCGTGGGGGTGTGGTTTGGAGAATCTTTTTCAGTGCGAGCATCATCCAGGAATGTGGGGAGCCATGCTGTTTGGCATTGCCAGCATTACCGGACATGGGTTCGGATGGAATAGAATAAAAGATCAACAAACAAAAGCTGGATTTGTAATTTTATTAAACCGCGACGAGTGGCGAAATAGTGAATTGAACCCACTCCTAGAGAACGACCGTGAGGATGGGGGACGAAACGATAATTACCTAAAATATAAGAATAAGACATACGTAGAGAAGAAAGCAGAGTACGATACACAGGTAAAATGGGGTTTTTTCAACATATGCGTGTCTATACTGATTCTCTTAGCATGTGCTATAATCGCATTCGGTCTAGAAAGAATTCAATTGGGCGCACTTTACGTAGTTGCTGCTTTATTCCAACTCTGGAAATTAGGCAAATTTATCTGGTTTACAAATTACTATGGTTGCGACGACACTAATATTCTATATTCTACAGTAGAAAAACAGTTGTGGTTTGTTATAATCAATTTGGCACTGATAGTGTGGGTAGTTGGCGCAAATTGGCATATTGTTGGTAATACAATAAAAACAGAAAAAGACTTAGGGTGGCCATTGACATCAGCAATTTTAACAACTTTGGTTGCGTGTCTCCAACACTATATAATATAAATTAAAATAAATAAATGGTAGGAATACTTGTATTCTATATTTTAGGTCTCGTACTATGTTTCTTATTTATAAAAAGAATGTGTGACGAAGAAGATATATATGATTAAGCGCTACATGACTCACATGTAAATTGTACTGCTGAGGCAACGGCTCTTGTTCTTAAATAATATTGACCAGTTTTAAGTCCACGCTTCCATGCGTAGAACTGCATGGAGCTAATAGCACCTTCGTTTGGAGTGTCTAAGTATAAGCTCAACGACTGAGATTGACATACAAAAGGAGCTCTATCAGCACTAAGGTCGATTAGAGCTTTGTTTGAAATTTCCCACACCGTTTTGTAAACCTTTTTTAGGTCTTCTGGTAAATCGGTATTTTGTACAGAGCCTTTGTCCGCGATAATCTGATTGACTAGCTTGTCTGTCCACAACCCCTGCTTCCTGCATATCTTTTCCAAATTTTTATTCACAATCATGAATTCTCCACTTAGCACCCTACGTACGTAAAGGTTGGATGTGCATGGTTCGAATGATTCGGTATTGCCATTGATTTGAGCGGTACTCGCGGTTGGCATACAAGCAATGAGTAAACTGTTGACTGCTCCATATTTTAGGACTTTCTCTCTTAATTCATTCCAATCAAAATTTGTTGCTTCAACGTCCCATAAATCAAATGCAAATTGCCCTTTGCTTAACGGTGAACCCATAAAGGATTCATATGGTATATTTTTTACCGCTAGGTCAACTGAACAAGACATAGCTCCGTAGTAAATCGTTTCAAAGATTTGTTTGTTTAAGTCTTTTGCTTCTTCTGAATCGTACGGTATGTTCAACTTATGAAAAACATCCGCGAGGCCTTGAACTCCGATACCAATTGGACGATGCTTGTTGTTACTCACGTAAGCTTGCTCCAGTGGATAGGTGGTTTTATCTATCACTTTGTTTAAATTCTTGCAACAGATGTAAGCCGCTTTTTGAAGTTTTTTGAAACTGAACCCGTTAGCACTTACAAATTTTGGTAAACACAAGGATGCCAATGTACACACTGCTATTTCTTCAGCACTGTTGAACTCGCAAATTTCAGCACATAGATTACTAGACCGTATAGTTCCCAAATTCTTTTGATTGTTTTTTCTGTTTACAGCGTCCTTGTACATAACATAAGGCCCGCCTGTCTCTATTTGAGTTCGACATATTAAAGACCACAGTTGTCGTGCCTTCATTTTCTTCCTGTACGCCCCTTTTTCAACGTAGGAGTTATATAATGTTTCGAATTCATCACCGTATGCATCCTGTAAATCTGGTGCATCACTAGGACATATTAAAAACCAATCTGAGTCATTTTCTACAGCAGACATAAAATTATCTGGTATCCAAAGACCATAAAATAAATCTCTACAACGCATTTCTTCATCTCCATGATTCAACTTAAGCTGTATCCAATCCTCTATGTCTGGATGCCATGGTTCTAAATACGATGCAAACGCTCCTTTGCGCTTTCCTCCTTGGTTAACGTAACGAGCCGTGTGGTTATACACCTTCAACATCGGGACAAGACCGTCGGATTTCCCGTTTAACTTTTTGATCACACTGCCTTTTGCTCTTACGTTGGTGCAACTAAATCCAATTCCACCCGCTAGTTTCGATATTTGTGCACATGAATTTAAAGTGGAGTAAATACCTGTTAAAGAATCTTCTTCAATAGGAAGTAAAAAGCAGGAAGCTAACTGGCTATTTAATGTACCCGCGTTGAATAATGTTGGACTAGCATGGGTATAATACTTTTGTCGAAGTGTATCATATGTTTTTCGTACTGATTCAACATCATCGTTAAGATATACCGCTACCCTCATAAGCATATACTGAGGTCTCTCTACAAATTTATCTTTTGAATTTTTTAGTAAATACGAACGCTTGAGGGTCTTTACGCCTATGATATCATAAGAAAAATCGTCTTTGCTACTTATTAGTTTGTCGTAGTCGTAGCTGTTTACCTTGTGTAAAAATTCTTCATTCAACAGATGTTTAATGCTGTTCATTGCTTTCTTGAAGGTGTCTGGTGTATGCTTGTACAAATGTAACATTTCTAACCTTCCGGCCAACATACCATAGTCGTAGCTTTTAAATGTAAATTGTGAGGCAATTTCTGCCAAAAATGGTAGAAGGTCTTCAGCATTGAAATCTTCAGATATACCACTTTGGGTGGATTTAGTTAGCAAATTAACATCTATGTGCTGTAATGGTGGATTCAAACCAGCTGCTTCAACGATAAAGCCTTCAATAACATTATCAGATGCTTCATTATCTATATAATTTTGTCTTAATACGCTCATGGCAGTGTGATATTTTATAAAATTGATGCTTAAGTAGTGAGTTTTTTGTTAAAAATATGTTCGAAAAAAAAATATAAATACTAAAAAAAATATTATTTTCACTAATTTTTTTGTGTATCATTTAGATGAGATATGACTACTTTGAGGTTAGCAGCGACCATAAATCCTCCAACGCATCCGATAAACATTGAGATAAATAACAACAGAGCGATTCTAAGTTGTGAAACACCATAACAACACACCATTATAATGAATAAAATCATATAAACGGTCCCAAACACAGTTATTAATATTTGTTCAGCCAAAATAGCGTCTTTATATGTTCCTTCAAGAATAGCGGTTACCATTCCAACACCTGTTGCTAAAAATAGCAGTAAGCATAACAAATATCCCTTCCGAATAAAATGATCTTGTTCTTGTAATCTGTAATTTTCTTTTATTTCTTGTTGAGTTTTTTTGGGAACTCCAATGGTTTGCTGTTCTAACTCATCATATTTCTTATCACTTCTTCTTACTGACATTTTTTAAAGTATGCATTAACTATTTATACTCTATAAATATCAGCAGTGGATTAGAAAAATGGATTTGACGTTACCTTTCTGCTATTTTGTGTTCGGTTTTTGCCTGAGCTTTCCCGCGATTGCAACTCAGTTTCTTTTTATTAATACGTTAAATGTGAGTCCAGTTGGAATGGCATTCGCCTACAGTTTGGTAAGTGTACCGTGGACATTAAAACCACTGTACGGGTTCATAAGTGATAAATATTCTATTTTCGATTGGGGAAAGAGACGTCCATACATTTTTTACAGTGGTTTAACAGCAACTTACATGTATGTAACACTTGGTAATGTCTTAGATGATTTCTATTTACTACTGGTCTCACTAGTTTTCATATCATTTTTAATTTGTTTTGCTGATGTTGCAATAGATTCAATAACAGTTGAACTTGTGAAGAAATTGGAAACAAAAAAGACCGAAGGAGTAATACAGTCAAATAATTGGGTGGCTAGAGCTTTAGGTACAGTTTCTGGTTCTTTTTTAGGAGGCATGGCATTTTCAGCATTAGATGCGGACACAGTATACAAACTATGTGGCATTTTTCCATTTTTAATGTCTCTCTTAATATGGAACTTACCACGTTCTCAACATTCATATGAAAATGTCATGTCGAAACTATGTGTAAATTTAAAAGAACAAAAAGAATTAGCATTCATTTTATTGGTAATCAGCATTTCTCCTAATTACGGAACATTCTACACTTATTTTTTGACAGACAAGTTGAAATATACACCAACAGATTTTACTTGGTTAAACATGTCAGCATCACTATCCTTTTTAGCTGGTGTGTTGTCATTCAGATTTTACTTTAGAAAATTTCACATTAAACGCACTTTAGTCATAGCAGTTTGGATAAATGTTCTTTTTCGCCTCCCACAACTGTTGGTTGTTACTGGCATATACCAAAAGTTTTGGATAGTATTATGTGATGGCATCATTGAATCATATAGTTTCCAACTACTAATAATGCCTTTAATAGTTTACACTGCTAAGCGTTGTAATGATGGATGTGAAGGGTCACTATTTGCTTTAATGATGAGCCTTAGTAATTTATCAGGTATAATTGGTGATCAGTTAGGAGCAGTCGTTGCAAACATGTTGAATGTAACAGAAAAAAACTTCGATAATTTAAAATGGCTTATGATAATTGGTATTATAGGTGATTTAATAATCCCACTACTCGCTATTCGAAGAATGTTTTCCTCTTCTTCTGAGGAATACCGTCATCTGGATCATACGCCGGAGCTTGAGATGATCCGCCCGGCGAATACGTTGGAGAAGTCGGGGAGTAACAAGGGCTCGTCGGTGAATAAGTCGGGCTATTCGGATCATACTCTGGACTCTGCGGAACATGATATTCGGGACTCAGCGGTTTATCGGGATCATACTCAGGCGACATCGGCACAGGTCCATGAGGATCATACGTTGGAGACGTCGGAACAACGTTATTCGGATCGTAGGCGTCGTGACCACCATCGTAAGATAGACCGACTGGCGAACGAGGCGGTTGAACACTGTGAAACAGTGAAACATTCATTGAAGAATTTGCGACCATCTGTTGTTGGTTCATCGTTGAAAACTGATGGGTTAACATTGGAGGAGGCTGGCTTGTTGAAAAGGATTGAGGAAATCCATTCTGATGAAATTGAGGTTGATATTGGTTTGAATGAGGCATTGTAGGCATCATGCCACCCATAGTGCCGTATTGGTTTGCATTGAAACCGCCGCCGCCAACAAATGGTGTTTGTTCCCACGGTTGCCTTTGATCTGCCCATGGATCTTCGCTAACTTGATTACCATCCATTGTAATCCATGGCATATCTCCAAATATTTCGTTTTCATCATCTTGTCCAGTATCCCATGCCGCTGATACATCTTCTTTTTTAGGTGGCTCTTTTTTGTACTTATGAAATGTTTCCATATCATTAATAATTTCTAAATCAACATTTCCTCCAATATATGGAGCTGCTCCAACCAGTATGCGCTCCGACATTCCCTTCAATTCATCGGTTTGATTTAAAGTTGCGGCTTTATTAAATACGTTAATAATCTCCTCAAAGGTGGCTCGTTTGATAGGACTTTGATCAACTTCTTTGATGCCATGTCTAGTCATTGGTATAAGCTTCCCTGGAAAAGTCATCCAATCAACAAGAAGGAGAATGTGACGGGCATTCACATACAGCCCATAAAAAGCTAAAATATTATTAATTTCATCAATTAACTTTTTTCTAGCCGCTTCAACGCCTAGTATTTTAAATACCGCGTTCACATCATTTGTTTCAACACTATTTTGTGCAATTCCTAGGGCCCATATTTCTCGTAGATCCGTTAACGAGGTTTGTATCTTATAACGTTCTCCTTCCTCGACTACCTGTACAACACCAGCGCCTTCTATTCCACGAATAATTTTTGATTTCAACACTTGCTCGTACAAATATCCCAATGTTTTTTTCTTATCTATCTTTATCATTTTGACATGAAAAATAGGGAAAGGACCCTCCGTGTACGCAATACTTAATTTTTTTTGTGTTTGCAAACAGTCTTTAACGGCTTCAACATCATACCATTGTCTTAGATACAACACTAATGTCGTTTTCAACTTACTTTCTTTATAATCGGCGTCTGGAAACAAGTAAAATGACTCAACTTCAGTTTCATCAGGATCATCAGTAACCTTGTACGAATCAACGATATCCTCCAAACGTGTCATTTGCATCCTTAGTTTAATGTTTGGATCATCACAATAAAACTCTGAAACGGGTGTTTGAATATTTTGAACACAGTTAATAAGTTCCGTCAACCGTGGTATACCCAATGTGACATTCATCGCACTGTTTCCAGTGTTGTGGAACGTGTTCAACGTCATCTGAGTAACATATTCTCCAACGGATTGTGCAGCAACAGACCCTACTGGTTCTCCACCGCTGACTCCACTTGATTCCAAAGATTCTCTAATGTCAAAAATAATTTTTTCCAAGTGTTCATCAGTGACCTTCTTCTTAAACAGTTTTGAAGAATTAAGCTTGACCCGAAATAAAACTCTTAACAAATCATTTTCAACAGTATGGCAAAAAGAATTAACCATATCGTAAATTTCATTTTGTGTTAATATGGTGCCAATCCCCATGCTCCAAATTGTTTGTGAATTTACAATTATACGATCTACCGGCGCTGGTAACATCCAATGGTCAGTATCTTTGTATATGGGTTCTCTTATCTTATTAATTGACTCAAGGTATTCTTTATCATGCATCAATTGATTGAACTCAATCGAATTCATTGAAGAAGATTCCAAATCTTTAAATTCATAAATTGTTTGCTTTTCAATTTTTGTACCATCGAAACCATCGTCACCATAAACAAATTGCACAATCGATCCGTCGGAGTTTCGTACAGTTCTGTCTAATTTTGTGACACAATTTTCAACAGCTTTTACTAATTTTCTTTGCATGTAACCACTCTTAGCCGTTTTCACAGCAGTATCAATTACTCCCTCACGGCCACTCATTGCATGAAAAAAGTGTTCTGCTGGAGAAAGACCCTGGCGGTACGACCTTTCGATATAGCCTCTGCTTTTCGGTGAATCTTCACCCACCTCGAAATGTGGTAGAGTTCTTTTTGGCCAAGTCTTAGGAATACGCTTGCCTTGAAGATTTTGCTGACCTATAGGACCCATTATTTGCGTTATATTATTGCGCTTCCCCTTAGTCCCACTGTCGATCAAACAGTACAAATTGTTGTCTTGGGTCAACGGGTCTGTCACTGCTTTCCCAATAGTATCTCGTACACCATTTAAAACACCGTTTATTCTGGCTTCGTTCTTTTCCCCTTCGATTTCTGCAAATGCGTTTTTTAATTCCGTATCTACATACTTTTGATTTTCATCAGATGAAACAATGTCAGCAATTGAAAGAGTAAATCCTCTTATGGAAAGATATGTATGTCCAACACGTTGCATTCTATTAATAAAAAGCACGCACTCATCTGGTCCACAATCATTATTGATAACATGAATTAAACTCCCATGGGATGTTCCTAAAACCCCTTTTGTAAATTGACCATACTTCATTATGCCACAATCAATTTTTACACCACAACCTTGGTAATTCACCAATGGCAAACACATAGATACGAGTTCATGACCTGTAAAGAAATCTTTATCAACGTCAAATTTGAATTTACCATCCCATCCAGGCATGCTTAAAACACATTGAAAAAAGTCTCCTTTAGGAAGACGAACATCTTTTTGTGTCAGTAAATACGAAGCAATCATTGTGTCTTGAATGATAGACATTACTGGTTTGTTTGACTGTGCTGAGATAATTTGATTTTTGACACACATGACGTATCTGGCTTCTGCTTGAGCCTCCAACGTCTGTGGTACATGAATATTCATCTCGTCGCCATCAAAATCAGCATTGTAGGGAGGTGTACAACTCAAATTCATTCGAAACGTGCGATGCTTCATCACACGGACTGTGTGTCCCATAATGGAACCCTTGTGGAGTGTTGGTTGTCTGTTAAATAAGACTATATCACCATCTTTTAAATGCCTTTCGATCTTCCACCCTGCTTCCAATTGAAATGAATATTTGTTTGTAAACTTCAGGTTGAACCTGTTGCCTTGTGGGTTAATCACGTATTGAATACTGCTGCTGTTGTCACGTAATTCCTTTTCCAAAATTTCTCTGTTAAAGTCTGTCACTTTTATTGGAACAGTTAAAATTTTAGCAATATCTTCAGGAATGCCAACTTCTGTCATGCTCAAACGGTCATCTCCAGTTATCACAGTCCTTCCAGTGTAATCGCAACGCTTTCCTTGCAAGTTTCCACGAACTCTTCCTTCTTTACCCTTCAACCGCCATGTAACTGAATCGTAATCTTTTGAAAAATCTTTTTTTGCGCTAGCTCCCTTCTTGTGGTCAATGTAAGCAGAAATAGCAATTTGTAAGCTTAAGTTCGCGTCATCGATAATGTGTTGAGGTCTACATTCGTCGATAACTACTTTTACTTTTTTGTTGATTCGAAGAATTTGTAACAACCTGTACGTCAAATCATCTTCGCCTCGAACCAATGTTCCTCCCATTAATATAGCAGGTCGTACTGTTGGAGGTGGAACTGGAAGAACTTCTAAAATCATACTCTTCGGATGAGACATGTTAAAGTGTTCTAAAAGCTCTGTGGAAATCATTTCCAGATGTTCAAGCACATCATACACCTTGTATACTTTTTTGTTCATCATAATTTGCTGCTTCTCTTTACTCCAACTGTACTTTGGAACTTTGATATTACAATGTGGACACTTCGTGTGTAAGTTTGTATTTTTAAATAAGTGAGACATCCAATGAACACGTTGTTTTCGTATCGGGAGCGTTATGTTCTTTAGAAGGTGACCAGCACAATTCCTACACGTCCCTTTAAGCCATAGCAGCACATCTCTGTAGAAATTGATGTGATAAACTGGTATGGTTAATTCAATGTGACCCCAATGCCCGTTACAGACACCAGTCTTCTTACCACACGTGGCGCATCGTGACAACCTGTCCAAAGGACCCATTCGTAAATCTCTAACACTCCCCTCAGTGTTAACGAATTTACCATTGACCACCGTGCGATCATGTTTTGTGATTTTCACTACACTTTCTTTTAAAATTTCTTCCTTCGTCCATAACCCGAAGGTTATGCTTTTTAATGATTTGTCAACTGTTCTACAATCCATCTTTTATGAATATATTGAAATATTGACTTAAGCTTTAGTTGATTTGATTTATTTCTAGTAAAAATGTTCGTTCGGTTGAATGTACTTTGTTTTTGCCTTTATTTTATAGTAACATATATTTTTTTTATTGTTTGCTCTACAAAACTTATATTATTATTATGGACCGTTAAAATATTACGGACCTTTAAAATATTACGGACCTTTAAAATATTACGGACCTCTAAAATATTACGGACCTCTAAAATATTACGGACTGCTTAAAATGCTATGGACCAACTTTTATTTTTTTGGTTAGGGTAGAAAAAAGTGTGTTTGAGTATAGTACAGTTTAGTACAGGGGGGTACCTAAACCCGTGAAACAGTGGGACATGGTTTTTTGACTGGAGGGGTAGAAAAAAGTTTTTGGTCCATAGCATTTTAAGCAGTCCATAGTATTTTAAGTAGTCCGTAGTATTTTAAGCAGTATTGTAGAGCAATCAATACAAATATATAATATGAATTATTTTCTTATTTCCCCATACTGAAATACACTTCGGTAAAGGTTTCACTCTTCTTTTACAAAAACGAAACAACGACCAGAACATTTGTATACACCTATTGATTATACACATTCAACGGAACGATTTAATATGCCTCGTGTATTTGTGAATTGTTTGAAAAATAATATAGCCGATGAACGTCGAGCTAGATTTAAAAAATCAACTTTTAAACCAGTACCATTGAAAAAAAGAAAATGGAACCCCATAAATAAAGAATGTCCCATATGTTTGGAGTACGTAAATGAACATGGGAAAAAACCCAATACCAGAATGACGTGTTACGGTAGTGCGCAATGCGAGCACACGTTTCACAAGGATTGTATTCATACGTGGTTAGCTAACCATAAAAACTGTCCGGTCTGTAGAGATAGTGGAGGCGTTGTAGCTACGCTTGAGAGACACAAGAAAAAGGGCATATCTATCAATTCAAAATTTAATGACGAGAACAAAGACATACCACATATGATGGTCATTGATGCTTTCTTTAGTCCGAAGCTTGCCGGTTTGAAAATTAATTCAATCACATTCATGGAACAGAAAGGATCGGTTGAAGGATCTCGATATTTATGGAAGAAACACAACATTCATGTCGATGTTTGCAACAAGAAGTATTGCAAATCAAAACAGTGCAAACACATGATTGCAACACCACTTGAATTTGTGGAATGGTATTACGGAATACCAAAAGCTTTACGTCATCCAAGTATAACGTTGAAAAATGTAGTGAAGCATGTGTTGATCCCTGCTTTATGCAAGTCTGCCCCACACATTCATGAGCACTTGTTTGCCTTAGCATTGAAGAATGAGAACTTGAGGCGTTACGAGTATAATATTCATAGAGCATCACAACGTTAAAATTTTAATTTAGCGAATAATTTAAACATATCTCTCTTTCTCTTTTTCGATAATGGTGAACTTCCCTCTTCTTCTTCTTCTTCTTCTGGTATACCAAATCCCTTGTTCCATTCTATAAACTTATCTCCAGAATCGAAAACAATATAATTACCTGAGAGCATACCCCCAACCTTTTTCCACACAATGTCCCGTTATAATAAAAAGAATAATATAACACCAGAGAATACACAGGAAGGTGATTTTGAGTTAACGATTTAAAATGTTATACTGTAAAAAAAAAATAATAATTGGTCTTGTTAGAGTCTTGTATATATATATGGCTTTTTGATAATATATAATGAGAGTATATGTTATCTTAACAGTAACAATCTTTATACTAAGTTACTTTAATTGGTCGCACAGACCATACAAACACTCTTATCTTCGTAAACCACTTGTAAACGCTAATAAAACACACGAAAACATGTCAATACTAATGAACCCCAAAATACCATTGAAAAATCAATCAAAATGGTACTATGCCATAAGAAAGTTTTGTAAATTCGACCAGTATCCATGGAAAGATTATGATACGTATAAGAAAAATCTTACATTTGTCTTCAATCCACATTATCGTGGTCAAGGAATTGGGCAAGCATTAGTTGGCCTTAGTTTTGCGATGTATTTGTCTCTTCAAAGTCACAGAAGATTAAAAATAGATTGGAGGCAAGATGCTCTTTTTTTGGAAGAGTGGTCAACGGCGACTTCGAATTGGAGCCCTTCACATAGCCATAAAAAACCACATCTCATTTGGAACTTCGGTCAAAATGAATCCCCCAGTAAAATAGTGTCACTACTTCTTAGTGATGAAGCAGAAGTAGTTTTTTCTGGCAACAGTATTTCAGAAGTGTTACCCACATATCGAAAACTGTTTGCACATAACATTTGGAAATCAGCTAAAGAAGCCATCCGCATTTGTCGTGCTTGTACCTTTCCCTTTTTGTTTAATGACGATGTTAAAGTTGTCTATGAAAATGTGTTGCATTTGCGTTTCGGAGACAATGTAGCGTATGGATTTGGTCCTGACAGACGGAAAATAATACAACTCGCGCATACGGTAGAAAATGCGGTGGACAGAGGTGTTGAATTGTTGGGTTCAGGGGTCATTTTTCTCGAATCGGATTCAACACGTGCAAAATTATACGCGTCTAAAAAGTATTTCAACATACAAACAAAACCATCCATAGGACATACTGCCATGTCCAGGGCAACTGTAGAAGATATGAAAGAGATGTGGCAAGTTATTCTTCGTATGGCAGCAGCGAAAAATATACTATTTACACAGAGCGCATTATCTGAATCTTCCATAATGATGGGCGCGCGCGTGTTGACACATGCAAGGAATTTTGCAAATATATTTAACAAGGACCGTTAAAATACTACGGACCTTTAAAATACTACGGACCTTAAAATTATTATATATTTTTTTTTCGATTTGCTCTACATATCTAACACCCATATACTCAACACAGAAGCACTCAACACAGAAGCACTCTACACTCACAAACTTCAAAACAAATACTATAAAGGACAGTTGAAGTGATTATAAGTCCAACTGAACGATTAAAATGGAGGTAACATTTCAGCATTTAGAGTGTGTCAATCCAAAGAATACGGATTTGATTGCGGTTATTGGTAGACAAGAAGATGGAAAAAGCGTGTGTGTTAAAATTGGCAATGTCAAGCCACACCTTTGCGTGCGTAATGAATTGAACATGAAGCCTGAGCTATTTCAGCTGGAACTGAATAGAAAGCTTCACGAATACATTATTTCTGACCAGGTGTTGAAGCAAGAAAGAAATAAGGATGTGGAAACGGTTCCAAACGTCTTCAATCAACTTCGTGAGGAATCTGAATATCCACTTGTAACTGTTCAAGAGTTTCGAGCACAAGATATCATGAATTACAGTGAAAAAGGTCCGATTTCATTCTTAAAAATATTTGTGAAATCGAAGCGGTACTTGTACGACGTAAAAAAGATTTTGAAGAATAAAAAAAGTCGTATTATCACGCATCAAACGAATTTAAAAGGTGTGATGTTGAAGAATTTAAAGCAAAGGTCGTTTCGAAAGAGAAAGATCAAAAGTGTCATTCGTTTTAAATTTACTGGTGTTCGTGGTCACCAATTCACGCTGTACAATGAGCAAGTGAATTTTATGCTGCAATATTTCATTGACCATGATATTTTCTCTTGTTCGTGGATGACTGCCACAGGGTACGAAGACTCAGAAAGGCTAACTAGTTGTGATATTGAAATTGTTGCAAATGGCATCAAACCGGTTGAATCGAAAGGCATGGCACCGTGGCGGATTTTTAGCTACGATATTGAGTCTTTGCCCGCTCCTCATCCACATAGAGAAGGTAAATTTACTTTTCCATTGGCGGAGAAAGACCCGGTGGTGACCATTGGCGGTGTGCTTCAGAAAGGGGACAAGTTGGAGCAATATGTGTGGGTACTACGCCCATTTGGAGATCCTGTGGAGAAACTTCCTGCTTTTACAGAAAAACAAGATTGTGAGTACGATCCCGCTATCACAACGGTGTTTGATTTCGACAATGAAGCAAAATTAGTGGAACATTTCTTCGAGTGGTGTGTCGAGACCGATATCGATTTAATTCAAGGTCACAACTGTAATCGTTTTGATAACAGTTACATGTTGGACAGGTACAAGAAGTTGTTTCATGAAAATCCAATTTGGGGTCGTTTGAAGTCAGAGGAATCTACGATAAAGGAGACTACATTTAACTCCAATCAGAAAGGAACGAACAAGCAGTACAAATTGCATCTGCCTGGACGTGTGGTATTCGACAGCTATGTTATCATGAAGGATCAGCACAATGAGGGGTCATACAAATTGGGCGATTTGGCACAGTCTTATTTGGGCACCGACAAAATGCCTATGGACTACGATTTAATTTATCCCAAATACCACTCGTTGGAGGGACGTGTAGACCTCGCTGTATACTGTGTCAAAGATGCATGGCTTGTGTACAAGTTAATGGACAAGTTATGTAAGCTCACGGTCATATCACAGATGGCAAATGTCACCGGTATTGGTATGAAGAGTGTGATGAACAGGGGCCAAGGCATCCGGACTATTTCTCTCATGCTTCGTTATTCCAAAAAGCGTCAGCCTCAACTCATGTTACCACGCATGGAGAAAAAAGTGTTTACAAAGCGTGTCAGGAAATTTGTGAAAACAGACGATACTTTGACTATGACAGATGTTGAAGTAGAAGCCGACAAAAAATTTAAAGGCGCTGTTGTGGTGGATCCAGATGCCGGTTTCTACACTGATGCGGTATCATGTCTCGACTTTGCCAGTCTATACCCTAGCATTATGGTATGCATGAACATGAGCTATGAGACACTTGTTTACCGTGCTAAAATAAATCATATGAATTGGGTTGAAAATACAGATGTTCGTACCATTCCTGATTATGATTTAAGTGATGGTAAACTAGTGACAACAATCAACCCTAGTAATCCTAGTTTTGTCATGAAGGAGAAAAGGTTGGGCATTCTACCTGAAATTTTATGGGATTTGTGGCAGGAAAGAAAGCGAGTAAAGAAGCAAATGAAGAAAGAGATTCCTCACAGCACGATGTACAACGTTAAAGATGGGACACAGCTAGCGTTGAAGGTGTGTATGAATTCAATTTATGGGTTTACAGCAGGGTATATGTTACCGTGTAAGGAGATAGCCAGTTCTGTCACAAAATATGGTAGAGGCTTAATTTTAAAGACAAAATCGCTTATTGAAAATCATCCAGTGTGGGGGCGTGATGGCCACGGCTGTACATGCGTGTATGGGGATACTGATTCAGTATTTGTACACATGAAGAGGTCTCTTGTGGATGGAAAGAATAACGAAGAAACCGTTGAAAAGGCTCATAAAATGGGCGAGATCATGGCAAACTACGTCACAAAGCATTTTATTGATCCCGTATTTTTAGAGTATGAGAAGACGTACTTACCATTTCTACTTTTAAAGAAAAAACGCTACGTTGGCATGAAAAATGAACCTGGACTGCCGCGGAAAATGCAAATCAAAGGATTGGAGTCTGTCAGGCGTGATTTTGCTCCTCTGTTGGTAGATACTCAAAAGAAAATATTGAACGCTATTGTGAAGGAACAAGATGTGCAAAAAGCTTGTACCATTATAAAAGATGTAGTGAAGAAGTTAAAAATGAATCAAATACCAATAGAGATGTTGATCATGAGCAAAAAGCTTAGCCGACCAGTGGAGGATTACAAAGCAAAAGCACCACACGTTCAACTGACAAAAAGGCTGATGAAGGAGAATCCAGAAAAGGCACCTGTCAGTGGAGATCGTGTACCGTTTGTCATCCACAGTGGTGCTGGAGGAAGTTCCGACCGTGCATGTACACCTGAAGAAATAACTGCCGGTAAATTTATGGTGGACCGTGACTATTATTTGGAGAAGCAGTTGATGAAGCCACTGTTGAGAATCATGGATAGGGTAATCAGTGATCCTCAAACGCTATTTCAATGTCGATCCATATTCGTTGAAGGACCGAAAAAAGGATCGGTGTTTGCATCATGGGCAATAGAGGACCGTCCGAAAAGAAAACAAATTGTTGAGAAGGAGGAGAAAAAATCGAAGAAGCTGAAGACCATGAGTATTAAAAGTTTTTTTAACTAAGTTTACAGTTCATAATACATTGTTATTTCAGGTTCGGGTATCAGTACCTGTCCCTCTATGTACGCTTTTTGTTCTTCCGGATCTATTTTTTCCTCTTCTTTTTCTTCTTCTTCTTCTTCTTCAACGATAGCAACTGCTGTCAATTCTATGTTACGGTAGGGATTATCGTGTAGTCGTTTCATCGCTACTTTGTAGATATAGAATGCTATTAATTGTAGAATAACCACTACAGTAAAAAGTCCAATGTACTCGATCATATAGTAAATAGAAATTAGGTTTAAATAAGCATATAAAAGAGCAAATGTATCACCAATATGAACTTTATCAATGACGATGGTCTGTTGAAGTATTCCCTCTCCAAATTGGAAACTTATTTAAATCGTGATGTCTTCTGGCTGTTGCGAGAATGTCAGGATGCTATCAAATCCAAATTAGTCTACAGTGAGAAGTACATAGAACAGGAAAGTTACATCCACTTTATCAAATGGTACAATAAATCGTATTCAGAAAGCAAACAAGTCCCTATGGTGAACAAGCGCGCGTACAGTGTCACTCATAGGATAGAGGTAGCTTACAAGACTAAGTACAAGTGTGGCATGTGTGCCATGCTATTGCCTCCTACCTTTGAGATTGACCATATTAAGGAATTAAGGGATGGTGGGACGGACACCTACGATAATTTGTGGGCGTTGTGTAACATTTGCCATGCCAAAAAAACCAGAGCCAACACGTTGAAGCGAGACAAAGCATTTCAGAAAGAGTTTGGAAAACAAGGAAAAGAGATAGAAGAGTTGGCATTTAAAAAATTTAATCATGTTAAGAAATCTAAGTATTTTTAAGTCGTTTATGTATATTTTAATTAAACAAGGTCCATTTTTGATGCCCAATCCATATCTTTGACGAAGCTGTTTTCACCATCTAATACTTTTCGAAGTCCGGGATAAATGTTTTCGCCCAAGTGACCGGTGTTCAACTGTACTGGTTTTACTAATCCTTCTTTATTCTTAACCATTTCATGTCCACGCCAGCATACGGTGTTGACACGTTTGACACGAGTCAAATATTCGTCTTCATACGTCGAGCGGTACATGTCTACCGTGGACATGTTTAATGCATTGTACACAGCACCAGAACCGTGGTAATGTTCTTCAATTCTAGCCGCATTGCTCTTAAAGGTATCGTATATGGATGGTGCAAATCGTCCAGTAATATCAATAACATTTGCGGAGGGGGCACTTCCCTTTGGTATGGCGATCGCAATCAAACTTTCTTCACCTCCAACTCCTAGGGAACCATCACCAGCGGAGTTTTGAAATGAATCCGCGGTGTGCCATATTACACCACCCCCGCCCACATAGCCTTGGGAAAATACGTTTTCGACTATGATGTAATTTTTTGGCCGTTTCACAACACTCTTGCTGTAAAATGTGTAATGTCCAACGTGTACCTTCCTTACAACGTCATCACTAAGCATAAAGTCGTGATGACCATGATACGTTGAACCTAGATCGTGACCGCCCTTCGCGAGGATGCAAGAAGCCATACGGAACGTTTGCGATGGTCGCAAAATAAGAATGTCGGAATTTTTTGCTGTGCCATCCCATGTGCCTCCACCTTTCATCTTGTATGCTGTGCCGACTGTTTCCCTAGCATTCACGTTGTTCAACGCGTTCTCGTCTACGTCAAAGATGGCTACTCGTTCGGAATCTCCGGTACCTTTTTTTGCGCCGCTTTTTGTATTAATAATATTATCCCATGCGTCTTCAAACGTAATCTTTTCAAACTTGTCGCTGTCGTGCGAGTAGATGTATTTGGCAGCGTCTTTATCGAATGTCCCATCATCACCTCCTTTGTGCGCGTTGTCCAACACGTAGAATGATCCAATCTGCTGATTTCTAATCATTAGATCAATCGGTTCCCCCGTGAAATCAACATCGAAGCTTTGGGACTCGAACACTGGAAGACCTCTAAAGCTTGTGCGCTGATCACCTGCTTCCAAGTTGGCGTTTGCTTGTGGTCCACGTTCCGCAAATTTCGTGCGGTGTTCACCAACCATGTTCGCGTATATTCCCATCTTATCTGGCCAGACCCAAACATTAGGTACCACACCTTCCTTCTTCAACTCGTGCTTAAGCTCAGCATCCAGGATGTATAGACCGTTCTTGTCTTTCTGGATGATGGCCCAACGCCGGCGTTCAGCTTGCATCAAATCATTTGCGCGCATCACTTGTTGTCCGTACTTTTTGTGCCACTCCTTGTAATAATTTTGACCGCTTAGCAAAGCGTGAACTACTCCGAAATAGCATGTGGTGTGCACGGAGTCACTTATCTGTTGAAGGTTCAATGCGAAGTGACGTTTACCACGTTCTGTTTTATAAAAACCATGTTCTATGATAAATGCCAACCCACGGCGCAATAAATTGTCAGTGTGTGCTTCCTGTTGAGCACTAACGTACCTAGGCACACCTTGATGAGGCTCTAGGTCAGCAAGTGTGCGGTTGAACGAAAAAATTTCCCACGCCACATGTAGGTCGTCCGTGTATTCCCACGGCAACAAAGCTCGCGTGTAGAACTCGTCTTCTTGCCTAATTTTGTAATCTAATACCCTCTCTAAGAACTTGTTCCGGCCCTTGAAGGCTTCTGGTAGGTTATACGTCTCATGACTCAAGGCGTCATCAGCCCTCATAGATTCAGAAGACCCTGTATATGGACCAAAGAAAGACTCCAACGGGTGGTTTTGTGCCGCGGAGGACAAGCCATGTGCAATTAAATTTGGATTGGATGTGTGTACTGATGTGCCGTCGCCTATTCCCATTTTGTTTTTTAGTTGTGTTAATTAGTAAAACCTTATATAGTATTTTTTTTTATAAAGTCAGTGGGGGAGCACCAAGGTAGCAAAAACAACACACGAGTATATATACCGTTGAAGGAATAGATATAATGGGAGCGGTTTTTAGTTTCTTCGATTGGGCATTTGGTGAAGGCAAAAAGGCTTACATATTGATACTAGGTCTAGACGCGTCGGGAAAAACTACTTTATTGAATCGACTAAAATCCAATGAAGGATGTGTAACAATTCCAACGATTGGGTTTAATACTGAAACAATATCTTATGGACGGCTTACATTTACACTTTTTGATATTGGTGGTCAGCAAACATTTCGTAAGATGTGGCATCATTACTTTGAGAATTGTAATGCTATCGTATTTGTGATTGATTGTAACGACGGATACCGGTTTGCTACTGTGAAGGAAGAGGTCTGGAAACTTCTCAAGCATCCACACCTACAAGACATTCCATTTTTATTTTTTGCTAACAAACAAGATCTACCGAACGCTGTGAAAAGGGATGCCCTGATAACTCGATTAGACCTGTTGAAGATACGTGACAGAGAGTGGAAAGTAGCAGAATCAACCGCTACGGAGGGGCATGGTATTGAAGATGGATTCGATTGGTTAAGCAAAAATTTATAATTTATCGACGTGATACATTAAATTTGAAAAACCTGAAAACTCCAATGCATTTACATGGTATTGCCTGTGTATTTTTTTAAGGTGTTTGTTTTGCGTGAGAAAAAAGACTTCCATGTGCTGTTTGGTATTGACCGTACTCAAAAAATTCACCCAAAATTCAGTATCTACGTCTTCCACGATGAACACAACATGGGCTTTTAAAAACCACTTGTGCTGAAAATCATATGAGTACGGAATTTCGTAGAATTTGTAAAAAATATTTCCTATTTTTACCGGAGGATATATTTCAATGCTTTTAGTAGGTGTGTAGCACAGAGTGAAGTTGCTACGCACGAGCCGTGTGATGATAGACGTTTTTCCACACTTTTGTTTACCTACAACGACTACATTTTTTACAACATAATCTTCCTCCTCCTCATCCGATTCCTCTTCCACGTCAAACACTGGGTGTCTCATATACTATTATTATCACGTATATATTTTATACCTCGTTAAATAAAATGACAACTGTAGGTTTTAGACTTAGACCATACCAAATCGTAAATTGGGCAGCTGTTGCTGGACATGCTATTGCATCGGGAATTTTTCTGTACTTATACGAGAATAGAGAAAATTTAATAATTCCATACACGGAAACGTTTCTTAAATGGGAACGCACTAACAGTACAATGAACTGTACAGCGGGTAGACCTTTAGAAACGGTTAATGGTAACTATTGGTGTATAACACCTACATCAGATGGTATAAATTGTGATGAAGCCAAACCACCTAACTGTGATGGGTTGGATTTAGGATGGTTAATTATCTCGTTCCATTTACTGTCTTTCTTTTTCCAGGCATTGGCTGGTATAACAGAGTACTGTCCTATCAAGTTTACTATTGGTGAGGAAGAATATACCTATCAGTATAGCAAAATGATAACAAATGGGAGAAACCCATTACGATTTATAGAGTATAGCATCAGCGCATCCATTATGCTTATTTGTATCGCATTTTTAAATGGGGTAACAGATATCAATTTAATAGCTGCCATTGCCGTGCTCACTGCTATGTGCCAGCTCTGTGGGTTAGTCGTTGAATACATGAGAGACGATCAAATAGTATGGCAGTGGGTATTGCATTTTACAGGATGGATTCAGTTCTTATGTGCCTACGGCATCATCAGTCATGCCTTTTTTAAATCAATTACAGCGGCAGGTGTAGAACCTCCACAATTTGTATACGTTATCGTGTTTATGTTATTTGCACTGTATGCTTGTTTCGGGGCAGTCCAACTGGTGGAATTGTGTCAAAAAACGGAACAATTTTTGTGTTTTAAGACCTTTTTATGGTATATTCCATGTTGTGGTTGTAAGTGTGATTGTTGCGATACGTTAGAATGTTGCCGTATACGATGTAAGAAGAGGAAAGGAAAAGAGAACGATGAGAACCGTTGCGAGAACGAATGCAAAGAACTAACATATGTTATTCTTTCCTTAGCCGCTAAATTAGTATTGGGCACTTTGATATTCACCAACGTATTATTTTCCACCAGCGAAGCATAGATCAACCGAAAATATGTATATATATTGGTAGGTGATAAGTAAAGACATGGATCAATACATTCGTTACCACAAACAACCTTATGTTAAATACTTGGATGTAAAGGCATTTAATGAAAAATTTGGAACAAGCATTCCAGATGTTGAAGATTACGATGCGTATTTCCATTTTGTGTTTACCAACGCTAGAAAAATGCAAGGACCATCTGAATTTTTGCTCGTGAAATTTGCGAACCATGAGGAATTTGAGGAGATGGGCTTAGGCGATTGGTTATCAAAGAAAGCAAAGGCAGCAAAGGATGCAATCGCAGGAAATAAGTTGTTCAAAAAAGCAGCAGCAGCAGCAAAGAAAGCAAAAGAAGCAGCAAAGAAAAAGTTAAAGGAAAAGGGATATTTAAAAGAAAAAGAGAAATCTAAAGACAAACCAGCAGCACCGGATAAACCAAAGAAGGCTAAATCGGCACCACCAGTTCAAACTGAAGTGAATGACCTAGACGAGCTGCTTAGTGAAGAAGACAATATAGTAGAGGAAGAATATGATGAAGTTCCAGAGACAGAGACTCGAGTTGCATCCCCGAAACCAAAAGTGAAAAACATTGTAACGGAGAAGAAGAAAATTGCGGACATGGTACTGAAGGCTTCAAAAGATTCCGATGAATATCATCAAGACATGAAACATTTGATTCAATTCAAAAGTGCAAAGTTGCCGTTGGAAGAACAGCTCATGAAGGGTAGACCAAAATACTTAAAAGCACTTAGAGCTTATTTGATGGGTGATAACACCGTGGAGGTAAAAATGTCGTGGAAGAAGAACAAGAAAATGGTTAAAGTCGCTGATTTGAATCCAAAACGTGCTTCACTAAAAGCCCTGTTGAGAAGTTCCGCTGGCAATATTCGTGTCGTTGAGTGTGTATAAATACATTAAAGATATGTTTAAAATGAATAAATTATTTCGCGTTCTATTCGTTGGATCGTACATACCATATGCGATTCTTCTATCCTATTATTTTACGAGATTTTACATCGCGTATTTCCTTATTCTCTCACTGTATTTGGCAAGCTGCATTGCGGTGCTTACCCATAAACCATATTTAGATAAAGGTATATTAGCATGGGTTCGTGCCAAAAGGGTATGTGAGCTACTGTTGATCTCATCCTTCAGCATCAGAGCATACTACCGCTCCCAATTACTATCTATTGCTGGTATTTTAATCGGTACATTTGTAGTATGTAAAATACCTAAGCGTTATCAATATAAGTGTGAGCATTCCGCGGTGTACGTTACCGCGTGTATGCTGTACCTTACTAACGCTGACATTTTAGGGAAAATATGTACCCTTGTGCTCTCTGTTTTAATACTTTATGAACAACAAGCGCGTAAAATTAATGACGCTAGTTTTGAGTGGGCCATAGAGAAAAGAATTCGCCAATATCATACGTTGAAACTGCTCCAAATATACATGTTGTTTCTTATGGAGTATTCCGTAACAAAAATGAACGTATGGGCATTAATTATAATAATTGTTTCCGTTTCTTTATTCAGTGTGTACGCGTGCTTTACACTGTCATGGGACGTGGAAGTGAAGGTATCTGAATTTTACATGAAGGTTTACGATCTTCCTACTACTTACCCGTTACCGTTGGATATTAAAGAAGCAAGAACAAATTGTGAAGTGGCCAGACGAGTATTTAAGACTCATGAAATTTAATCAAATATGGGTAAAACTTATTCTTATTTTGTAGAAAATACTTTTTACATTTACGCAAGAACAAATGAAGACGATTCTTACAAATTATTGGATACGTTAGAGGACAGTGCAAACCCCTTGTCACGTTTTAAACATGAGATATATTCATATGCGTTGAAAAAGAAACATAAAGAAGAAAAATCACTGTACTTGTACTGTGGCTATGCTCGAGTGGCGAAATGCATACGAACGGTAGAAGCAGAGGTACCGTACATCATCATAACATTTGGTTCGGCAGAGTATGCCGACATGTTCGACCAGTGTAGGGAGCAAATACCAAAAGTGGCAAAAGACATGAATTGGCTTCAGACCACATTTACTAAAAGTTGGGTGTTTCAGCAACATGATAACCCACTGATACGTAAGTATCAAAATTATAAGATGGATCAATAGGAAAAGGTATTTAATTTCCTACTTCTTTTCGTAAATGGAACTGTGGTTGCCAAATGTTATTCAAAAAACAGAAATTGAAGACCACATCACCAAGTGGTTGAAGAATGAAAAAAATGCTCAACCGTACCAACATCTTATTCAGGAACGAATACACAGTATGTACCCTCAGTTACATTTGCATCAAACTCTGTACATAGCCCATGTAAATAATAAAACGCTAATTGTAGATAGTCCGTTGGAGAAAGACGGCAAACCATACAAGATTAAACAATGTAGTATATGTCATGAGGAAGACAATGTGGTACGAACCACGCTGCCATGTAATCATAGTTTTCATGTGCATTGCATTCAAACGTGGTTTCGAACCGGCAATACCAGTTGTCCGTTATGTAGACTAAATTGTACTAATATTTATACTTAATCACTATATTCACTTTCTATATCACTCTCATACTCACTAAGATACTCAAACTCTATGTCTGAGGACTCCTTTTGTCCGTAGCTATCGGTTGAAGTTGTACTGTTAAAGTCTCTATTTGGATAGACCACTTCATACCACGTTTTTAATCGATTTTCCCATCCGTATGGTTCCTCTGTTTTTGTTCTTACGTACAAGGTGCCGTTTGTTGAACCAACATTGTATGTGTATTCCTTCACTTCATCTTTTTGTTCTTTAAAGTAATGTTCAACAGTCACCATGCTCAACAAGTACCGTAATTGATTTCTTTCTACTAATTTTGCAAAAAAACCGGTCTTGTAATGCCACAGCATTGCTTCTTGTCTCGTCCACGCATCACGTAATTTTTGACCATCTGGTTTCATGTACCGTAAGGATCGCTTTTCCCATGCTTCCTTTATGCCTTTATCACGGCTAGTTTCCCCATCGCCGCCGCCTAGCGGGTACAAGGGAAGCTTAGGCCATGCTACTTCGGTATTTAAGATTTGCTCTAAAATAGGGTATTCCATCAGCTTGTAGTATCTATCATCTAATTTAGTGCCACACACTTCGCATGTCACCGCTTCCATTTTATTTTCGTAATGGCAATTATAACAGCAAAACCCAAAATCTACCTTCACTGGTTTCTCAAACTTTCCAGCTTTCTCTGTGTCTGACTCTTTACTTATCACGGACTTAAAGTCACTGTTTACATACTGTTGCACAGTGGTAAAGGCATGATTCCCAACGGTGATGACAGCGGAAACATTGATATGGTTGTCAATCTGAGAATCAACCAATTTATCTAAGTTTCCTCCAACTGCTCTGGCTTTTTCTTTCTCTTCCTTCTTTTTTCTTTTTGTTGATTTAGGTTCTTTCTCTGCTGGTGGTTGATTATCATCGGGTGTCACGTCTTCATCGGATGAGGGGTATAGTTCATCGTCTTCATCTTCAGACTCCGCATCCTCTTTCTCTATTTTTGCTAGTGCACTATCCTGGACATCATCCATGTTCCATCTTCCATGTCGCGGTCCTTTCCAAATCAATAAAGCGTCCCACGCCTTTGCTTCTTTACTGCTATTTTGCCATTCAATACCTTCTCGAAAATACCTTACAGCAAATTTTACTAACTTTTTTTTCGATAGGCTACCGCCGCCCGGCAGTCTTTCCAACGCCTCTACTGCATCGTTTTTCCTCTTATCATATTCCTCTTTTTTCCTTTTCTTTTCTTTTTGAGCTTCTTCGTATTCTTTTCGTTGTTCCTCTGAAGCTGTAGCCCTTGCAGTTTGTGTTCTGTTCCTAGCACCTCTTCTAGGTTCACCCTCATACAACATATCCTCCTCCAACAGATCGTCTAGATCCATGGATATGCTTGGTGGATCAATAAAATCTCTGTCGGCCTGAGTTTCTTCGGTATTATTCTCACGGAAAAATCTCTGCTCTTCATTTTCGTCTTTCAACCGTTGAAAATCCTTATCATTAAACAAGGGCCATGGTTGCGCTTGTCGGCTAAAGCTTGTACCATCTGATGCAAGACGCAACGAATTAAAGAATGTCACGTGTTCTACACGTTGAAATTTGTGCGGAATGATACCGTGGCTCATGTTACGTATTAAGCGACCGACGAATTGATCTTTTAAACCAGGGCTTTTGGAAGGTTGTACCATGACCATCAACGACTGTCTTGTTGATTGAAGATCGACACCCGTAATTCCTGCTCCAGACATAATTAAGAAATCTATCAATCCAGCTTCATGCGCCTGCTTTACCAAATCTCTAGCTTGAATACCACCTGTATCTTTAGCGTTGTAATACATGAAGGAGATAAAGGTGTCGCTGTTTAACGCGCGATGGCGTTTTTCCATGGCTTCAAAAGTCAAAAAGGTTTTCTGAGAGGATGGCACGGTTTCGACTCGTAATCCTTTCCTATTTTTTGTAAGATTAATGCCGTTTGTTTCGTCACCACACTGATAGGGTTGGTAGTTGGTGCCTTCTCTTGAACTGCTATTACTAGGCACTTCCTTGTAATTGTCATCATCTACACTACTGTAAATCACCTCACCATCTTCGACCAAAAATTTGCGCCGGTACCATGTGTACGTTAGCTCAGGGATAATGGTAAAATCTACCTCCTTAGTAGTTGAAATCGTTTTTTTAATATCATTCTTCCCTGTAGTCTGCATGTACAACGTTTTTCCATACGCTTTATCCTCCTTAAGCCGTGCATCATAATAGGCTTTTGTAATCTCTTTTTGAAGATCACTGTTTGCTATGGAAGGGGTGTCCTCTATCATTTTAGCTACAAGCTCTTTCTTCAACTGCTTACCAGTTTTATTCTTTGTATTTCCCCGACTAGCAGGTACAGTTGTTTCGATTTTATTCTTTACTGCTTCCTCTTGTAAAGCAGGAAGCTTCAAATTCTTATATTTCTGTTCAAAATATTGTCTAATCAGTAAGGGGGCCTCTACTAATGATGTTTCTATGATTTCTACCCCTTTCTTTTCCCACACTTTTTCGAACAGTTCATCATTATTCATATTCGCCTTTCTTTTCGTGACTATATCTTTCTTCTTCGTTGGTGACGTATACTTCCATGTGCGGCTACTCGCATAATAATCTTTTAAGTATGGGGAATGTTTCAACGCCAACAAATTTTCAAGGGTAGGTTGGGTATTAAAATTTTCCACTTTTTCTTCAATATCCAGTGCAAAATTGGCGTCTGCTAAGGCTTCAATGTTCTCAAACAACTCTTTTCTGTCTTTTTGTGTGTCAACGTTTTGGAACAAGCCTCCCTCTAGTGCTTCTAATAACTTATCGGCCTTTTCCTTCTTACTACCTAGATATTTTTTTGGTTTTGGTAGCTTCTTTAACTTCTCTATCACACGATCATTCACCTTCAAAAAATTACGTACGTCATCCTGTTGAAGAAAGTCTACTAGTTCTTTTGTAATGTATCTCGGTCGTCCTTTCTCTTCATAATCACGTTTCTTATTAGCCGTCGGTAAACTGTTAAGTATATCTTCGAGTTCTTTTGCAATCTCTTTTTTATAATTAGTATTACTTTCGACTTTCGAATCTAAGTATTCCAGCCCCTCTAACTGTGAAAATGCACGATTGGGGTACAAGTTTTTGTAATTGGCTGGTTTGACCTTTACGTACAGGTAAATGTACTTCATCAAAATCTTGTTCAACTTATGATTGAAGTCTTTATCGTTTTTATTCTTTTGAAAATAACTGTTTTCGAAGTCTTTGGCGTCATTCATAAGTGATACGTACTCGTTCACTGTCTTTAATCCATCATCAGACGAGTAGTAATCATTGATCACCAACTTTTCTGCTCTACGCATCAATTTACGTATCTTTTGCTGATCGTCGTACCGTTTGTCATGATCAACATTTAGGGTTTTATCATAACTTTCTAACGAAAAAGATACCATAATATCTGCTTTCTTTTGAAGTGTAGTTTTGCCAAAGGATGGCCGAATATCACTGCCTGAAGTACCCGCTTGCCATACATCAGTGAGTCCTAACTTTGTAGTAACATAGTAGATGTACTCCATTTTAGTAGCAGGTTCTACGATTGGCCCCTGGTAGTCACCTGATGGACCGTTGCCATCTCGTCCGTTACGCCCTTCATATAGAACAACTTCACTGTCGTCGTCGTCCAACGCGTAGTATTTACCAAAGTCTGAACGAATAACAGGTCCTTTTAGTCGATACACTTTTTCAAGGTACATGGAAAACTCTGTTTCTTTTTGGTTGTATTTGACGTACTCAATCATACCCTCTTTACTTAGGTTTTTCTTCTTAAACCAGAATTTTTGTTCAACCTCTCTTACCTCATATTCATCTTTTCTACCGTTTATTTTTCGCCTTTTCTTTACTCTTAAAGGTTTTTGTTCCCACTCAGGACTAGCTTCCAGTGCCTCTTCTAATTCTTTGCCTAGTTCGTTGATTAATGTATGTAACTCCTCTGTAGCCTTCGACTTATTGTCTTCCTCTTCGTGAAACCTGCTCTTATAGTATTCAGTTGCTTCTCCCCAATTTTGTAATCGTTCTATCTCGTAGGTTGGTGTCCATTTTCTCTGAACGGATTTTGGATTGTCTTCTTTCCTGTTGGAGTGGTGGAAAAAATACAATTCACTGTAAGCATCCCATTTTTTCAAAATTTTCTTTTTCGCATTTGCTTTAAATTGTTTTGCCTCATTTGTTTTAAGGAATGTTAAGTCCGATGCATCGAATTTCCGCGCACCATGTGCCATTAAAGTATGACCCAATTGGTAGTGTACCTGATAATTTGGATGGTAAAGAATACCGTTGACGTGCTCTCTATCTTTTTTCAGCAACAATTCACATATGTCTTTGTATTTGCTCGACATAAGGTTTGGTATGTAAGGCATGATATCCTTCCTATCAGGTTCGTAGTGCATCCACCTCGCTTCGTAAACTTGACTGTAGTCGTCGTCGTTCAACTCGTCTTTCATTTTTTCTTTACAATCTTTGACGAATTTTACAAAAACTTCTCGGTCACTCCTGTCTTTACTCAAATCTTTTAACGATGGAAGTGTTCTCGATGCTCTGGCAACTCCTCTCTTTACGTTCTGGCGATAGCTTTTAATCATCACACGTCCTAGATAATCCCATGCTTCGTCTACAGAATCGGCCAGTACAGGAACTAGCAGCGGTTGAAATGTATTGTTATCGTTATAGTTAAAAGCTTCCTCCTGCAATTTTTTCATCAACCTACCATCAATTTCTTTGCATTCAGAAGCATTGAGTTCATCTGATTCTTTACATCGATTAATAACAAATGGAATACATCTAAATTTGCACCTTTCAAATAACTTTTCACTCATCTCAATGTTAAAATTTTTATTTTGATCCGAAGGGCCAATGCCTCTGCCAGTTGCGTACGAGTCGTATCGTTTGTCATTTGCATATTTTTTCGTTGCGTTGCGAGTAGTGTAGTCGTAGTATACCTTATTTTTATCGCGTTCCGCATATCTACACACATTCATTCGTACCTCATCCATGTAGGAACGCATAAATCCTTTGTCGTAGGGTGTTAGCAAACGCATTTTCTTCGGAAAAGGATTTTCAAAATCGTCGCCTTCTTTAACGGCAAATTTACTTTCTCCAATTTTACGCAATATGGCATTTTTTGTTGCTATGGTCAGATTATCAAAATAGGAAAATCTATCGGATGGATCCGTGTGCATCCTCCTATCCAATTTGAGCACCATAGGCAGTGCCTCATGGAAATAGATATCAGACAGCACCGAATTCAAAAATAATTTTCGAGCGGTTGGTTGCATTTCAAAACTTCGAGATATTTTTTTAGCGATGGAGTAAGCCACATCAAATTTTTCTTCGTATTTTCGTCTTCGTCTTAACTTTTTCTTTTGTAGCGTATTTAGTGTGATGGCTTTCTCTTTCCTTTCTTCTTCCTCCTCCTTTACCTTCTCTTCAGCGTCTACCTTACGTTGAATCCAATCGTCCTTTATGTCTTCAATACCCATACGTTCACCGTTCTCGTTTTTCTTCAACCCCTCTGAAAACAGCCACAACTGGACCATTGGTTTTTCACTTTGCATTGGAGTAGCGGTAACGAATAAGTTCATAACACTATTTTTCAAAAATTCAAACACTACCTTTGTGCTAACCTTGTACAAATTATCCGTAATTGCTTCTTTGTCGTGAGCTTCGTCTAAGATCACAATGGAATCTGACGGATCCACTTGGTATCTATGTTGGCTCAAGTCTTTTCCATGCTGTGGATTGATAAATTTGTCTATAATTTTGGACTGTATTCTGTTCTCGTCGTCGGACTGTACCAACGCGCGGGAAAGGTCTCGAAACACGTCATATTTATTCAGTTTATCTCCGTTGATAGCATTTTTAATGTCTCTAGGCAATAGATGATACAGAACATCTATGCGACTCCTAATACTATCCTGTAGGAAGGTAATAAACTCACTCGCATCGTAAGCACCGTAATCTGACCCGTCTTCACTTTCTCCCTTAAAGTTCCTTCTTGTAAATGGTACTTTCCCTCCGTACGCGTCCAACCCTTCCACCTTGTCTGTGTCCTGGTCACCAGCTGTATTTTCATTTTCCTGATTTTCTGCCTTTTGTTTATCACGTCTCTTTTGATACGCCTTTTCAATTTCTTCTTTTCTTTTAAAAATATCGTCATCAGATGGATAAGAATTTTGTTTCTTTATCCATTCCTCCAATTCCTGTTCCTTCAAATCTTCTTCGTTTTCTAATATTTTATTGATTCGTTGAGAAAGCTTGAGGTTGGTGAAGAAGTAGTATCTAAACGGGTCGTCCTCGGTTGGAGAATGATGCAAGAAAATATCTTCCTGGTGAAGCAGGTAAAAGTCTTTTCTTCTTTCAATTGTTGCCAACACGTTATATTCCGTTTTATTTTGTCCTCCTTTAAAATTTGCAGGCTCACGAATATTTTGACCATCCCGAAACAAGGAAGCAGCCCTAAGATATTTATTTGTCACAGTATCTTGTATGTAGACAGGTTGTTTACCCTTCTTTCCTCGATTTGTTGTTGCAAACACAGTGTTTTTTAAATCTTTGCGAGTATTTATGCTGTTCTTCTTTCTGTTTGTTAATAATGGCCAGAACATTTTATCTAAATCGACTTTGTTAATCTTTTCATTGTAGTATTCTTCAACATTTGGACTCTTCATGTCACCGTTCCAATACCAAATCCCCTTAGAGTCTTTTAACCAACAACCTTTGTCTCCGGTGATCATTGCTTTTGAAGAAGCGTCCAAATCTTTCCATTTAGGAAACCGACCAGTTGTAAATGTATTTCGAAATAAATTGTACGTTTGAAATGAATAATTTCGTGGGTCCAACTTGTTATCAATCACTTCTTTTTGCCACTGCTTCAACAATACCGCATTGGGCGCCAATACAAGTATTCTAGGAATGTCGTCATCGCTCTTTTTGAGTTCATTACGTTTTTTCTCCGCTTTTAAAATAGCCGTAAATGTTTTTCCCTTTCCAGGAGCATGACTGATTAGCATGTCGTCATTCACTGCGCGGATGGTAACATTTTGAGCTTTTCTAGGTTTATAATTTAAATTTAGTTCAACATCTGCCGGTTCCTTTTCTGGAACTTGCATACCACGTTTTTCATCAGCATTCACAATTACATTTTCCGGTTTTACTGCCTGTAGAAACCACTCACCTCCAACTTGTACCACCTCCACTGCTTTTTTGTCGTAAAAAACTCGTTCGGGAGGTATTATTGTATATTTACCCTGTTTAGTCGCATCATATTTAGATGATTCAATATGAACCAAATCAAAATTTTTGGAAGGAACCTCGATGCTTACCATAGTTTGCTGTTGGACGAGTAAAAGGGGATCGATAGTCTTCGATGATTTTTTCGTATAAATCGACACTTTCCCAGTCAACCCTAAGGGGTAACGCTCATTGATATCGACTGTTGGATCAAAAAGTCCTTGAACGTGCGTTCTAGTTTTTATGGGGCTTTTTTCTTTTGCTATTCGTGCTTTCTCTTCCTCTCTAGCTATCCTAGCTGCTTCTTTCTCATCGTCCCTTGCTTTTTTTGCCGCTGCTTTTTTTGCATCTTTAGCCTCTTGTATCTTTGCGTCAAAATTTGTATTTTCGTCGTACCTTTGATTATCTTCAACAGATGGGTACCCACGAAGCTTCTTAATTTTTGTCACCTTAGGACCCAACACCTTCATTCTAGCCTTTATCGTTTTTGTATCCTCTTTTGTAATCTTCTCAAGATCGTAATCTTCAACGTCAGTGAAATAATCACCATACTTCTCAGCGTTAAATTTGTTTGCTTCTTCAACAGCTTCCTTCTTCAATTTGTTCTCCTTTTCCCGATCAGCCGCTTCCTCCTTCTTTTCCGATAGAATTTTCTTCAATTTTTTTACTGTTGTATCTGAACTGTACGTAAATTTCTCATCTTTTTCTCGAATCTGTAAAATAACATGTACTTTTGGATCCAACTTATTCCTAAGCTTTTGAACATCCTCTTTAGTATAGTTAACAATTCCTTCCACCTTGTAGTCTTCTATTTTGTCCTTAAAGTACAGGCTGTAGTTTTCTATATTAAAGGCTTTACCAGCGGCTATGGCATCTGTGTTTTTCTGTTTCAGATCGGATAATTCAGTAGTTAAGGTAACTTTACTGTCGTCTGACTTCAGCTTATTACGTTTTGGCTTATATAAAAGTATTTCTTTTCGTAGTTCAACTTCTTCACGTAGCCTTTTTACAAATGTAAGAATACTTGCTTCTGAATCAGACACTGGTTCCTGTTTATCTTTTCTCATATAATGATCCTTCTTTAATTGATTGATTTCTTCCTTAAGTTGTGATATTTTCTCCTTTTCTAATCGTTTTTCTTCCTCCTGTTCATCTTCTTCCCAATCAGACTCATCTGTTTCTGTCACAGATTCATCACCTTTCTTCCCCTCTGATTCTTTAGATTCATCATCCTTCAATGTTAATTTATTCAACATGTCTTCTAATGTTTTAGTTTTCATCTTCTTTAGGGTTTCCTCTTTTTCTCCTTTCTTCATAAGCTTATCAATTAGTTCATACTGCCTCCTATCATCTTCATCCGGCTTCAATTTCTCAACTACGTATGAAATTTGAGTACAATATTCAATTGTTATTTGATCCCCTCCGTCTTCAAAAACAAAAGTCCAACCTACCAAGTTTTTCATTGGTATATTCTCAACAATTTCCCACAGGAAGTGATCTTTACGTGGCTTACACCGATCGTAAGCGGTTATATTAAACGTTTTTCCCCTTTTTGGTTTGACACTATCCCATAAGTTTATCCATTCCTGTGCATCATGTTCATTTGGTAAACCCTCATTAAAATCCAACGATTTCATAAAGAGAGGACCATTCGCCTGACGTTGATGGTAATAGTGTTGCCACCCGGAGAATGTCGTACTATGGGTTTGGTACATTTGAAAATATTAAGAACGAGATATATACTCTATATAAATTAAACCTCACCATGTAAATGTGTAAGGCAATACAGAATATTCATATGTTAGAACAACTGTGGCCTGTCATAAAAGCTCAAACGAAACTTTCTACTGAAGGTATTCAGAAAGCGATGGAAATGAGTAATCAAACACCTAAATTTTTTATGTACGTTGCAAATTGGTGTGTAAATAGCGAAAGGGCATTTAATCATATTCAAAATATTATGTTGAAGGATATTGAAAATAAGTCAGATTATTTTTACGTTGTAAATACGGTGAAAAACAAACGACAATTCGCGTGTCCTCAAAACCCGTGGATTCCAAATGTTGGGCCTACATTGCTGCCGAAGGGAGAGATAGCAGGAGATAATAACGTGTTGCTTCAACAGCTGTTAGGATGTTGGGATCTTTGCATCAAAGACAACACAATAAAAGACAAGCGCACGTGGCCTCAGGTCTTTATCCATACCCATCCCGTCTGGCATTATGTTGGAGGTGCGGATGATACCGTGAAGCTAACACCTATTGCTGCAAACACCCCGGGATCTGAATATGGCCCATCCGATCTGATACATCTTCTACCGATGGCAACAAAAGAAGCAGGTAATCAACCAACCCAATTGAAATTTTAGGATCGGATTGTAGGGACGTCAGAAAAGGTTGAAGTTTGCTACGTACATCTTCTTTACAATTGATGTAGAGCACGTTTGGTTGTTTTTCGTGCTTCGAGTTATTTTTTACATTAGCTATTACTAGAATTGGTATATTTTTCCCATTCGTATCTTTTACATAGTTTTTCCATTCTTCTACACGTTTTCCTCCCTCTTCGGCATCAAACAATACAATAGCAGCATCTGCCACTTTGATGTAAGGGTTTGCAAAACTTCTCCATCTTTTATCAGAGGGTGTATCATACAGAATGTATTTGTCTAAATAAATGCCAAACGTTGGAGAAATGGTGGTAAGGTAACTTTCGAAGTTTTTTAAACTTCTGTTGTCAAAAAGTAAGGTATCAAACAGCGTACTTTTACCACTGAGGGTGTCACCTACCAGTACAATTCGAATCATATAATCAAATATTTGTAGAACTATATATTAAAAGTTTTTTATTTAAAA